>OLGZ01000777.1_pt1 | contig 22362 bp, 18 predicted proteins | sample 1605981 | NCBI WGS metagenome assembly OLGZ01 (sample SAMN03283291) | human gut metagenome | biome: human-associated habitat; material: feces | host: Homo sapiens | place: Peru | collected 2012 | reverse complement strand
TGGCGGTATCGGGGGACTGATCGCGCCCGAGGAGGTCGCGGACCGCAGCCTGCCGCTTGACGAGCAGCTCGCCTCCGGAAAGACCGCGATCATCGTGCCAAAGGGCTATGCGGACGCAGTGATGAAGGAAAACGTCTTTGTCGGCACGGCAATGAAGCGGCGGGCGTTTTTTCAGTATGGCTCCATGCTTCCATATGGCGAGCAGGGCCGCCTTTCGGTTGGCATCGGACTGACTGCGGTGCAGAACGGCGTCGGCTATATTGCGCCGAGCTACGAGGTCGCAGAGCCGGTTTTTGAAACGACCATTGACGGCGTGCGGGTGATCTTCCAGCAGACGCCGGGGACGGAATCCCCCGCCGAGATGAACACCTATTTCCCCGACAGCAAGGCGCTGTGGATGGCGGAGAATTGCAGCGGGACGATGCACAATCTCTATACGCTGCGCGGCGCAGAGGTGCGGGACGCGAACGGCTGGGCGCGTTACATCACCGAGGCGCAGTCGCTCTTCCCCGACGCCGAGGTCGTCTTTCAGGCGCACAACTGGCCGCATTGGGGTAAGGAGGCGGTCAGCGAATATCTGACCAACACGGCGGCGGTCTATAAGTTCATCCACGACCAGACCCTTTTGTACATCAACGAGGGCTACACCGCCACAGAGATCGCCACCATGATCCGGCTGCCGGAGGACTTGGAACGGGTATGGTATACCCGGCAGTATTACGGCACGCTGAAGCACAATGTCAAGGCGGTCTATCAGAAATACATGGGCTGGTACGACGCAAACCCGATCCATCTGGACGAGCTGGAGCCGAGCGAATATGCCAAAAAGCTCGTGGCGTACCTCGGCGACACCAGCAAGGTGCTTGAGATGGCGCGCGCCGATTATGAAAAGGGCGAGTATCAGTGGGTCGCGCAGATCACGAACACGCTGGTATTTGCCGACCCGGAAAACCGGGATGCCCGCTGCCTGTGCGCGGACGCGCTGGAGCAGCTTGGGTATCAGGCGGAGTCCGGCGCATGGAGAAACGCTTACCTCGTGGCGGCCTTTGAGCTGCGAAACGGCACCGGGCAGTACCCGAAGGCGGCACGGCTCGGCGTCGGCACCACCGCGCAGGGCATGGACGCACAGACCATGCTGGATTACATGGGTATCGTCATGGATACGGAAAAGCTCCAAGACCGCTCCTTCACCATAAACCTCAAGCTGACGGACGGCGACGATTATCTGCTCAAGATCCACCACGGCGTGCTCCTGTACTATAAGGATGCACTTTCGGACGACGCCGACCTGACGCTCTCTACCCCCCGACTCGGGATCCTTGCCATAACGAGCGGAAACCAGGAGAATATCGAAAAACTCATCACCGTTGAAAAGGGTGATGCGGCGTTGTTCCAGACGCTTTGCGACAGCATGGCGGCATTCGACCTGTATTTCAACATCATCGAGCCGTAATGCGACCGGACAAGAAACCCGACCGTCGATCGATCTGTTCTGTATAAGGAGGATATTATGAAGAAAATCGCAACACTGCTGCTCTGCATTGCCACGCTGCTGTCCGGCTGTGCAGGGACTGCCAAGCCGAAGGAGGCTTTGCCTGCCGGAGATGTGTGGGAAACCATCGAGGAGGCGTACATTTACGCATTCCCGCTGGTGCTGATGGACGCGACGATGACCTCCGCAACGAATACGGAGGAGCCCGTCCCCGGCAAGGCGCCTGTCAATCAGTTCATGCACGGCGTGGCGCTTGCCAACGCGCAGTTCAAAAATGTGGTAAGCCCGAATGTGGACACCATCTACTCACAGGTGTGGTACGACCTGAGCGAGGAGCCGATGGTCTATGTGCTGCCGGAAACGGATCGCTTCTGCAAGGTGCAGGTGCTTGACGCATGGACAAACACCGCCGCTGTCCTCGACCGTGCCGGAGCCTATGCGATCACGCGCGCAAATTGGAGCGGCGACCTGCCGGAGGACGTGACCCGCATCGATGTTCCTACCGCTATGGCATGGTCCATCACCAGAACTGTGCTCTCCGGCGAGGCGGATCTTCCGAATGTCTATGCCATTCAGGCGGGCATGAAGCTCCTGCCGCTGTCCGCCTACCTGAGCGGAGAGGCGTATCAGCCCCCGAAGGGGAGCTATCAGGAAGAAAACAACTATGTTCCCGTCAACAAGGTCCTCTCGCTGGACCCGGTCACATTCTTCAGCAAGGCAAACGCGCTGATGGAAAGCAATCCGCCGTCCGCTGCCGACGCAGAGCTTCTGGAAAAGCTCGCGGCAGTCGGCGTTGGCCCCGGTATGAAATTTGACGCAGCCGCTCTGACCGGGGATGTGCAGGCAAGCTGGCAGGAGATGCTTCAGGGTCTTCGGCCGAAGCTTGCGGCAGAGGGCATGAAGTATTCCAACAAGCTGGGACAGTGGAGCTATTTCGGCGCGCCGATCGGGGATTTCGGTACGGAATATGCCTACCGTGCGCTGGTGGCGATCGCCGGGCTTGGGGCAAATACCGTGGAGATCGCCCTGTATCCCAAGACGGATAAGGACGCTGACGGGAATCCCCTGACGGGCGAGAAGTCCTATCTGCTCCACTTTGAGAGCGATCCGCAGGTTCTTGATGGCGGCTTCTGGTCGATCACCGCATACGGCGATGACGATTTCCTTATTGATAACCCCATCGACCGCTACTGCATCAACGACCGCTCGGGGCTGAAGCGGAATGACGACGGCTCTGTGGATGTGATCTTGTCGAAGGACGCGCCGGCAGACACGACGAACTGGCTCCCGGTCGCGGACGGTGGCTTCCACCTCTTTATGCGTATCTATACGCCGGATATGGAGGCGCTCAAGACATGGACGGCTCCGACCATTACGGCGATCGGCTAAAGGGAACCTCGTTTGAAAGCCACCCTTTCATAGACACAAAAGCTGCCGGGGAGCGCAACTCCCCGGCAGCTTTTTCTCGCTTTCCGCTTTTGAAGCATAGTCTTGTGTCGCATCAGAGTGACGCTCTATCCCCTGCGCAGCGGTTTAGTCTAAGAATCCGCGCTTACAGGTATTTCTCCCTCAGGTATTCCGCTTTCTGCTTGGTGATCGACCGATCCCATTGGCAGTCGTTGATGCTGCTGTAGAGCTCTCCCCACAGGCAATCGAGGCAGGACACATCTCCCCGCAGCTCGCGCTTGTATTCCTCCAGCGCGTGCAGCAATGACGCCGGAGATCCGGCAGTCGTTTGTTCGGTGGAATTCCCCACATAGAACTCCGCCATGTCATCCAGTCTCAGACAGGCCAGCCGGCGGTGCTCTGAGTGCCGATTCCCGCAGCCGCAATCGATATCGATGATATTATTCTCATGCTAAAATCCCCGGCGAGGCGGCTTTTCGCTGTCTGTGGGCAATTATGTGGTCAAAGGGGTGCGGCGCAGAGAGGAAGTCCCGGTTCTGTGCTGTAATTGCCCCTGTTTGCGGCATATTTGGCAATATGCAGGGGGAATAATCCACAGAAATCACGGGTGTTTTCAGTTGCGCTGGCAGTTACAAACATCAGAACCGCTAAAAGTCGTGGAATTGTTGTTTCGGCATAAAACACTAGTTGCTGCCCCAAGTATATACTGGAGTATCTGCAGTTCCCGTCAGACTGCTCGAAGAGGTAAAGGCTCTGTTTGGTGATTGCTCCCAGGTGACATTCCCATTGGCGTCCTTCTTGATAAACTTAAAAGAGAACGTCGTTCCGGCAGGCACACTTACATGAAGAAACCACTCTGGATAATTCGGACACATCATGGCCTCGGTGCATTTGTTCGTGTCCCAACTGCCCAGTTCTGGAATGGAACCAACAATGTGAATCGTTTCTCCGTAATTTGTGCTCGCGTTAACATGGAAGATCACCTGATTGGGATCCCCGGACAGAACAGTGTATTTGAATCCATTGCTAACATTAGAACCTTTTGTTACGGTAATAGTGTTTTCGCCCACTGTGGCACTGCCGGGAACAAGCACCTCAATCAATGTGTCAGATGAGGACACCACCGTGGCAACTGCTGAACCAAACTTGACCGTAGGGGTACCACCTAAGCCGCGTCCGTAAATATAGACAGTATTGCCGGCCCTGCCCATCGTTGAGATTACATCTCCGATACAGGGAATACCAGGATCCATCACAGGATTGTGCGACCACACGCAAACTTCACCGCCAGTAAGAGTAAAACTTGGAATGGTGCCATTGTTTACAGTTATGCCTTCACCATAGAGTAGCCCATTTAAGACATCGCTGTAAGTACCATTGGGGAGAGAAGTAACCAGAGAAGGGATCGTATAAGCTTGGGTTGGATGCCGATTGATGGCAACAACGACTTGTTTACTGAAAAACTGTCTGGAGTAGACAATCACATCTGCAGAAGAATGGAGTATCTGAGTGGTTCCATATGCCAGTGCATCATTCTCTTGCCGTAAATCAGACAGCGCTTTGATCAACTGTGTGGCTGTTGTTTGCCCGAAATTGGATACAGCCCCCATGTAGATACGCCCGGCTCCGCTGTCCGCTGCGCTGAGGTATTGCTCTGTACCGTAGTAAATGTTAGGAATGCCGCGACATGTCATCAAGGCGGCAATCGCAGCATGGTAGGGCCTGTCATCTTGCTGAATGAATCGGAAACGTGTCACATCGTGATTGTCAATAAAGGTCACTGCTTGGTTTTCATAGGTATAATCGTTCGCAGTGTATACAAGCATCTCAGCGAAAGCCGTCATGTTTTGTGAGAAGTTTCCAAATGTACTATCTACTGTATTGTAGAACTCAAAATCAAGATCATTTACACCGGTTCTGTCTGGAAAACTGGCATATTCTGAGTATTTGCTATCTGGCTTACCAATAAAGAACTCACCAAAGTGGGTTAGCGGGCCACTTACAGAATCGACAGCGTCTTTTGCGTTTTTCACAAATGCAGGATTCATGTGCAGTGTCGCATCGTGACGTATGCCACTAATGCCTTTAGAGGCCCAAAACTTCATTGCCTCCTCTAAATATGCTGCGACCTGTGCATTTTCCTGAGAGTAGTCTGCTAGATTTGCCAGTTCTTTAAAGCGGTAACCAAAGGTAGAGTTGTCGGTTCCGCGGTCACCAAGATGGTGGAACCAGCCGTTTGTATCATTGTTAGGATCTGCAACTAGGTTTTCAAGTTGCCCATCGTTGTTGTAGTCGATTGGATCGCCGTTACTATCAAATGTGTAGATTCCATTCGCGTCCTTATCTGGCTCATAGAGGCGTCCGTCATATCGGCTGTCGCTAGAATGGTTGGAAACAAAGTCAATTACCAACTTAATTCCTGCACCTGTCAGCGCATTCTTCATGTCCGTGAAATCGGCCATTGTACCATAGTGCTTATTGGTTGCAAAGTAGTTTCTGGCGTGATATCCATGATAGCTAGTCCAACCGTCGTCGGTAACGGTATCTCGGTTTTCATAAGGAGCTGAAATCCATACAGCTGTAATGCCCATACTCTTCAAATATGGGATCTTGTCAATGATTCCCTTCCAGTCTCCACCCTGATATAGCCTGATGTCGGTACCAGTTCCGTCAAAAAGACTTGGATTGAAGCCGCTGGGGATGTTGTTGGATGTGTCTCCATCATAAAACCTGTCTGTAATGATCTGATAAATTACATCCTTAGATGTTACCGGACCAAGATAATCGTTGCTGAGCGTGCTTGTGTTTTGTGAATATGGCGTATGCACTGCGGCATCTGCCGAGGCGCTCGCAGAAGACACCTTTACCGAGACGAGCATTGCGACAACCATAACAACGGCGAGAATACGTTTTGCTTTTTTCATACTGAGCTCCTTTCTGTGTTTCGGTGGAGATGTGTACATGTGATCTCCCATATACCAAAGAAAGCCGTGCGAGAACACTTAAGCGGCTCGCGGGTATTAGGACAGTCGAAGACCCAAGGCGGAATGCTTGCTGGGAAAAATGATTGACGCACAAATTAGTAGAGACCAAGCACTTCCTCGATGGCTTCATAGAGCGAAGTGGGGAGCGAATTCAGCTTTTGGGGAAAGAATTGATAGCTGGTTGCTTCTAAGGCATTGAAAATCGACTCCTTCAGGTTTGTTTCTATCTGCGCCCGTTGCAGCAGGCAGAATAGATTTTCCCTCCGAATCTCCACTTGAACTGATAAATAGTCTTGAATAAATACATGGATATCCTGATCTGTTTCTGACTCTGCAAGCTCTGCCAAGCTCCCTTTTAGTGTGTTGTCATAAATGCAGCGAACTTTATACTCAGACAAACCGCAGCGAACCGTCGCCTCCTTGACGACTATGCCGCAGAAGCAAAGAGTAAAGACCCGTTTTCGGGGTAAAAAAGGATGCCGTCCAGGCGCTCTGATGACGAAATGCCCCTGTTTCCAGAAAAGAAGGAACTGTGTTTTCGCACCGGGGGCGCTTGAAATACCGTCGTCTTCGTACATCGTAAAACATCCGTCCGCACCGGGATAAATCCGCAGGAAAAGCTGCTTAGGGTTTTCATCAATACAGTGAAATTTGGCCGTTGGAATGATTCCGCCAGCCCTTACAAACACCGGAATAGAGGAAAGCGGACGGAATGCCCGCAGCCGTCGCCCGCCGACATAGCGTACGCCGGTAAAGAAATCATAGTACATTCCGGGCGGCAACCAGACGTCCGTTCCCGCCATTTCCAGCTTCGGGCAGCAGGGGGAAATGGCTGGCGCAACAATCATTTGGGACCCAAATTCATACTGGTTTGGGCAGCAATATGCGGCTTCTTCCTTCGGAAATCCGTGGTACATCGGTCGAATCAGAGGAATTCCCTCTGTGTGGCAACGGTGGTTCATGGTATAAAGATAAGGAATCATCTGGTGCCGCAGCCGAAGAAAGTCTCCCATGATTTCCCGGATGTCGTGACGAAAATGCCATGGCTCCTTCCCGGCAAAGCGGTTGCAGGTGCTGTGGAGCCTGTTGATAGGAGAAAAAACGCCGAACTGTATCCAACGGCATATTAGCTCATCATCTCGGATACCATCCATGTGTCCACCGATATCATGACTCCACCAGCCGTAGCCGATATTAGACGCAGTTGAGGTGAAGTATGGCTGGAATCTCAGGCTTTCCCAGGACACTACCGTATCTCCTGAAAATCCAACAGGGTAGCGATGAGATCCTGGTCCTGCGTATCTGGAAAGAATCAGAGGCCGCTTTCCATGGCGTGCGGCCTCTATAAAATGATAATGATTCAAAAGCCACAGAGGATCCAACCCGGGGATTCTGGATTCGGCTTCTTGTTGCCAATCAATCCACCAAAAATCGACACCCTCCTGCTCCATGGGGTGAAGCAGGACGGAAAAGTATGCATTGCGAAAGCAAATGTCCGTAAAATCGAAAGGGATTGTTCTTTGCACATCAGGGGCCAGCCCCATGGCCTGCGCCATTTGTGCATAGCGCTGCTCGAACGGCTGGACTCCGGCTGCCGGATGGAGATTCAGCGTTACATGCTTGCCACGGGCATGGAGCTGTGTCAGTAATTCAGCTGGGCGCGGGAGCAACTTTCGGTTCCATGTATAGCCGGTCCATGAATTATATCCGTCCGGTACACTGGTAAGATGCCAGTCCATGTCCAGCACGGCAACGGAAAATGGCAGGCGTTCGCTCTCAAAGCGATCCATCAGTGCCAGATATTCCTGCTGTGTATAGGGCCAGAAGCGACTCCACCAATTTCCCAATGCGTATCGCGGCAGCAGCGGAGTCGCACCGCAAAGCCGATAGAAGTCCTGTAATCCTCTGGAGTAATTCTTTCCATAGAGGAAAAGGTAAACGTCCGCTGCATCGGAGCGCCTTGAGCACAGAACGCCGGATGCTGTAAAAACACAACTCTTGTCCTCCAGAAGGCCGATGCCCTCCTCTGAGAAAATACCGTCCTCCAGCTGGATAGCGCCATCTGCCATGTCCAGCGTGCGGGCCGTACCACCCAGATTGTGCAGAGGGTCTCCATAATTCCAAATTGCCCCTGTGCAGGGTGATTTCGCAGAAAACCGGAAACGGGTTTCATTCAGCCAGATTGCTGCGTCCGCAGTGGATATCTGAATGCGCCCATACTGCGCGGAAACAGTGTATGGTGTTTCGGCAAAACTGCGGCCAGTCACAATCTGACTCATCCGATCTTCAAACAGCTCCGCCGGGTCGAATTCAATCCGGAAAAGCATAGATGTCAACACTGTGACCCGCCAGAAGCGCCTGTGAAAGATGTGCGCCCCGTGCGGCTGCGGGTTTTGATCCATAGATCCTCCTCTTTTATGCTTTGTTTGCTCCGGCCGTAACGCCGTGGATCAAATACCTTTGCAGGCACACATACAAAAACGTAATCGGCACAGCAACCAGCACCGCTCCTGCCGCAAAGGTCGTAAAGTTGTTGTTGGTGTTGGCGTTTATCATATCATACAGGCCGATGGCAAGGGTTTTCTTCTCCGGGCTGGACAGGATCATTCTTGGGAAGATGAAGTCCATCCAGGGGGCAATAAACTGGGACAGTGCCACGAAGATAAGAATCGGCTTAATCAGTGGCAGGATGATCTGCCAGAAGATGCGGAGGTTTGAGGCACCGTCCAGCCGCGCCGCCTCGTCCAGACTTCGCGGGATATTGGAAAGATACCCCTTTACAAGCCATGTGTTGTATGGAATCTGTCCCGCAGCATAGGTCAGAATCAAACCGAAATGCGTGTTTAGCAGATTCAGCTGCCAAAGGATATTATACATTGCCATCATTCCCATAAAGCTGGGAAACATCTGCAAAATCAGTATGCTCAGCAGACCGAACTTCTTTCCCGGAAATCTAAACCGTGAAAAAACATAAGCGGTCGTGGAGGTGAGGATTACGGAAAGCACCATGTTGATCGATGCAATCTTCAGGGTGTTGCCGTACCATGCAAGGAACTTTGTCTCCTTGATTAGCTTGATGTAGTGCGATATCGTCGGGTTCTCCGGGAAGGCTGTGGCGGAAAGCAGGCTGCTCTGCGGATTGAAGGAAGCGCCTACGATCCAGACAATGGGAACCAGCACCACAAGCGCCATAACGATTAGCATAGCGTAGATTAAGACGGTGCTCATTGCGTTTGTAAAAACACGCCCCGCTTTTACGAAGGCTTCTGCATGGGAACTCGACACAGTGCTTTTCATCCCATCATATCCTCCTCTTTGAAAGATTTTGTTCGCAGGAAGTTCCATGTAGAGATCGTGGCGATCACGATGAACACGAGGATGGACATGACCGCTGCCATCTGGAATTGTCGGTTGTCATTGGTTAGCTTATAAATCCAGGTAATCAGGATATCGGTGGAGCCTGCGAACTTGTATTCCGGATTGATCGGATTGCCGTTCGTCAGGAAATAGATGACATTAAAATTGTTAAAATTCATCGCAAAGGACATGATGAGCAGCGGCGCCGTAGAAAACAGCACAATGGGAAGCGTGATGTGCCGGAATTCCTGCCGCGGAGTCGCGCCGTCAATTCTGGCGGCTTCGAGAAGCTCCGGAGAGATACTGGTCATAACGCCGGACATCATCGTCATGAAATAAGGAAAACCGAGCCAGAAGTTCACGACAAAGATGACAATCTTCGCCAGCGTGGCGTCCGAAAGCCACGGGATGTTCTGTGCTATGATCCCGGCATTCCTTAGAAAGGTATTGATTGGGCCGAACTGCCCGTTGAACATATTGCGGAAGATCAGCAGCGAGATCATGCCGGGGATTGCCCAGGGCAGAATGAATACCGTACGCCAGAACTTCTTTCCGCGAACCCGGCGGTGATTCACGAGAATGGCCATGCCCAAGCCGCCAAAATAACAGGTTGCAGTGGAGCCAAGGGCCCAGATAAGTGTCCAGAGCAAGACGCCCCAGAACGTATCGTTCCATAGGGGGAGCTTGAACATGTCTGTAAAGTTCCGAAAGCCCACCCAATCCAGTAGGCTCCTTGGAGGCAGATAGTTGGGAGCAGAGTAGTTTGTAAAGGCAATCAGAAACCCGAACGTGATGGGAACCACCACGAACAGGGCAATCAGTATTACGGCGGGTGTCAGCATCGCGTAAGGGAAGGATTTCTCCCGAAAGTCGTGTATCCATTCTCCGACGTTTTTCAACGGCTCCCCCCTCTCCAAAATCCCCCGATCATTGATCGCGTCGCGGATGTTCCCGATATAGACGCCAATGAAGAGGATCGTGACCAGGGCCCATAGAATGCCAAGGATCAAGAGGATAATGGAGTTATCCCCTTGCGTGACACTGGAGCCGTTGATGATCATCTCCGTCTCGCCCAGTGTGAACAAGCCCCAAAGCCCGTGCCGAAGAGAAGGGAGCGCAAACACCAACCCCACCTGACAAAGGAAAAAGAACAAGGCTTTCACATGCTGTTTGTTCCATAGTTGGCCGGACCCCCAGATCAGAGCGGATGCGAGCCCGACTCTCCACTTTTTGCTTCGACGCATCGTCATTTGGTCTCCTTTCCGTTTCCGGGGCAGGCGAAACCCGCCCCGGAATACTGCTGTATTTTCTGAAACGCTATGACAGGGCGTCCGTTTTACTGCACCAGCGAGCTGTAAAACTCATCCTTGGCGGAAGCCAGCGCATCCTCGGGGGTTTGCAGATTGTCCCACACGGCGATAACCGCTTTCTGATAGGGAGACCAAACGTTGGTCATCTCGGGGATGTAGGGCTGCGGCAGCGCGTCGTTGACGGCGACGGCAATGCTGCTCATAAAAGGATCATTGGCATAGAAGTCCAGTTTCTGGCCTTCAATGCTGGCGGAGAGCTCGTTCTTTGTTTCATACAGCAGCTTCAGGCAATCGGGGTCCGTTGCGATGAACTGGGCGAGAAGCATGGACGCAATGGGATACTTTGTGAAGGCGCTGACGCAGACGGTATCCACAGTGGACAGTGTTTTGGGACGGATCCCGTTGTCCATCTTCGGCAGGGGCGCAATGCCGAAGTTGACACCGGCATTTGTAAAGTCCGCAATGGACCACGGACCGGTAATAACATAGGGGGCTGCACCCGAAGAGAACATTGTGTTCATTGCATCCCAGGTAGCGTCTGCGGAGGCGACAGGATAAACATCGTCGCGCAGCGTCTTATAGAAGGCCAGACCCTCCGCGGCCTCCTTGGTGTCCCATCCAAGCTGGTTCGGGTCATTATGCTCAGGCCCGAAGAGGTCATAGCCGTAGCCGCCCAAGAAACCATGAGCGTAATAAGGCTCCACAGCCTGCCACAAGCAGGCAAACTTGTTCTTGGCCGGATCGTTGAACTTCTTGGCAAAAGCCTTCATCTCCGCCCATGTGTCGACAGGCATGTCCACCAGATCCTTGTTGTAGAACATGACGATCGTCTTCATGGACAAGGGGAACGCAAAGGTCTTTCCCTCATAGGAAACCGCATCAACTGCATTCTGAACGAAGGCGCTTCGGATGTCATCGGACAGCTTGTCGATCTCCAGAATGGTGCCGGCTTGGGCGGAAACGGCTACACCGTCGTGTGCCATGACAAACACATCTGCGCCCAAGCCTGTCGGGCCGTCCAGCTCATTTTTCTGTCGAGCGTCGGTGGTTCCAACGTTTTCAACGGTTAGGGCAACACCGGGATATTTGGCATTCCACAGCTCAACGATCTTCTCATTGTAGGTGTCATTGTCAAACCAAAGCTTGAGTGCAGCGCCGTCCTCAGGCATGAGCGCAGAAGAATCCATGGATTCTGAATCACTCATGGATGGCTTGCTGTTGTTTTCTGCGGGGGCAGGAGCGGGGGGCGTTTTGCTGCAGGCGGTCAGCAGGGACAACAGCATTGCAGCAGCAAACAGGAACGCAAGAAGTCTTCTTGGTTTTTTCATTGGTATACCTCCATTTTTGTTTTTTATCTCAAGCGTTTCCGCTTTAGATTATAGTTAACCGATTAACAAAAGAAAAAAATATGCTTACAAGGTGGGAACCACAACGGCAGAGTTGGGCGCTAGTTCCAGCATGAGCATGGAGCCATCTGTGCTGTACCGTTCGGAAGTGAAATAATCTACAGGTCTTTGCAGCACCCTGTTTAAAGCCTGCGGGACAAGGATGCTCCGGTACTGGTGCCGATCGGAGAGGTTCATGACGACCAAGAAGCCCTCAGAATGATTCGCACAGCAATATGTCAGCACGTCCTCATCCGCGCTCAGGATCCGATATCCCGAACGGATCGCCGCCGTGTAATTCCTTCGTAGCCGGATGGCTTTCTGATAGAACGCAAACAAATCAGACGCCGGATCCGACCAATCCATTGGTCGGCGGTACTCGCTCTCATGCCATCCGGATAGACCTTGCTCGTCGCCATAGAAAACCATTGGGACGCCAGTATGGGTCAGCAGAAACAAAACGGCCTGCTTCAGTTTATCGCGGCTTCCGCCCGCATGGGAAAGAAAACGCGGAATATCGTGGCTGTCAATGAGATTCATCTGCGCCACCTGAATAGGCTCCTGATAGCGCATGAGAAGGTAAGAAATCCGCTGAGCAAACTGCAAGGCTGTCAATCTTCCGTTGGCGATTGCATCAACAATGGCGAACGTCAAATTGTAGTTCATCGTGGAATCGAACTGCTCTCCTTCCAGAAACGATCTTGCATCGTCCCAAATTTCCCCAATCAATACTGCATCAGCCTTGATCGCCCGAATGGCTTTTCGGAACTGCCTCCAAAAGTCGTGATTGACCTCATTGGCAACATCCAGCCGCCATCCGTCAATATCAAACTCCTGAACCCAGTAGGTGCCAACCTCCAGAAGATACCGAGCTGTCTCAGGGTTTCCCGTGTTTAGCTTTGGCATGGAATCCACATAAGCAAAGCACTCGTAGTTTGGCCTTGGCCCGCCCTTCGGAGGAAACTCCTGCACATAGAACCAATCCTTGTAGGGCGAAGCTGCGCCGTTTTCACGCAGATCCTGAAATGCAAAGAAATCTGGCCCGCAGTGGTTAAAAACGCCGTCCAATATGACGCGGATCCCTTTTTTATGGCAGGCATCTACCAGCATCCGGAAGTCCTCCTTTGTTCCGAAGCAGGGATCGATCTCAAAATAATCCACCGTATCATATTTATGCCAACTGTTCGCTGCAAAAATCGGCGTCATATAAATACAGTCAATTCCAAGCTCATTCAGGTATGGCAGATTATCGCATATCCCACGAAGGGTGCCCCCATGGCGTGATGAAAAGACCTTTCCATCGTACACTACATGCTTTTCCTGTCCTGCAATATAGCCTTGGGATGAGGCGAAGCTGTCCGGGTAGATCTGATACACGACCGCACTTTTGAACCAGTCCGGCACATGTGCCATGTCCTCGATGCGAATGTAATGGAAATTATAATAGAGCTGGCGGTTTTCATCGGGCGCCGAAAAGAACCCGTCATTATAATAGAATGTGGTTTCCCCACCCTTCTTCAATTCAAAGTAGTAGCACAGTCTGGTTACCTTCGGATCAAAGATCGCTTCATAGTAGTCAAACAGGGAATCTGTAAACCGAACGGCCATTTGCTCACGCGTGACGGCGATTGGGCTGTTGGGGTCCATCCGATCGCCATAACAGATATGGCACGCATCCAAATCGCCTCTGGCCGCCCGTAGGCGAATTACCACCCGGTCAGAAGCCGTGGCGAAGCTATACTCCGAATAGGTCCTGTGGAAAACAGCGGATCTGTTCATCTACATCCCTCCCTTTGCCAATAGCGGTGCGACAGAACTTCTTATCTCAAGCGAAACGGGAAGTGTTCGCCGGGTCAGTGAACACTTTTCGTCACGAATTGCCGAAACCAGAGCTTGGACTGCCATTCGTCCCCGGTCATACACGGGCTGGTCGACGGAAGTCAAGGCGGGCATGGAGAATTCGCACCCCTTCGTGTTATCAAAGCCCACAATGGATAAATCGTCAGGAATCTGTTTTCCGGCCGTGTACATTGCTTTCATAATGCCGAAAGCCATAATATCGCCAACCGCAAACACGGCGGTAATGTCTGGCCTGCCGAGAAGACGCCGGCCGATCCGATAGCCGCCGTCAAAGGAAAGCGCGTCATGGAAGACCATATCCTCCACATCGGCGATACCTGCTTCATTCATGGCCTTTTTGTAGCCAAGATACCGGCGGCGGATGGGTCCGTCTACTATAATGCTTGACGAAGCAAGCGCGATGCGCTTATGCTCGTTTTCCAGCAGGTATTTTGTCGCCAAATAGCCGCCATTTTCATCATCAATCCCGATGTTGGAATGAACCTGCGTCCCCTTGTCATAGCAGTCAACCAAAACAAGCTGCTTTCCGAGGCTCTGCATCTCTTCCGAGATCAGATCAGTATAGTTGCCAATGAAGATCGCTCCATCCAGATTGCGCTTGCAGACCCAATCTCGGCAACTCTCCCCAGGACGGATGCCCTTGATAAGAATGTCATACCCAAGCGCGGAAGCTTCATATTCTGCGCCGCTGACAATCTCGCCGTAGAAGGGATTGTCCCGAAGAAGCAGGCTTGTACTGGAATCTTCTTCTGTAATAGGCAGCAGTAAGCCAATCATTTCCGAAACCCCTCTGGAGAGCGTTCTAGCCACCAGATTTTGCTGATAGTCCATGTCCTGCATGACCTGATATATTCTTTCTCTGGTTTCTTCAGAGATTTTGTCTACTCCGTTGATCGCATTAGAAACGGAAGCCACGGAAACGCCGGCAGCCTTTGCAATATCCCGGAGTGTTGCTCGTTTTTCCATCATTTCACACTTTCTGCGCACTTTGTTAACCGCTTTACCTCACAGATATAATGTACAATATTGCTCTTGTGTTTGTCAAGAAATTTTGTACACTTTGTCAAGATGCATATTTTCTGTTGGATTTTTTGTGCCAATTTGACACTGCGCAGATTTTGACGACGAAGAATGACAGGCCGAGCTTTCAAAAAAGCCACATAAATGCAGACACACGGAGACCCCCCCATTTATTGGTACTGCATTGTGAGACAGTTGCCGACCCAATATGGGGCTGCTCAAGGCTGCGTGGGGAGATTTGACGATGTTGTGCCCCCTTTTGCTTTCCTGCGTGCGGCCTGTGGCACTTTTGTGACACTTTCCATGCACTTTTGCGGGGGAAGTATTTGACGCTCTCCTGTATACTACAATCAAGGTTGAAGCCCAACCAAAACGATTAAAAAAGGAGAGTAAAATACCATGAAAAAGAAAACGATTTGGAGCCTTGTATTGGCACTTGCGTTGACGGTAACGGCCATCGGCACAGCAACCTCCGCCTTTGCCGCCACATCCGCGCCAATGGAGCCTGTTACTAAAATTGCCACCGAAAACGAGGACGCCATCTGGGAGCAGATCGAGGCGGTGGAAGAGAAGAGCGACGCCATCTTCCAAAGAAACGCGGCGCTGTGGGAAAAGCTGGACGAAATCTGCAACGCCCTGCCTGACGACTACGACTTCACAGACTTTGACGAAGCGGCGTTTATCCGCAGCACCAATGCCTTGACGGAAGCGGAGAAGGAAACGCTTCTGGCGGACATCAAGGAGCTGAATGAGCTGGATGCCCAAATGGAGGCACTGTACGCTCAACTGCCCGACTGCGACAATATGCCGCTTTACGAGAAGGCACTGGAAAAGGCCGACCCCAAGGTGCTGGATGAGATCGACACCCTGGAGCAGGAGTATGACCGCGTCTGCGAAAAGCACGCCGACCTGTGGGACAAGGTAGATGAAGCGTACTTCAATCTGCCGGACGACTACGACTTCGACAACTACGATGAGGCCGCCTTCATCCGCAGCCTGAGCTTCCTGACCGACGCGGAAAAGGACGCGCTGATCGCCGACTACAACCGTCTTACGGAGATCGACAGCCGGCTGTGCGAGCTGTACAATTCCATCTGGGGCAACACCGGCTGCGAAAGCGGCATCTGCCCCCTTTGACGGAAAGGTGGTTTTCTGATAGTATAAAATCAACATCATGCCGATGCTGCGCCCACGCGCAGCATTTGGCGCTGCTTTCAAGGAGGACGCATGGGACATTCCATCTATTTGGCGGACGATGAAAAGAGCATCCGGGAGCTGCTCCATAGCTTCCTCGCAAGCGACGGATATACCGTGCGCTCCTTTGAAAGCGGCGACGCGCTGCTGGAGGCGTTTCGTCAGGAGCCTGCGGAGCTGGTAATACTGGACATTATGATGCCCGGCACGGACGGACTTACCGTGTGCCGGGAGCTTCGCTCTGTTTCCGATATTCCCATCATCCTGCTCACGGCCAAGGACAGCGAGCTGGACTACGTCATGGGCATCAGCCAGGGCAGCGACGATTATCTCACCAAGCCCTTCCGTCCAACGATATTGCTGATGAAGGTGAAGGCACTGCTGCGCCGCATGGAGATGGACAGGGGGAAAACAGCGGCGGCAGTAGATGAATTGCGCTATGGAGATATCCGCTATTCCGCTACGGAAAACACCGTCTTTTGCGGAAGCACGATCGTGGCGCTGACCCAGACCGAGCTGCGGCTGCTCAGCTATATGATGAAGCAGCCGGAAAAGGCCTATTCCCGCGAGGAGCTGCTCAGCGCGGTGTGGGGCTTTGACTCGGAGGTGGAGACCCGCGTGACCGACGAAACGCTGCGCCGTATCCGAAAAAAGCTGCTGCAAGCGGGCAGCACCGTCAGCGTAAGCACCATCTGGGGCTTTGGCTATAAGCTGAAGGGAGCGGAGCGCACATGAAAAACATCAAGCTGCGGATCGTGTATCTGATCCTTTGCTCAGCTCTGCTGCTCTTTGCCCTGTTCATGCTGGCGGTGAACCTCATCATACCCGCACACTTTGTGCGTGAGGCAAAAAAGGCGCTCATCAGCGAGGCACAGTACCAGAACCGCACCATCCCCTATACCGACGATGGATCCTTTTTTGACGATGAATGGAATGACACGGAGGAGCACTTCCTTACGCCAAGCATCGTATTTTTAGAGCTGGATAATGCCAATCAATCAAGCGGTTGGAACAGGGACGCATATCGTCTGGAGAAAAAACTGCTGGAATACTGCAAGGGGCGGGATCTATCGCTCAACCAATGCTATACCTTCAAAACGGACAGGCATCACCTGATCTTCATGTCCGTGCAGGAGGAGCAGGACGATTGGGAAAAGCCGTACGCCTATATCATGTACATAGACATCGGGCCCATCACCCGATATATCGTGACGCTGAATTGGGCGTTCTTTGGGGTGCTGCTGGCGATCTCCTCCGTCATGTGCCTGCTGGGGTTCCGGTTCGGCCGTGATATTGAGAAGGAGGCGGAGCGGCAGCAGACCTTCTTCCAGAATGCCTCCCACGAGCTGAAAACGCCGCTTATGGCGATACAGGGCTATGCGGAGGGCATACAGGCGGGTGTGATGGACACAGGCAGCGCGGCGGAGGTGATTTTGGCGGAGAGCGACCGCATGACGGAGCTGGTGGAGGAGCTCCTGGACATCTCGAAAATCGATATGGGGCGGCAGCCGCTTACCCTTTCCGAGATGGATGTTCGGGAGCTGCTCTACGACAGCATACGCGCCGTGGAGCCGGCAGCCGCCGGCGGCATCGCAATCGTGCCGGATTTCCCCGAGGAGCCCGTTATGGTCAGCTGCGATGATACCCGGCTGCGCAGAGCGGTCACCAATATCCTGTCCAACGGCGTGCGCTATGCCCGCAGCGAGCTGCGCCTGACCTGCCGCGCGGACAAGCATCATGTGACGATACGGATACAGGACGACGGGGACGGCATCGCCGAGGAAGATATTCCCCACATCTTTGACCGCTTCTATATGGGGCGAAGCGGCAAATCCGGCATCGGCCTTGCCCTGACGAAGGAGATCGTCCACCTGCACAAGGGAACCATCCGCGCCCGCAACGGGGACACCGGCGCCGTGTTTGAGATAACGCTTCCGGTAAGCAGATGAGAGGATCACCGCGCTGCCCTTGAGTGCCCCTCTTGCAAAAAGGACGGGCCTGGAAAGAATCTTTGCTGGTGCCGGGTGGAGAGTTTCCTGTGATTTCCTCACGTGCCGTCATTGCTAAAATGGAGTATATCTATGGACTGCAAACCAAAAAAATATCTGCATATCTATGACTGGAACTACTGGTGGGGCTATTACCGCTGCTGTAAGGACTGGGAACCTTTCCATGCGGCGGAGTTTTCTCTTTCCGAGGACGAGGCAGGAAAGGCGCCCTTTTTCCACTTTGATTTCCATAACCTCCCTGCCCTTCACCAGACCATCCTGGACGGTGAGTTTGTGGAGCCGGATAACCCGGATCATCCGCACTTTCTGGAGCAGGCAAGGCGGCTCAGAAGCGGTGAACAGGACTGGTTCGTCGGGGCGCTGTACTATCCGCTTTTTTCGCCGGAGATGCATTTCTGCAACGCCTCCGTCCGGAGCGGCGTCCCGCTGACACAGCTGCTTTCCCCGTCTGTGCCGCCCTATTACGGGGTGATCTTTCTCCGGGAGGAGCGCCCCCTCACTCCAGAGGTGCTGACGCATTGGGCGGAGACACTGTCCCAACCCCTGTTCGGCCAGCCGTTTTCTTGTACGCTTGCACAAGGCCCCAGCCGGCAGGAGGCCATGGAGCAGTTTGAGAATGAGATGCGGCTGATGCGATGAACGAGCGCCCGCCGCGCTGTCCGGCGGCAGCTGCAAGGCCCCCAACGCCCTGCGGTTGCAGAATTACTTACAACGGAGAATATGCATGACATTTGAAATTCACAGCAATATCACAAATCGATCTATGACCGTAGCCGCCCGCGCGATGCGCAGGGTGCTGCGGCGAAAACGCAGCATCCTTTGGGCCATTTTCGGCTGGAGCGTCTTTTTATTCAATGCATTGCTGCTGATTCCATTCAATGGAGAGCCTTTTACGCTTGATGTCAGAACGGTGACTTCCCTGCTGGTAGAGGTGATGTTGCTGTCCGTTCTGCTGTTTCAGGACCGATTCAATGGCATGATCGCCCGCAAAAACACGCTGGCGGGCACAAAGGAATATCATGTCGCATTCGGCGAGGATTCCTATACCGTCGTTACGGCGGCCACCACCTCCACGTTCCGCTATGAGCTGATCGACGCACTGGCTGAGTCGCAGGACTACATCATCTTTCTGATGAAAAAACGCTATGCGCAGCCTCTGGACAAGCGTACTCTTACCGGCGGGACGGTGGAGGAATTCAAACGATTTCTTGAGGAGAAGACCGGAAAGACGTTCCGGCGTGTGAAATGAACGAATTTTCTATAACGCCCTTTCGCGGGCTGCATTTGCTTCTGCTTTTGCTTACGGCAGCGGCGGTGCTGCTCATATTCTTGCTGCTGCGCGGAAAACCGGAAGCACGTCGCTCCCGGTTTCTGATCGGCGTGTGCCTTTTTAATCTCGCGCTGTTTACCGTCTACAAGCTCTCGCTGTCCCTGGACGCAGCGTATGTCCGTGCCTACTATCCCAATGGCTTCAACATTTTCAATGAGCTGCCGCTGCACCTGTGCAACATCAATCTGTTCCTAATCCCGCTGGGAGTGTGGAAGAGGAACCGCTCGATCATGGGGTTTTCATTCTTTGTAGCGCCCCTTGGCGCACTGATGGCGCTGCTCTTCCCGGAGCCGCTGTTCGCCGGCTTTCCGTTGTTCCTGCCGCGAATCTTTGGCTACTATGTGACGCACGCTCTCCTTGTTGTCTGCGGCCTGAGTCTGGCAACGCTGGGCTTTTACGGCCCCGACCCCAAGGATATCCCGCGGATCCTCAAGACCTTTGGCCTGCTTGCCGTAGGTGCGCACCTTATCAATCTCCTGTTGCGCCTCACGCTCTGCCCGGAGGCGAACTACTTCTTCACTTATGGCGCGGAGATTGGTGTGCTCAAGCTGTTTTGGCGCATCATCCCGGCGCCGCTGCTCTGCGGGCTGCCGGCACCGCTGATTCTTGCAGGCTATATGTACGCGGTCTGTGCGTTGTCCCGCCTGACGCGAGGCGCGGAAGAAGTGTCTTTTTCATAAATTGGATAAGTTCCGCAGCAAAAAAGGAGGATAAGACATTGCTACATAGAAATAAAAGAGGAATCGGAATCGCTCTGTGCTTATTGACTCTCTTGCTATCCCTGTCCGGGTGCGGCTCATTGAAGGATAACACGCTTCTGATCGTCAACGCAGTGATCACGGAAGTCGATACAGGAAAGCAAACCATAACGGTAAAAGACGATGCCGATGAAAACACTTTAGGAGAAGAATGTCTGATAGACTGTTCGTCTACTCCTATGGTCTATTGCGACTTTGCCACGCAGAAGGTTACAAGGATTTCTTTTGAGGATTTACAGGTCAATGATAAGGTTATTATGTGTATCAGAAGCTCGGAAATGGAGAACTTCCGAAGCGGCGGCAACGAGGAGAATACGCTCAAGGTCGAACAATTGCAGTTGTATACGCAAAGAGCTGCCGCAACACTTTCCTGAACTTCTTAGCCGCTTTTAGCGCCTCGCTCTTGATTTTAATCCCTTTCCTAACACTTTGTGTTCCACATCTGCCTATGGCATTTTATGTGATCAAAAGCAAAGCCTCGCCGGAGCAATTCCGGCGGGGCTTTGCGGTATTCTTGATATACAAATCTTCCTTCCGATGGAGCAGCAGAAAACCCACGCCGGAGCCGCCCCACACCACGGGATGCCAATCAAAGATAAAACGCGGCAACCAGAGCGTTGCAGGCCTCGTTCAAATCGGGGACTGACGATACGCCCCGCCGTTCAGCATCCCGTTTCGCTCTTGCCGCCCGGCTTTTCAACGCGCATCGTTTGAATTTCCGCCTGCTTGAAGAGGATACAGCCGCAATGTCCCTTGAAGGTGGGGAAGCAGATGATCTTCAGATCCGTGTCGATCTCCGGGCTGTGATCTATGATCTCCAGCGTTTCGCCGAACAGCGCTGTGCGCTCGTAGACCCGCAGCCACTTGTCGTCCATATTGGGAAAAATGCTGCCGAAGGAGCGGTCGATGAGCTGCTCCAGCGGCTTTTTTTCCAGCCTCGCCAGCGCCTCGTTGGCGTAGCGGAAGATCCAGTCCACGGCGGCGCGCTTCTCGTTGAAGACCATCTCGATGTCGGTAAATGCAAAGGGTGCGCTGTCATAGCTGGCATAATGCCGCTGATAGTCTTCCCGCGTGGCAGGCGCGTCGCTGTCGGACAGGCTCTGCGCGATCTGCCGCCAATCGGCGCGCAGCTGTTCCTTGAGCTCCCGCTTTCTCCGGTGGGCGTAGTCCAGCGTTTCACCGTTGATGAGCTCGATCTGCCTGCCAATGGCATGGATGCCCTTGGCGGCCACCAGCGTGGCGCGGTCGGTGCGGATAAAGCCGCTGCCCAGCATCTGCTCCAGCTCTTCTATGGTAGTGTAGGTTTCGTAGGTCCTGCCGCCGGAGGCATGGATGACCGCCCGACGCCCCGCCAGCTGAATATAGAGAATGTCCTCCACCGGCAGGCTGATGTGCCTGCGGTTGGAAATGACGGAAATACCGTTGGATCTCATAGCGCTCCCTCACGATCTGCTTTTTTCACAGAATACCACGGTCTTTGATGCAAAGCAAGTAAAACGCGCTATTCGCGCAAGGTTTTACGCTGTTCGCGCAAGGTCTATTGCAATTCGCGCGATGTTACGCTAAACTGCACAGTATAGAACGGGAAGGGCTGCGATGGGTCGCCACTCACCCCCCCCCGCGGGAAAGTCCTGCGGGAGAGCCTTTCCGGACGAGGAAGGAACGCCTATGAAGAAAAAACAAATGCGTATGCTTCTTGTGACGGGCATACTGGCTGCCGCGCTGACTGCCTGCGGCAGTCCCGAGAAAAGCAGCGCTCCTGCGGCGGACGCGGCACTGAATGCCGAGAGCAAGCCGGCGACCCAGTACACGATCGACGCCAACCAGCAGGTATACGCGCTTTTGGACTTTGCGGATACCACGGAGCTTGAAAATGCGAACCGGGGCTTTCTCGCCGCGCCGGACACGCTGGATCTTCGCGACGAGGAAGGGAGAGCCGTGTGGACGCAGGACGCCTACGCCTTTCTCGATAAGGACGCGCCGGACACCGCAAACCCCAGCCTTTGGCGGAACACGCAACTAAACCACATTTACGGCCTTTTTGAGGTCACCGACGGCATCTATCAGGTGCGCGGCTACGACATTGCCAATATCACCTTCGTCCGCAGCGAGCACGGCTGGATCGTCATGGACTGCGGCAGCAGCCGGTATACCGCGCAGGAAGCGCTGAAGCTCTTCCGATCCGTGATGGGCGATGGGCGGATCGTCGCCGTCGTGGTCAGCCATGCGCATGTGGACCACTATGGCGGTATCGAG
>OLGZ01000775.1_pt1 | contig 22397 bp, 15 predicted proteins | sample 1605981 | NCBI WGS metagenome assembly OLGZ01 (sample SAMN03283291) | human gut metagenome | biome: human-associated habitat; material: feces | host: Homo sapiens | place: Peru | collected 2012 | reverse complement strand
ACTCGTCCCGCCGCTTTTTGTGTGCCACCAAAAGCCTGTAGCAATACAAAAAATATCGCCCGCTTTATTGAAAATAAAGCGGGCGATATAAATATTTGAAAATAACTTCAACTATTTTTTAGATGGAATTCTCATTCCATAGAAGGAACGGATTACAAAGATAAGTGCAATCGCAAGTAAAATCCATCCTGCAATCGGAGCGATATTTCTAAAAGATTCGCTGATTGCAATTTCCATTGCCAAAAGACCGAACAAAGTTGTGAACTTGATAATAGGGTTCATAGCAACAGATGAAGTATCCTTGAACGGATCACCTACCGTGTCACCGACAACGGTTGCTTCGTGAAGTGGAGTTCCTTTTTCTTTCATATCAACTTCAACGATTTTCTTAGCGTTATCCCAACATCCGCCTGCGTTTGCCATAAATACAGCTTGGAACAAACCGAATACCGCAATCGCAATCAAGTAACTTACGAAGAATGCTACAGGAGCTGCTGTTGAGCAATTTGGAGCTGACAAGCAAGCGAGTGCAAGTGCAAATGCAAACAATGAAATGAAGATGTTAACCATACCTTTTTGTGCATATTGAGTACAGATTTTAACAACTTCTTTAGAGTTTGCAACATTAGCAGATTTGCTGGATTCGTCGTCCAATTTAATGTTTTCTTTAATGTATTCCGTTGCACGGTATGCACCTGTTGTAACGGCTTGCATAGATGCACCGCTAAACCAGTAGATTACCGCACCACCTGTTAACAAACCGAGCAATGTATATGGGTTTAGCATATTCAAGATTGCTTCCGGTTCAATACCGAGTGTATTTTGGATAACCAAGATTAACGAGAATATCATTGTTGTAGCACCAACAACCGCAGTACCGATAAGTACAGGTTTTGATGTTGCTTTGAAGGTGTTTCCCGCACCGTCGTTTTCTTCCAAATATTGTTTTGCGTTTTCAAAATCAGGTTTGAAACCGTATTCTTTTTCGATTTCTTCTGATACGTTCGGAACTTCTTCAATCAAAGAAAGTTCGTAAACAGATTGGGCATTATCAGTAACAGGGCCATAGCTGTCAACAGCAATAGTAACAGGGCCCATACCCAAGAAACCGAACGCTACAAGACCAAACGCAAATACTGATGAGTATGACATCAAAGATGCAGGGATTTGAACACTTGCAAAATATGCAAGCCCCATAAGCATTACGATAACCATACCAATCCAAAAAGCTGAGAAGTTACCTGCAACAATACCTGAAAGGATTGTCAAAGAAGAACCGCCTTCTTTTGAAGCAGTAACAACTTCTTCAGTGTGTTTAGCCTTAGGAGAAGTGAAGATTTTGGTAAATTCAGGAATCAAAGCAGCACCGAGAGTACCGCAAGAAATGATTGCAGAAAGAATTAACCAAAGCTTTCCGCCTAAAGATGACAACAACCAATGGCTCACACCAAAAGTCATAACGATTGACAAAATTGAAGTCAACCAAACAAGGTTTGTCAAAGGTTGTTCAAAATCGAATTTTTCAGCTTTTTTAGCGTAAATTCTGTCTGCCACACCGTTAATCCAGTAAGCAACAACAGAAGTTACAATCATCAAAAATCTCATTACGAAAATCCAAGTCAAAAGTTGAACTTGATTTTCTTGACCGACAACGGCAAGAAGAATGAATGATACCAAAGCAACACCGGTAACACCATAAGTTTCAAAACCGTCAGCCGTAGGCCCGATAGAATCGCCGGCATTGTCACCTGTGCAATCTGCGATAACCCCAGGATTTCTCGGGTCATCTTCTTTGATACCAAACTGAATTTTCATCAAGTCAGAACCGATATCAGCAATTTTTGTAAAGATACCGCCCGCAACACGCAATGCAGAAGCACCCAAACTTTCACCGATAGCAAAACCGATAAAGCAAGCACCTGCAAGATTTCCAGGGACGAACAAAAGAATTGTCAACATCAAGATTAATTCAACAGATACGAGCAATACACCGATTGACATCCCTGCTTTGAGCGGAATATTCAAGATGTTGAGCGGGTTGCCTTTAAGTGAAGCAAAGGCAGTTCTTGCGTTAGCCAAAGTATTCATTCTGATACCGAACCAAGCAACCCCGTAAGATCCGAGGATACCTATAACAGACCATGCAAGAATTGTTAACACACCTTGAAGTCCCATGTGTTGCAAATAGCCGAAATAAAAAGCTATACACAAACCGATCAAAACTTCTAAAACAATCAAGAATTTACCTTGTTGAACGAGGTAAGTCTTGCAAGTTTCAAAAATAGTGTTTCCGACTTCTGCCATAGCAGAGTGAACGTCGAGTTTTTTAATTCTCAAGAATTCGATAAAACCGAAAATCAAGCCTACAACAGAAATAATCATCCCGACAACGAGAAGATTGAAACTGTCAGGGCTAAGAGTTTTGATGCTCGGAACTACCAAATCCGCATCTCCCGCAAATGCAGGAGAAATTCCCAAAAGAAGAGTAGCAAGAGCTGCCAACAACGACTTTGGAGCGAGTAGTTTTTTAATCATAAAATCTCCCTTCATTTTTATGTACAAATCAACTGTATTATTATAACTAAAGTATAGAGATTTAACAATAGTGTAAAGATAAATAGGTCATTTGGTTGATAGACGTGCTATGAATGGGGAGAAATGTAAATTTTCTGTTATATAATGTCAAAAAATATTATTTTTGTAAATTGATTATTTTACATATTCGTAATGATAACCGTCCCCGACACCTTGTTGATGTCCCGTTGAAGGTTGAGTATTTTTGAAAGAGTCGGCCGGAAGAGTTTCAAAAGATACACCCATTGCCGTTCCGAATTGTGATGCGTCATTGATGTTGTAATATTTTCCACCAGTTGCATCCGCAAGACAGCGTAAATTATTACCCCCGTTTACCATAATAACGTCTACCACGACATCTTTCCTTTGAGCCATTACGGATCGAATAAACGCACAAGGATCTTCGTTGCAGGATTCCCCTCCATCCGTAACAAGTACGATTTTCTTTTTTGTGGAGTGTGCAATTCCGGCAAAATCTCCGTATACTGTTCTTTTCAGAGCATAAGTCAGCGGTGTTGCATAACCGATTTTTGTTTTGTTAAGCCCGTTTATGACAGAAGCAGAGTTCTTTTGAGCAGGACGAACTACTTGTTCTGTAGCTTTGCAACTGTTAAACATTACGGAAATAAACGGCTGTCCCGTATCTTGCCCGAAAACTCTCAAGCCAACATTTGTTTCGGGTGAAATCTTCGGCAATATTCCCCTTAATGTCGAGATTGCCAATTTTATCCAACTGTCCATACTCCCCGAATAATCAACAACAAGTTCAATCACATCTCCTTTTATCCCCAAACCCGAACGTACAACATTACCGCTTTGATATGCCGCAGGGGTATAAATGTTTACCTGCTGTTTTACCAAATCACTCTGCTTATATATTGTAACCCCTTGCTTTTTCGCTCCAAATACAGGCATTATCGCAAATACCACTGTTATCGTCGAAATCATCAAGATTTTTTTGACTTTTTCCATAAATAAATTATATATTTTTATATCATTAATTGCAAATTCTGTTTACATTTTTTTTTACTATAAGTATAATATCTTCATAAAGTGAGTGTTTGCATTTATGAAAAAAATAATATGTGTAATTTTATGTTTATTGTTAAGTGTTAATAGCGTATTTGCAGAAGAAATCGCAAGACTTTACCTCGTTGAAAACGGAAACTCTTCTAATTTGCAAAAAGTCGTCCTGCCCGCATTTAACAAACTCGGTTATAATCTGATAAAAGATAACGAATACTACGTTTACGAGAACCCTGCAAAGAATGTTTATAACGTTGTAGTTTTGAAAAATATTGGCTCTGATTGCTATTATTACTACTTGTCGTCGGAGGGCTTGGACTTTAACAAAACTATACTTGTTTATATGGATAAATACATGTATTCTTATAAAAGAATAAAAAATACTGCATATTTAGAACTTTTTTATAACGATGCCACGGACTTTTTAGCAAAAAGTCGCAGCCATGTAAAAACAGTTTCAGATAACCAAAAATCACTCAATCAGCAACAAAACTCAACTAATGATGAATATGATTTTAGCGATGAAGCTCAAGAGAGATTTAATAACGGCGGATACCTCGCAAATAAAAGAACTCAACAACAAATTACACCGTCAAATGTTCTTGTCGGCTCACTTTTGCACATTGAGGCAGGAACACAGTTCAATGCAGTTTTGAGTTCGGGAATAAGCTCCGAAAGCATCGCAAATAACGACAGAATTTCAGCTCAACTTATGGAAGATTGGGATTTTAACGGCGTAACAGTTGCCCCTGCGGGAAGCTTAGTCAACGGAAATGTTGTAGATTCACGTGCTGCCGGCTTTGCAATGGGTAACGGCAGAATTGGAATTAATTTCAACGAAATCATCACCCCTGAAGGCAAAGTTATTAAACTTTCTACAAACAAAGTTTATATTGTCGGGGATTCCTCCAGAACAAAAGCTGTTGCAGGACGTGTTGCGAGCGGAGTTCTCGGCGGGCTTGCGGTTGCCGCAATTTCAATGCTTTTCGGTTGTGATGCAAAAACTCTAATCGGAGGTGCGGCTGTCGGCGGAGCTTTAGGAACACTTTCCGCAATCAGTACAAAAGGAGAGGATGTTGATGTGCCGGAAGGGACAAACCTTCAAATTATGTTGGCTGAACCAATGACGGTACAACCTTATACGAGCTTATGAACAAATTAATTATATCATTAATCGTTATATTTATTTTATTGACGACTGCAATTTTAGTCGTCAAACCGTCTTTACACAAACCGCTTACATTTGCTCCACAAAATACGATTGTAGAAAGCATTCCGCAAAAAGCATCCGACACGGATGTAGGAACTCAAATCGTCCATGTCCAACAAACTCAAGAAGAACAAGGAATACAACTTGCACCGCAACAAGATAAATTAACTCAGCAAAATGTGAAGGTTTCACAAATTCCACAGCAAATTGTTGAGCAAAAATCCATTTTTCAAAACTTTCCGTCACAGGTGGTTAACAAAAACATAAAAACAAAAGCGGTTAAGTCACAAACCCAAGTGCAACAACGTCCAAAATACGAACTTCCAAAATCCATCCAAGATATTGTGAACGGCAAACACCCGCAAAATCAAGAGGTTGAAAAGATTGTACAATCACCGAAACCTCCAGTTCAGCAAACATCGCACCAAAAACCGACTACTCAGCATCAACAACAGATTCAGCAAAAACCAAAACCTCAACAGGTTCAAAACAATGCACCTTTAACAGAAGCTGAAGAGGTTATCGTTTGGAACAAATGGCGTAGCGATTTACAAAACAAGGTTATGAGAGATTCACGTATTGCAGCTCCCCGTGGAACAGTTTTCAGATTTTCTTTCACGGTAAACAAATTCGGGCAAATGTCGAATTTAAAAATTTGGTCTGATACTCCGGGGTATACAAATTATGCAATCCAAGCTCTAAAACCGCTCTTGTTGAGTTATCAGGGCAAACCTATTTTAAATTTCCCTGCCCGTACGAAACGAATAACAACAAACGTGGAAGGTGCTTTTGCGATATCAAACCAAGACAGGTTTACTACTCCGAACGACTATTCCGATATAGAAAGGGTTAGAAACTAATGTTTAAATGCACCGTCTGTTCAAAAGAATATGAGATAAAACCTGATTACTGCGATTGCGGAAACGATACGTTTGATGAAATCGTTGAGGCAAAATCGCTTGAGGAAGATTTTGAGGTTGAAAAAAGAAAGTTCCCGACAAAAAAAGTTCTCTCGATTTTGATTTTTATTTTGTGCATAATTTCATCAATCCTTGTTTGGGAAATAAATCCACCATCCCAAAACACCGATAAAACAGTACAAAAGCCCTCAACCGAACAAAAACAAGATATTCCTGATATAGACAAGATTTGGAATTCAACACCACCTAAAAAGACTTCACAAAAAAAAGATAACGTGATTACAGTTTACGAAAAGCCTTTGCCACAACCTGTTCAACAAGTCGCACAGCAAACAAATCCAGAACCATTTGTACAAAACATCAAAAAAGTTCTCCAAAAACCTGCCCCGGTACAAAAACCTCAACAGGTCGCAAAACCACGGCAAACCCAACAAAAACCGAAGCAACAGCAGGTTCAAAAGCCAAAGGATCAACCGCAACAAGGGTCAAAACATAAGCAAACCTCGCAAACAACACCAAAAACCCAACCGACCACTCCCAAACAACCTGCACAACGTGTTACAAAACCGGTTCAACGAGTTTCAACTCCGGTTCAAAAAACTACCGTCCCTAAAATGGATGCAACGGAGTGGACAAATTATAAAAACTCTTTGAGATTAGCACTTTTGTCAAAATTAGATTTAGTAAAAATCCTTGGAGAAGGAGATTGTGTCGTCGAATTTTCACTGGACAACAGCGGAAAACTCTTAAACCGACACTTTGTCTACAAATCTCAAAACAAATCGGTCAATGATCAGGTTTATTTGATGTTGATGAAATTACCTACATACAAGACACCACCTGCGGGTTACAACGGCGAAAAAGTTCGGATAAAATTTTACATAAACAACGGCTATTACGAGATAAGTTTTCAGTAATATATCTTAACAACCGACTTTAAAAATTTTTGGTTTAATTTATTATATACACAAGAGAGAAAGGGAATTTATATGTTAGAAAAGTTAGAAAAATATCAAATTATAATTCTTGCAGTCGTCTTGGCATTCGGGCTTATTCGCTCAACCAAAATCGTGACTTCGTCACTATCAAAAGATACGATTTTTGTAACCGGTTCATCTTCAAAAAATGTAATTTCGGATAACGGCAGACTTGAATTCACGATAGAAACCAGAACCCCGACAAAAGCTGCTGCTTACGCAACCTTGAGCAAACAAATTCCGCAAGTTAAAGAATATCTGAAATCTAAAGGAATTGAAGATTCTGAGATTGAGCTCAAAACCGCAAGTTGCTACAATATTTACAAACAACTTCCGAACGGAAACACTTCTAACGAGATTGCTTACTACAATCTTTCACAAAACATTGCAATCAAGTCAAAAGACGTAAATAAAATCAAAGATATTTCGACAGATATTACGGGCTTGATAGACAAAGGCATTGATATCAGCGTAATGTCACCGGAATATTTTTACTCAAAACTTTCTGATATGAAAGTTGAAATGCTTAAAGATGCAACCGCAGATGCCCAAAACAGAGCTTCAGCAATGTTGAAGGCAACTCACAACAGAGTCGGGAAAATTCAATCCGTAAATATGGGCGTATTCCAGATTACACCTGTTGATTCGACAAACGTTTCCGATATGGGGATAAGCGATACGTCAAGTATTGAAAAGAAAATTACATCGGTTGCAAACGTAACATTCAGGATTAAATAAGTGGAGGTTTTTATGGAAAAATTATTACTGTTGACGGCAGTATTTCTCGGAGGAAGTATTGCCTTGGCGTTTCCGTCAGGCGGAATTACTCCGTCTATGGTGAACGATGTCCAATCTTTTCAGGGCGGATTTAATCACGACATGAACTCGATTAATCAACAGCGTTTTCGTTATGAAGAAGTCAACGACTACAAAGACCTGAAAGAGGAAAAACAACGTATTGAAAACAAGACGGATACAAACGTCGTGGATGATTCAAGAACTCACAAAACCATCATCAAACCGCCTAAAAATGTGAGATTTATCCAAGAAAACGGTGAAATCCGTATTGAAGGCGACGAATAGCCGTCGAAATTACAGGCTTTAGACAAATTAAAAGCGGAACTTTCAAAGCTCCGCTTTTTTGTTATTTATTTTTTAAGCTGACCGAAAGGTGCATATTTTTGTCAAAATCATATCCCGCCGTGCCGTTTTTAAAACGGATTGTCACAGGAATGACCGAAGATTTTTTGTCAACGCTGATTTCAGGTTCTGTAGAAATAGCCTCGATTACCCCTTCGAAAGTCTTTCCCTTGTACTTTTCACAGGTAATTTGAACATCATTTCCAACTTTCAAATTTTCTTGAAATTTCGGGTTGAAGTATGCGATAATTTTTGGATTTTCTGTATCCAAAAGCAAGAGAGGCTTGTCTTTTGCGGTTGTTTCGCCTTTTGTAACATAGCTCAAAGCAATCGTGCCGTCTTTAGGTGCGTAAACTTTTTTCGTAACCACAGAAACTACAGATTTTTGTTTTACAGGAGTTTTTGCCTCTGCAACGGCTTTTTTTGCATCCTCGAGCTGTTCGAGCGATTTGTCGTATTCTTGTTGGGAAATTACACCGTCTTTGTACATCATTGCAAAATTCGTGTGATTTTCTTCAGCATCTTCAAGTTTTTTTTGCGAAACCTCTACGGTGTCTTTCGTTTCGGCAACAGGCTGAGAAATTGTTTTTTTAATTTCAATTTCTGCAACTAGTTGACCCGATTCGACTTCTTCGTCGGGTTTGACGAAAATCTCTTTGATCTTGCCGTTGTCCGTTGCATTAATTGCAATTTGCTCGGGCTCAATTACCGCATCGTTTGTAATTACTGCATTCGTCTTGAATGCCCAGAACGCTCCGCAACAACCGAGAGCTATCACAATGATGACAACGGAAGTCAATATAAAAATCTTTTTCTTGTTCATAATAACCTCAAAAAACCTTACAACAGTAAGCTATCACGAAATTTGACAAAAGACAAGAAAATGTTTAGTAATATTCTTCAATTTTTACATAGCATGGTGAATTTTCTGCCGTGCAACCGTTTGTTGTGTCCATAGCAGGAGTATCAGCTTGGCTCGGATAAGTAACTCGGAGCGGTGAAGTTTCAGGGAAATCCTCCTGAAAGTTGAAGGACATAATTTCATTACTTTCTGCAGGTGTTTCGTAATATTTTTCACTTGATTTTGAGCCGAATGCCATGTGTTTTGCCTCATAATAAGACATAGGTTCTGAAACATTGCTGAATTCGTCGTCGGAATCTGTCGGAGTGTAAACAGTTTTAGCATACATGTAGCGGGTATCAAGTTCAGGCAACCCGACAGGGACGACTTCCGAGGTTTCCGTAACTACAAAGCCGACGATGTCCGCCATATTTGTCGAGCCTGTTTTTGTTGTGTTCGGACCGAGTGAACCGTTCAGGTCTGCCCAAACTACGTAATAATTTACGCTTGCAGAAATTCCGTTGGTTTGGACTTCTGTATGGGTGAAAGGTTTTCCGCCTTCACCTGCCGAAATCCACAGCTTGACACCGTTTGATTCAAATATTTGAACTTTGTCGTCTGAAAAGTCGCTGTCACTCGGAGTGAGCGACATGTTGCTCGAGATTTTGCAACGGGCTTGAGCGTCGGAGTCCAATTTATCACTTGTGTTTATGTATTCCAAAAGAGCCTTGCAAAAGTCGTCGGATTTTTCGGGGAAGGCTGTTTTGGTAAGCATTGCGTTGTAAATTGCCGTGCCAAGAGTGTGATAAGACTTGTAATAGAGCCATTTTACCGATTTTTGGAACGGTTTAATCGTGACAACGGCGATTGAGGCGATTACGCCGATAATAACGAATACTATGCACATTTCAGCAAGTGTCATAGCTTTTTTCTTATTATTAAAACGCAACATAGACTTTTCCGACTCCCAAATGTTATAAAGATTATATCATATTATATCATAAAAATAGTGGATGTGTCAATCGTTGCAGGCACATATAATAAACAACGTAAAGATTTATGTAAAAATGTGAAAAAACAGTTACATTTCGTATATAAATGTGTTATAATAGAATATAAAAATAACTGCGAAATGGATTATTTTAGCTGACACGACGGAGATTTGTAATGGAAATATTTGAATATAAAAAACTGGGAATAAAGGGCGGTTTTTCGCTTGCAGAAATGCTTTTGGTGCTGATGATATTGTCGTTTTTGACTATTGCAATGGCACCATTTGTTGTTAAAAAGGTTAACAAAAAGACAGCGAGAGCACCGCACGGAAGATACGAATGCTATATAGATGAAACCACCGGCAAGACAATGCAATATCTTGCAAACGAAAACGGTGCAGTAACAGGGCCTGTCGAGGTTGCTGCATGCACCTTCTCAACGCCGAAAAAAGCTTCCTTCTTTATTGTTCAAGCAATCGGTGCGGGAGCAGGCGGAACCTTTGTTCCTGTAGCTCCGACTATTGAAACGGCGGAAGATACAGGTAAAGTGTCATTCTCAATGGATGGCGGTACCGGAAATTACAACCTGTCAACAAATTGTAGAGCGACAAGCTCGGACGGAGAAACCACTACAACCGATCAGTCTTGTCCCGATTGGGTAGCAAGAGCTTGGCAACTAAATCCGCCAACAACCACTGTTAATTTCTGCTCTGCAGGTGGCAAAGGAGGAGCTGGAAATTGCGAAACGTATGCAGGATTTGGTGCACAGACTGCTTGCGGTGGAACTGGTGGTTCCGGAATGTGTGGCACTGTTTCTGTTGAAGTTCCATACAATGGGTCGTTTACTTGGAACGGTTCTCTTGCGACATTTCCAAGTGGGGGTAGTTGTACAGCAAGTACAGGTGGAAATGGCTCACAAGCACCAGTGCCAACTCCATACAACCACGCTAGGGGGGCTGATGGTTGTCCAGGGTCTTATCGCTGTAGTGGCACTGTTACCTGTCAGGGTGTAACTTTCTACAGTCATTCAACAGGGCCTAGTGGTGGCTCGGGGGCTTGTGGAAAATATAGTGCAAATTTGTGTGATAACGGAACTGGTATGAACGGAGGTTCTGCAACATTTACCGCATCCGATATAATATATAAAAAAGTCGGCAAAAAAGCCACAAACTGGTATGGCAATATGGGCGGAAACGGTGAATATATTTCTATGTTCTTTCCGATATTGAATGCTGACATGAGAATTTCTCTCGGTCAGGGTGGAGCTGCGGGCTCATCTGTCGGTAGTCCTAAGGGTGCAAACGGCGGTAATACTACTATTACCTTTGGCGAAGGCGGGCAACCTCTCGTTGCAAACGGAGGTAAAGGCTCAACCAGTGGCGGCAGTTACTCTTTTTGGCTCGGTGAAAATTTAGGCCCTGAAGGTAACGTCCCGACAGCAAAAGGCGTTGAACGTGCAAGCAAACGTTTCGCTATTGCATCAGGCTTTACAACCTTTATTGAACTTGATAAAAACTCAAAAACTCCGTCAGTTATACAAAACACCAAGGCAGGTGTCGGTGGTGACGGTGCGTATTCCGTAATTACTAACACCTCTGTTGTTAATGCGTTTTACTTAGGCTCCAGCAATACCTCAAGTGAACCAATAGCTACAACTCCAATCTCAGGCGGCGGATATGTTTGCAAAGACAGCGACGGTGCTGATAGGGTTGATGCTAGCGGCAATAAACTTCACCCGACAAGTTACGGTGACTATGGGGTTTGTAAAGGCACAAACGGCAAATCAGGTGCGGTCGTAATTGTTTGGTAAGGATAGATAAATGAAAAAAACACTTAACAAAAAATATGGATTTTCTCTTTTTGAAGCGGTTGTCGTAATGGGCATCGTTGCGATTTTCGTTGCCTCTGCCACAAACGTATTTACCAAAAAGCACAAACAAGTTCAGGAAAAAACTCCGCATGGCAGATTTGAATGTTATTACAGTGGGGATCAACTTGTGCAACAGTTGTTTACGGAAAATATGTCACAACAAAAACAAAATGTTTCCGATCATTGTACATTCAAACCCGTCAAAAACGCACCATACTATGTTGTTAACCTCGTCGGAGGTGGTGGTGCAGGCTCAAGTTCACAATATGGTGGCGGAGCAGGAGAATATAGAAGTTTCTTTGTCACAACGATTGAAAAAGAATTGCAAATTACACCGGGGAAAGCAGGAACATCTTCGGGCGATTCAGGTGAAGAATCTGTTGCTTACAACATAACAAATGCGGGGGAAAAAGAAGACCTAGCAACAGTTGCAGGCGGGCAGTACGGTTTTAATATAAATACTTTATCAGGAAATAATGTTTCTGACTGTTCAGTCAATAATACCGGCTATGTCTGCAACAAAGATCCGGTATGTATTCATTATGGAAACTACATTTTTGTCGGTTATTGCAAAGCAGATGAACGAAAAGATGAAAACAATCCTGACGCATACACCAGTGAAACCGTTACTTACGATAATATAAAAAATAATCTAAGTAATGGTTCTTACAGCAAAGAAAATACCGTATTTGATGAAGGTAGCGGTACTATTTCTTACACGAGAAGAGCATCTTACGGGGGTAAGATTCTATATGCTGTTAATCTCACAATAAATTCAAACTTCACAGCAGAGGCCGACCAATCAGCATTTAACCCATATCTGAATGCAATCGGAGTCAAAACAGGAATTGCTGCAGTAAATGCGGGTAATGGCGGTGCTCGAGGGCAATCGGGCAAACACGGAGCAGCCGTTATCGTTTGGTAAACAAGTAACATTAATTTGAACAATAATAAAATAAAGAGGTATATTATATGAGAAAAAATTTAAAAAAAGGATTTTCACTTGTTGAAATGATGCTTTTACTCCTAATCGTATCATTGGTTACGGCAGGTTCAATGTCTGTAATTACCAAAAAACATGCTCGTATACCTAAAAAAATTGTTCACGGTAAATATATTTGCGGTTACAATGAGGCAGGACAACTCTATCAGGAAAGATTTATCGAAAACAAAAGCCTTGGAGCAGAAGTAATTCCTGACGGTGGTTCTTGCGTATTTGAACCGCCTAAAAAAGCTACATATTTTTATATCCAACTTGTCGGCGGTGGCGGTGGCGGTGGTGACGCAGGCACTTATGACGGCGAACACACTGGTGAGTCTGAATCAATAGATTTCGGACCAAGGGATATTTCAAGGAGTTATGTTAATGGACTTGGAATAACTACCGAAGAATTCAAAAATATCACCCAAAACTATACTGTTCAAGCCGCTGCCTATGGTGGTGATGGCGGAAAAGGAGCAGGCTGTACCTGTGGATATAATGATACTACTCAAGGCTCTTGCGATTGTGATCAAAGACCTGGAGCTGATCAATATACCGAGGCTACCTGCAAGGCGTTGGGGGATACTTGTAAATATAATGCAAAGTCTCGACAAACCGATCCGGCAGAGGGTGCTGATGGAGGACAAGGCGGTCAGTGTATTACATCTGCAATACCGTTGGATTTTGGCTTAAGCGGTGACTACAGCAATGGTTCTGACGGATATTCATATACATCTTCAGCATCTTGGAATACAGGTCATGCCGGAGATGACGGATCTACAGGTTCTGCGTATATCGGAAGTGCAAGTTGTTCGGCAGGTCACGGTACAGGTGGAAGTGCCGCAACATGTAAATGTACGGGAATTACCAGCAATACCGTTCCTCCTGCAACAAAAACCCCCGGAACTAGTGCTCACAAAGACAGTGGGTATAACGGTTATGGTTTCTACATAAATGGCGAACATGGTCGTGAGCTCCACTTCACACACGAATATGAAACAGGGTTCGGCGTTGGTGGTGACGGCGGATCTGCAGGCGAGTATTTGGCTGTATTCGTTCGTTCCTTCAAATCTAACACCCTTCAAATGAAACCGGGCAAAGCAGGTTCCGCAGGCACTTGGAAATCGGGTGCTAACGGTGAAACCGGCGGAGAAACAACCGTTGCAGACGGAGCACTTGCAGCAGCTGGCGGTATGGGCGGTCAGGGCAGTATCACACTTCCAACGGAAACACTTCCTCCTCTCGGACTCGACGCTGATGAAATCCAAACTTGGTTGGACGGGCTGGAAGGCAATTACTCAAAATCTTTTATGACCGACAACTACATCGGACAACGTGCCGCATACTCTGACGCAGCCAATATGGCAGGCATGAATGATATTCCAAAATCCGAAAACGGTATCGATTTGAACCTCTTCGGCAAAGGCGGAAACGGTTCTACCAGTATTAACGGTTGCTGGATAGGAAATCATATCAGAAAATTTGAAGGTCATGAATTGCTATCAACCTTCCGCAACGCCTTATGTAGTGCAAATGGTACAACAACACCGGCAGAGGACGGCAAACCGGGGGCTGTCGTAATCGTTTGGTAATTATCAAAATTCAATCTAAATAAAAGGAAAACACAATGAAACACAATAATAAAAAATTCGGTTTTACAATGGCAGAAATGATGGTTGCACTCGCTGTAATGTCAGTAATCGCAACAATGCTTATCCCTGCAATTATGCAGGTCAGACCCGACAAACCGAAAACACTTTTCAAAAAAGCCTACTATATCTCAGAACGTATCGTGTCCGAACTCATCAACGACGAAGACCTTTACCCGACCGTCGATGACAAAGAAGGCTTTGACAATACAGACCAAGTTGCTATAGGTGGGAAAACCTACGAAGGTAACTCAAAGTTCTGTGAACTTTTTGCCAACAAAGTTAACACCGTCGAAAGCGAGGCTGACTGTACAACAGGGGCATTAAGTTTTACTACAAGTGACGGGATTTCTTGGTACATGCCTATATCAAACTTCAACACCGAGCAACAAATCACAGTGGACATAAACGGTCCGAAAGACAACGGTGGCAAAGGTCCTGACTGCACCTACAACGCAACAACCTGCCCTGCTCCCGACAAGTTTGAAATCTTTGTCGACCCTGACGGCAAAATGAGAGTAAAAGGAACTCTCGAAAAAGAATACTTGAGAACAAATCAGACCATTAAAAAATAATTCGTTTTGCAAAAGGCTCGGAAAACTCCGAGCCTTTTTTATTATATGTTTTGCATGCTGTGTTTACGTGTGAATTAGTTCAAAAAGTGCGAACCCACCGCCATTGCGACAAACACTAATATAAAAAATCCTATCCCCGAAATTACCTCGGAATGGTCATACAAAAAATTGTGGTTCTTTTTTTTATTATTTTCGTTATTCATAATTTTCTCCTTATATTAAAAATCTCAAATAAATGTACGCCGAGCTTAACAACAAAGACGTCAAAACTACAACTACGCCGTATTTCAAGAATTTCATAAACGACATGCTGTAGCCTTGAGTGTTTGCGGTTTCGGACACAATAACATTAGCGGCAGCCCCTATAATCGTAAGGTTTCCGCCAAGGCATGCCCCGAGAGACAAGCACCACCAAAGCGGAAAGGCGTAGTCACTACCCATAACCTTTTGGATTTCAGCAATCATAGGTGTCATCGTCGCCGTGTACGGAATGTTATCGATTACACCCGAGATTAAGCCCGAACCCCACAGGATGAGCAACGCCGTCGCTTTTTGCGAGCCCTGAGTTACATTCAAAAGCCATTTTGCCATAAGTGCGATACCGCCGGACGCTTCCAGCCCGCCGATAATTATAAATAACCCGATGAAAAAGAAAATCGTATTCCATTCGACCTCTTTAAAAATCTCCGTCGGTTTTTCAAAAATCAACAAAAGACTTGCCCCAAGCATTGCCGTGACAGAGGTTTCGAGATGAGTAACATCGTGCAAAACGAACCCTGCAATTACCCCGACAAGCACTATCAAACTTCTGATTAAGAGCGGTTTGTTGGTAATCGTGCCTGAATTGTCGATATTTGCAATCGCCGTCATATTCTCTTCTTTTGTTTTAAGTTGGTTTTTAAAGAACAGTGCAAGGATTGTCAACACGACAACCAAAATTACTGCAACAATTCCCGTAAGCTCTTTCAAAAAATCCATAAACGATAAACCTGCGGCACTTCCGATAATAATATTCGGCGGATCGCCGATAAGGGTTGCCGTGCCCCCGATATTTGAGGCAAAAATTTCCGTAATAAGGAACAGAACAGGGTTTATATCAAGTTTTTTAGCTGCATAAAAGGTAATCGGCATGATTAAAATTACTGTAGTTACATTATCCAAAAACGCAGAAACGACCGCCGTAAAAATACCGAGTGTAAATAATACGGCAATAGGCTTGCCTTTTGTGTGTTTCAAAAGTTCATTCGCAAGCCAGTTAAACATACCGCTTTTTGTAGCGATACTTACAATAATCATCATAGACACAAGCAAAAAAATTACGTTGAAGTCTATGTAATTAATAAAATACAAATTATTGATAGAACCGTCTATCATTTTGGTTTGGCTCAAAAGCCCCAGAATAATTGTTAATACTGCACCTAAGAGTGCGATAACCGCTTTCGGAATTTTTTCCAAAGCGATAAACACGTACGAAACGAGCAATATTAACGCCGAAATACCGACACTGTGTGCCTGTACAAAGTTAAATATTTCCATTTCAATTTCTCCATGTTGTGATTGTGAATAAAATTATATTTGTCATTTTGGGATTGCCCCCTCTCCTGTCCTGCGGACACCCTCTCCCGTAGGGCGAGGGATTACAAAGGCTGAGCAAAGGTTGCGGATTTTTTCACCTCCCCCTACGGGGGAGGTCGTCTTTGGTGGCGAAAGAATTGAGCCCTACAAAGACGGGAGAGGGGGCAACTGAATTCTCAATGTCACCTACTCCTTGAAAATTATCACCTTTAATGACACCTCATCACAACCTTAGGGAGCACGTGGAGTTTGCGGGGAGAATATATCATCTGCCCCGAGCAGTGCTGTTTTCGTTTTCGGACTAAAAACGAAAAGATGTCCGAAATCGTTCCAATTTATATATGTAATGCATGAAAACCCAAATTTAAGCGGTTCGTGTTTTTTGAGAGTTTTTATAATGTATTTGTGGCTGCTTACAACATCATTTTCAAGCCCTGCCACAGAAAAGACATGCTGAACTATTGCGGGCGTGCTTATTGAAAAGTCCGCATTTGGCGTAATCGGCGGGATTTTTGAATTCATCCCCCCGAGAAGAAATCCCCATATAAAAATTGCAAGCAGTAATAAAAACTTCTTCATACTAAGATTATAGTATAAAAAAGGGAAAGGGCATGCAACTACCCGATCGGGTAGTATTAAGATATGAAAAGTGAGGGACTAATTTGCCCCTCACCTGAAAGTGAATTATGCTCATTTGGTATTAAGATGTTTAGCTTTAGTGACTGTGTGCATCTGTCCATTTGTCGAAGTCGGATTTGTTCATCCAAGGTGTTTTTGCCTTACCGGTTGTACAATCGACAGCTCTATACATAGTACCGTGTTTTTGGGTATTGTATTTTGCATCTCTACCACCGCCACGTGCAGGAAGTCTCATAATTCTTGCGTACGCGTCATCAGCAACTTTTACAACTTTACCACTCGGCAATGTAATCGTATCAGCCAACTGAATACCTGTACGTCTGTTGTGTTCACGAACTTCACCGATTCTGTTTTCAGCGGAAGCCAATGCCCTTTGAACAGCACGTCTGTCAGCTTCTGAAAGTTTTGAACCGTCATCGTTTACGTAAGCGTGAGAGATGTACCAGTTACCTGTTCTGAATTTTGGAACCGGAATTTTTTTATAAATGTCTTTTTCTTGTTGATTCCAGCATTCTTCAGGTTCAGTAGGGCATGTCGGACCTGTTGGTCCTGTTGGTCCTGTTGGTCCTGTTGGTCCTGTCGGCCCAGTCGGTCCCGTTGGTCCTGTAGGTCCGGTTGGTCCGGTTGGTTCTGTCGGGGTTGGTTGTGGTTCATATTCTTTGATTGATTTATACAAAGTGTTCAACTCTTTTTCAGTCAAGCAACCGTTGTCACCTCTTGCACCAAGGATTGCCAAGCCTAACTGTTCGTCGGAAATGCCTTTTGCTTTAGCTTCTTGTATGATACCCTTCATCATGATTTGGTTACGTTCTTTTTTGATACCCATAACGTCACCTTTTTGGACAAATTTAACAGCATCTTCAAACGAGCCTACATGACCTTGCAAGATATCATTTTTCTTGTTAGTCAAGTCGTTAATCTTGTTCATTGTTGCAAGACCGACGCCTGCACCGATTAATGCACCGAGACCCGCACAATTTGCTCCGGAAAGGAGTGTCTTGACTAATACAGGTCTTCCGTTATAAGGAAGAGATACCTCCTGAGGAATTTGAGAGGTCAAGACATTATTATGAAAGACCTTTGAATAAACTGTACCTGTAGCCGGATCTTCAGGCATGCCAGTACCAGAGGCTTTACCAAGTGCGTGTTGCAAGCCTTTGCCGATTAATGCACCTGCTAAAGTTGTACCAACAACGTAAGCGGCACGTTTTGTCTCGGTCAAGTCTTTTTGATAGTCAAAACCTAAGTGTTTGTATAAGTTTTTAGTCTTACGAGCTTTTTTATGGGTTACTTTACCGTTTTTCAATCCGGCTTCATCACCCATTGCCGCAGTTTCAGAAACACGTTCTTCCATTTCGACTTCGTTATCCATACCGATTCTTTCAGCTGCGAGTTGTTTCAACATGTCGCTGTCGAGTTTACCTTCTTTGGTAATATTACCTTTTGCGTCACGTTCTCTGCCGACGAAAGCTTTATCCCAGTTTTGATCTTTTAACATTTCCATGTCGCTTTCTGTTAAGAGAACAGGACGTTTCCCAGCTTCTTTGTCAGCTTTTTTAGCCTTGTCGTATGCAGCTTTGTCGGTGTAATAAACAGATGACAAAACTCTATCTGCTGCTTTCGTTACTTCAACCGACTGTTTAGCTTGTTTTTTTGCCATTCTGTTGGAATAATCGCTGTCTACTTTATGCAAGTCTAGATACAATTCTGCTTGGCGTTCTTTTCTCATTTCCTTGTATTCTTTTTTAGTTTTCATAACGCCATCTTTGTTACTTGCATAATTCAAACCTGTTGATCTTGTTCCTGTTTCAGGAAGTTGTGCTGATTGTCTTTCAACTGACAACCCCGGAACATTCATGTCACCTTGAGGTTTTTGACCTTGATTCATGCCATTGAGAAGTTTTTGTAATTCTTCTCCGGTAACTTGTTTTTTCACAGGCTGTCCGTTTGCATCGACGTCCACCCTGAACATTACACCATTTTCAAAGGTGTAAACTGCACCCACATTTGTACTCATAATTCACCTTTCTTCAATTCCTCGTAGGAAATTGACTTTATACTTCGTTCTATACCCTTATAAAAACATTTCGTTTCTAAAAATTGCACAAAAAAGTAGACAAATTTTTATCTTTTTTGTAAAATGCAGATGTAGCAAGGGTTTTAGTCATAAAATTCTTATTTACAAAACTTAATAAAGTATTTATTGGATATATATATTATATAGGGATTGAATTTCTTTAGTATATATGTTATAATCAAAGTACAAATACAACTATCAATAATAGCCGAAAGTTTAAAATTAATAAAAGGGACATGTGAATATATAAGTCGTAACATTCTTAAAGGATAAGAATTGGAACAGAAAGCCTTTATTAGCAAGATTTTCGGGCAGGCAACTCAAAGAAAAGAACATAAAAAATGTGAATTTTTGTAAATCTTTTCACCAAAACAGTAAATTTTTTACCACATCATACCGTTTATATAACTATAGTGATGTGCGAAAAAAGAATCGAGGACAGCATGCAAATGAAGAAAATGAGTAAAAAAAGATTAGCAGTATCAGTAGTCAGCTCAGCTTTGTTACTACAAGCGGCATGCTTTAGTACGGCATTTGCCGCTACTAGCATTATAGATGGCAACGGTACAAGTATTGGAAAAACTGAAGGAACGGGTGCTTATGATATCCGCCCTGGTTCATACAACGGTACTACAGGTTTTAGAAACTTCAAAGATTTCAATTTGGACAAAGGTGATATCGCAAACTTCATCTTCCAAGTTTTGAGAGAAAGAAATAACGGAGGAACTGCTGAACACTATTATGACGACATCAGCAAATTCGTAACTCTCGTTGACGGTAAAGTTAATATCAACGGTATTATCAACGCTCTCGATCAAGTCGGCGGTAGCCTCAAATCAGGCGGTCATTTGATTTTCGTTACCCCTGGGGGTATGGTTGTAGGCTCAAGCGGTGTCCTCAACGTAGGTGCTTTGTCAGTTTACACACCAACTCAATCTTCTTATGATGCATTGAAGGGCGGTATCGCAAATAATACCAATTACGATACATTTGTAAATCAACCGCTTGCTGTTGAAACAACAGGAACATTTGACCCTGCTGCTCTTACTCGTGGCACTGGAGTTATCCAAATTGACGGTAACATTGCTGCACGTGGTTCCGTAACCCTCGATGGCGGAACTGTTAACGTTGGCGGTAAAATTTTCAGCGGCATCAATGATAATTCAACATTTAAAGTAAAAGCTGTAACCGGCACAGGCGAAGACGGATATACTCCGATTTACACAACTTACAACCCTCAAAGTGAAGCCGCAGCCTTGTTTGACGCTTTGGTAAACACAAGAAAAGACAGCGGTAATACTTATATGGGTTCAAACGGAGATATTACAATTACAACCGGTAACGGATTTAACGTTACAAACGGCGGTATGATTGTTAACAACTCTAATGCAAACAGCAAAATCGATATTCTTAACTATGCTGACGGAATGAATATTAACGGAGAAATCAGAAACAATTCAACTTCAAAAGGTCAAGTTAATATTACAAACAAAGGCGGAGATTTAAACATCGGTATCAACGGTCTTGTTACCCAAGTAAACGGTGACAACGCCATGACAATTTTGAACGACGGCACAGCACTTAATATTAAGGCTGGTGCTGCTGGCGGTGCAGGTCAGGTTATTAACCAAGGTACTTTGAAAATGACAAACAACGGTGCTAACGGTTTCAATACTGACGGCTTTATTGAAAACACGGGCGAAACGACCTTGACTAACACAGGGGCTGCCGGTTTCAATTTAGGCACTACAGGTAAAATTACAAACATCGGTAGCAAACTTACTATCAACAACAATGGTGCGTCAGGTGCAAACTTCAAAGGGCTTACCAAAACAACTGACGGTGGCGAAATTTATGTTAACAACCAAAATTCTAACGTAACCATTGGCGATGACAGTTCAAACAACTACTATTTCGACTCTACGGGTAAAGTAACTTTCACAGTAGAAAACGGTAATATTTTAAACAACAAAGTAGCTAAAACTCATATTAGAACTACTAACGGCAAAGACCTTATCATGAATGTTACAAACGGTAGAATCGGTGACGAAGTCGGACCTTGTGCAGACGGAGTTTGTACAGGTATCGGTACTGATGCTCGTGATTGGACAAAATCAATTAACACGAATATTGACGGTAAAATTACCGCAACAAGCACAAAAGGTTCTAACGAATCACTCATCAATATCGGCAGTGCTAACAACGATATGCACGTAAACAGAATTGCCGCAGATGGCAGAGTAATCTTACTCGCAGATGATATTAACTCTAAAAACGGCAACGATTACGATATCTTGAATTACGCTGAAGATGTTGCAAAACCTAACGTTGAAGGCACAGGTATTTCAATGATTGCAAGCCGTGATATCGGTAAAAGCAACAAAAAACTTACCTTCAGACAGAACGGTACTCCAAAAGTTTGGGAAGGCGACAAAGCTCCTAACGCTCACCAACCTAACAGCGACAAACCTGCACTCGGCGTTGACATGTTAGCTGACAACAACATCTATGTAAAAGGGATGGATTCAGAAGATGGTCAGAAAATGAACACTAATGTTTGTGCAATGATTGCAAGAAAAGGTGACATCGACGCTGAATTCTCGGGTGACACTTACATCGGTGAAACAACTGCCGCTAACAATATCAAAATTACAACTCGTGGCAAACACATGTATATCGACAACTTAGGTCAAGTACCTTCTTACCCTCAAGATTACTACGGACCAAACACAAACACTGTTCCTAACAAAGTAACCTTGAAAGCTCTTGACTTGGGCAGCTACTGGGATGAAAATGAAAAACCGAACTACGAACACGCAGCAGATTCTACAATCGTTGTTAAAAACGGTAGAATTAACGGCAAAGGCGAAGGCAGAACCGAAGAAGGCAATGCTGATCAAGACTTGATTGCTGTAGCAGATAACGTTTACGCTGGCGGTTACTACTTTAACACTGGTAAACACCGTGGCGAAAATGGAAAATCTTCAGTTACAAAAGATGACACAACTAACGCTATCAGTAACACAAACGGCGGAGATGCTTCTATCAGAGTTTCAGCGGTAAGACCTGATGATGTTAAAGAAGTTGGCGGTGCTACCGACAACAAAACAGCACCAAATAAAGATGGTCGTAACTACTACTATGGAGGAAGCGAACAAGGTGACGATCCGAACTACGATATCGACGGCACAATTACACCTCCTGGAGATCAAGGTGGCGAGGATGACGATGACAACTTAGTTGTTCCAACTCCGGAACCAACTCCGGAACCGACTCCGGAACCAACACCGGAACCAACTCCGGAACCAACTCCGGAACCAACACCGGAACCAACACCGGAACCAACTCCG
>OLGZ01000773.1_pt1 | contig 22420 bp, 16 predicted proteins | sample 1605981 | NCBI WGS metagenome assembly OLGZ01 (sample SAMN03283291) | human gut metagenome | biome: human-associated habitat; material: feces | host: Homo sapiens | place: Peru | collected 2012 | reverse complement strand
TGCAAACACAGCGTTTAGAAAAACAGGATACGCTATAAGCTCATGGAACACAAAGGCTGACGGAACCGGTACAAAGTATACCCCTGGGGCATCTATAAGCAAGATCACAACAACTGGTGCGATAAATCTTTATGCAATATGGACTCCGATCACATACAAAGTAAGATTCAATGCGAACGGAGGTCAGGGAAGTCAGCCGGATCAGTCTATGACTTATAACAATCAGAGGGGATTATCAATCAATATATTTACAAAGACCGGATATGTATTCGATGGATGGTCATTAACCGCAAATGGAAGCAAGACATATAATGATGGCGCTTCCGTGATAAATCTGTCATCGACATCCGGTGCGGTTGTAAATCTATATGCAGTGTGGACGCCTATACAGTACAGAATAAATTTCACAAGTACAAGGTGCTGGACAAATAAGAATGAAAATATACAGGCGTCAGTGACGTATGATAAAACATATGTTACAGCATCCTATGATACAACCGTTACACTGCCACAGAATATAGTGAGGTGTAAGGGGTATGAGTTCAAGGGATGGTACTATAATGGTTCATTAGTGACATCCATCAAAAATGCTACTACGGTAAACAATGGTACAGTTACAGTTCAGGCTAAGATGGAACCGATCAGATACAAAGTTATTGTTGACGGAAATCATGGTGCGGTGACGAAAGGAAATGTGACGGGATCATCTGTTGTCTATGGAGATGTGACGTATGCTTCCACATTTAACCTGTCAGGAATCACATGTAGTAGAGAAGGATATACATTAGTGGGATGGGCGAAAAGTCCAAATGGGGATGCTGACTATGATATAGACGAGGATATACTTAACCTTACAGATGCAAACATAATAGTGAGTCTGTATGCGGTGTGGAAGCCTATAAATTATAATATAAAGTTTGATGCAAATGCGCCGGAGGGAATCGTGGCTGCGGGATATCAGCCAGATGTTCAGTGCGTATATGATAAAGAAAAAAAGCTTGGTTTGTGTAATTTCTCATGCCCTGGATACAGATTCACCGGCTGGAATACCGAGCCTGATGGAAGTGGACAGCAGTATCAGGAGGGAGAACTTGTAAAGAACCTGATTGCAACACCTGAAACATATGTGCTTTACGCTCAGTGGACACCGGTAAAATACACAATAAGATTTGAGGTTGGAGCGGAAGGAGAAGGAACACCACCAGATAGCATAGAATGTGAATATGGAAAGCCGTTTACGATACCTGAGTTTGATTCATCCAAGATGAACAGGGACGGATATCATTTTGTAAAGTGGTGCACAGAGGTGAATGAAAGTGATACGTCTAAGACATTTGAGGCGGGAGAGACATACGATATATCTCTTGCGACTGAGGATGGCGAGGAGGTTGTGCTATATGGTATATGGGTATGCGGCAAATACATAATACATTTTGAGACCGGAACCCAAAGTACTGTTCGGGATAAAGAACTCACATATAGTGATAATGAGAGATTCAACATTTCGATTCCTGAGCCGGATTTGAGAAGTGGATATTATTTTGATTCATGGAATACAGCTGTTGATGGTTCAGGAAAGAGAGTAGATGACAAGATCAGACCGAAGGCTGATTATCAGATACTTGCAACCGGAGTTCCAAGCGCAGATGATCCATATGTTACGGTGATCACATTATATGCCCAGTGGAAGCCGAACCAATACAAGGTTATGCTGGATATAGTTACCAAAGAGGGCGTTGCATCACTGCCGGCAAATACAAGACAGGAAATACCGGTATATTACGGAAGTACTTTCTATTCAAAGCTTCCGACTCCGACGCTTAAAGGATACGATTTCAAGGGATGGAAGACGCCTAGTGGAACAAAGATAACTTCTGAGACAGAATACCGGAAGGCAGGAGATATAACCATCTATCCAATATGGCAGATTAAAAAGTATAATATAACATTCGATTGTAAAGGCGGAACGCTGGGTGGAAAGAGCAGTGTTACAAAAACATACAACTGGAGAACGGAGCTTGGAAATCATGTGCCGGATCTGTCACAACAACAGAAGCGCGATAATAAAATTTTCCTTGGATGGTATTATCAGATTAGAAACACAAAGCATTATGTGACAGCGACCAGCAGAGTAGACAAGTCACTAACTTTGTATGCGGATATTAGAAGACCTAACTACAATGTGAAATTTGACCTTGACTATAGAGACAGAAGCGGCAGAAAGGTTGTCAAGACTGTCTCGTACGCATATAAAAGTACTCTTGGAAGTAAATCTGCAGTCGGTGCATTTGAGAAGAGATCGGGATATTTATTCGATGGATGGTATTACAAGAAAGGAAATAAGATCTATAAAGCAGTCCGCGGTGATAAGATCGTTGGATCACTGACCCTCACAGCACGCTGGAAGAAGCTTAAGGTAGATAAGAATGGATCTACACTTGACAATAGAAATAAAGTTGTGAAAGTGTCATGGAATAATGATGAAAAATTTGTCTCGCTTCAGTACAGATATGCGAAAAATACAGCGGGATTAAAGAGTGCCAGAGTTTATGCTATAACTAAGAAGAGCGGAAAACCTCTCGGACAGGGACTTAAGGTTCCATATTCACTTGGTTATATAGTAGTGCAGGTACGTGCGAAGTATAAAGATTCAAAGGGACAATATACATACACTGACTGGGCAACGTTCTGTGACGTATGCAACAAGCGGGAGACTGTTACATTCAATCCAAATGGTGGAAAGATAGGTAGTAGCTCATCGATCAGGACGGTTGCATTTGTAAAGGGAAAGACACTTAAGACAAGCCCATCATTCTGCAAGGGACAGCTTTATACTCCGAAGAGAAGCGGATATAAATTCGACGGCTGGTACTACAAGAAGGCAGGAAGAGAGATAAAGGTGGCCATCAATACAAGACTTGCTGCCGGAACAAGGGTGTACGCAAAGTGGAAGAGATGATAGCCTGTAGACATATAGTATAACTTGAGATGGAGAAAAGAGAATGAATCAGCAGATACAACAGTTAATATTGGAGATAAAAAAGGCAATAAAGGGTAAAGATGAGGTTATATGCAAGGTTATTATGGTTATTCTTGCATCAGGACATATACTGCTTGAAGATAACCCCGGACTTGGTAAAACTACACTTGCCAAGTCACTTGCAAAGGCAATGAGTCTTAATGATGACAGAATACAGTTTACACCGGACACGATGCCAAGTGATATAGTGGGATATTCTATCCTTAACAAAGAGACAAACAAAATGCAGTTTACAAAGGGTCCTGTATTCACAAACCTTCTGCTGGCTGATGAGATCAACAGAACTTCAAGCAAGACACAGGCTGCACTCCTTGAGGCTATGGCAGAAGGAACGGTTACGGCGGAGGGCAGCACATATAAGCTTCCGAATCCGTTTATAACCATAGCGACTCAGAACCCTATTACATCCGGTGGAACACAGGCACTTCCTGATTCCCAGCTGGATAGATTTATGGTTAAGCTCAGTATGGGATATCCGGATGTTCAGAGCCAGATGGCTATGATCCTTGAAGATCATGGAGGTAATCCGATAGATCAGATAGTTCCTGTTATGAATCTTGAGCAGCTCGTAGCGATAAGAACACAGGTTGCACAGACATATATTTCACAGGAAGTTGCGGAATATATATCTCTTCTTGTTGATGCAACAAGACATCATGACAAGATAGAGTGTGGAATAAGTCCGAGAGGAACAAAGGCATTTGCCAATCTTGCAAAAGCCTGCGCCTACATGAACGGAAGAAATTACATTATTCCAAGTGATGTTTCGGCAGTGATATTCGATGTATTTATGCATAGACTTGTGCTTACACCTTCTGCCCGCAGGGAGAAAAATGCAGAAGAAAATATAGTTAAGGGTATATTGGGACAGGTAAAGCCTCCTGTGATAAATGGAGCGAGAAGATAGACATACTTAGTTAAGCAACATGCTTTAGATAGGAGAATATGCGATGAGAAAGAAGATATATGGTCTCCTTGTGGCCGGACTGATACTTTCTGTTGCAGCAACGGGCTGTACCAGAGAAAAATCCAAATTTACAATGAAAAACAACCAGAATACAGAGGAGCGTATGAACGATCAGAAGTTTGCTGATATGGCTGATAAAGAAAATGACAATACGGAGGATGATTCCGGAGAAAAGACTGAGGATCAGACCACAGAGGCAACCACGGAAATGACGACACAGGCGACCACGGAGGCAACCACAGAAGCAACCACGGAGGCGACTACAGAGGCGACTACAGAGGCAACCACAGAGGCAACAACCCAGGCTGACACAGAGAAAGCTACAGAGGATGACACCCAGGTCAAGCCTGATGAACCAGATCAGAAGCCACAGGACGAACCAGCTGTAATACCGGCTGATGGTGGCGATGATCAGCCAGGCGGAGAAGATGGAATAGGCGTAGACGACGGTGGTTCAGGTGATGGTGGTAAAGACGGCAAAGGCGGAAAAGGCGGTTCTGGAGACGGCGGCTCCGGAGGCGATGGTTCAGGCGGACGTGGCATAGGCGGGGATGATGACACCCCTGGTGAGATAGATATTATAGACATAGAAGAAGTGGAGTAGCTTATGGGAAATGAGATTTCGGTTGACATAAGTGGAATAAAGGCTTCGTCAAAGAACACATGGATACTCAGAGGATTGATCACAGGCGTGGCTTCTCTTAGTATTCTTATGGGAATAGTATCCGGATTTAATATGAGTGCTGGTGTTGCTGCTGTGTTGCCGGGAGCGCTTGCTGGAGGTTTTTTATTCCAATTTTTGCTCAGAAAAAAGAAATCAGCGATCATTGGCTATGCGGCGTTTGTTGTGGTCGTGGCAGCGGTCTGTGGTGCAATGCTGAATCAGGTTGGAAATGGATTTGCGAAGATTGCGAATGACATCCTGACAACTGTAAACAAAAATATGGCTATGGCTAACCTGATGTTTGTCGTCGATGAGAGCACTGCAAAGACAGATGAGCTGATAACAGTGATAATTTTCTCTGTTGTCACAGCTGCTGTTGTAGCTTTGATCATAAAGGCCAGACTTAATCTTCTAGCTGCATTGCTGGTATTTCTTGCAGTCACGCTTCCTATGATATACAAGGGAGAGGGTCACCCGGTATGGCTGATGACTGGTCTGGTGAGTGTGGTTCTTGTAATGTACGTGGGAAATGTCCACGGAAAGATAACCGCAGACATGTATATACATCTTGGAATCTGTATGGCTGTTGTGGCGGGGGTAACTATGGCGGTTTATATGTTCATGACCTACAGTCCGCTTCAGATCGTTGATGATATCAAGACAAATATGCAGTATCATGGAGAGAATGTCGTATATGGAAAAAGTGATTATCCTGAGGGCAAATTTTCAAGATACAATGAAACAGTGATAACAGGAGAAGAGAGACTTCAGATCAGGATGTCACAGCCAAAGCAGATGTATATGAGGGGATTTGTTGGATCAAAGTATACAGAAGACGGTTGGGAAGACAGCGATCTCAAGATATATGGCGGAGACTACGAGGGTGTATTTGACTGGTTTTCAAGCAATGATTATTCACCGCTTACCAATCTTTCAGCTTATGTAACACAATCTGCGGAGCATGGCGGAGAGGCAAAAGAAAACAGTATATATGTTGAGGTATCCAACATATCGGCTAGAAGAAAATACCAGTATGTGCCGGAATGTGTCACATATGGCTCGCTTGAAAATCTGTACGCACCTAAGAATGATGTGAATTTCAGATCACAGGGACTTGGCCGCGAGACGGATTATTTCTTTGATATGGTGGATGTAATGAACAATGATTATAAAGCCATATACGGAGAGACGTGGTATCAGGATCAGACGGGCGATAAGCTGTTTCATGACAGTGAGAATGTATATGGTACATTTGCGAGGACTTATTACGAAGATGTTCCAGATGAATTGAGGGCGTATTTTGACAGTCATGCTCCAAATGCCGGACAGAAGATGAATCCGTTCGACGCAATTAAAGTTGTGCGTGATTATACAGCGGGAAATATGTCCTACAGTAACGATGCAGATGAATATTCAGGCGATGAAGATTTTGTAATAGAGATGCTCAGTGGGCACAAATCAGGATATTCAGCACATTTTGCAACGGCAGCTACAATGCTTTTCAGGTATTATGGTATACCGGCCAGATATGTGGAGGGATATCTTGTGAACCCTGAGGCTGGATCGGATGTGATATCTGTCACCGATGAAGATTCTCATGCGTGGGTTGAGATATATGCAGGTGGACTGGGTTTCATCCCGATAGAGGTGACACCCGGATATTATTCGGATGACGATGATACAGGTATGGCCAATGCAAACAGCGGAACAACACCGCAGACAATTCCACCTGAGCCGGAAGATCAGCAGGAGGATAACGGCGGTGGTGGCGGTTCGATGGAGACTGTACTACTTATCGGATATATAATTCTTGGACTTGTGGCGTTATTTGCAGTTGTTCTGATAATAAGAAGAATAATCTGTGCGATTCTAAGAAGAAAGAGAATGAATGACAAGGATAGTGAAAAGTCTATTGCTGCGTCCGGAGATTATATGGCGGCGCTCATGGCTTACCAGAAGAAGAATCTGGAAGATAACATAAGTCCGCAGCTTCTGGAATTGTTACAGCAGTATAAGTTCAGCAGGTATATACCAACTGAAGAGGATGCACGGTTTGTGAGGTCATCGGCTCTTGATATGAAGAAGAAGGTTGTGCATGAAGAAAATATACTGAGCAAGATCAAAATGGGATTCTGGAATGCACTAAGGTAGGAGAGGTATAGATATGAGAACTAAAATAGAATACATAATAATAGTTATACTGCTCCTTTTGGCGTACATATGGACAAATAATCTGTATACTTTATGGATTGCGGCAGCGGTAATTGGAGCCTGGCTCATATCAGCTATTATCAATCTGTTTGTAGCAAAGAAGATAAAGATAAGCTTTACGATACTGAATGAGCTTTCGGAGGACAGACAGCTCCAATTGTGCGTTGAGAACAGTTCAGTATTTCCGGCACCTCATGTCAGGGTTGTATTTGGATGCCAGAATGTTGTATTTGCATCAGATTGTAATGCGACTGTGGATTGCTCGGTCGGAGCAAAAAAGACAAGCACCTACGAAGTCCCGATAGGAAGCAAATACTGTGGACGAATCAACATTGATATATTCGGGATAAAGGTATATGACTGGATGGGAATCACAGCAAAGAAGCTGAGACCACATGGGGACTGTTATTTCTATCAATATCCTGATGAATCGGAAGAAGTACTGCAGGAGTTTGAGGGTAATAAGTCCAGTGACAGCGACGTCAATTATAAGCATATTAAAGGTAATGATGTTTCTGAGATACTGCAGATCAGAAAATATGTCATAGGTGACAGCATAAAGCAGATTCACTGGAAGATGTCTGCAAAATTTGATGATATTATGGTCAAAGAGTTTGACAGACCTAATGATATGTCAACCATGCTGGCATTTGATTATTCTTCTACGAATGATAAAATGGAGAATAAGAAGATCATAGAGGCTGTGGCAACGATCAGCAAGGAACTCATGCAGTCGGCGACCGGGCATACGGTGTACAGAATGAACACGGCGCAGACAAAGGTTGTTCATAGAGATGTATTTGAGTATTCTGAGTATGATGTAATGCTTCAGGAGCTGCTTGGGACAGTCGCCTCCGGTGGCGAGTACAGTGTGGTGGATCATATAATAAGGCACAACACCATAGAACGCTTTGCAAAGGTCATATATATCACAAGTGCAAGAGACAGGGGCAGAGCGGCAGAACTTGACAGTCAGGAGAAATGCTTTGTGATAGCGGTATAACAGAAAGTGTTGCTGTATATCGCGCTGCGATATATAGAAGCCCGGTGAAAAAAGTGTAGAATAGAGGAGTTGTTTATTGCCTGCACGCTGGAAGTGTCTATCAGAATAAAGCGGATACAGCTACTTCAGAAAGAAAGCCAGCGAGATGAACGGAGATGAGAAGATCTTCTGTGTTTTACAGGGGTATGAAGAGCCATAGTATGTTGTCAATTCCGGGTATTATATGTATAATCCTAGTTGTATTATATGTTCTGATGATACTTTACATGCACAGCTTCATACCGCTAATTTGTAAAGCGTATGAAGAAATATTGATATATTAGTTACAGAGCGTGCTGTTGCAAATGTGTTTTTCATTGGAGCATAAAGTATATCAGAACAGAAATTTATAGGAATATTTGTCAAAATATTATAACGATGTGTTCTGATATCGGAATACAATAGAGTAAGATGGAGAATACAGACATGATACAGGATATAGAACCACAGAGGTTTAATAATCAATATAGTAACAGGAGAGAACCAGAGGATCACGATATGGTTCTCTCTTTTTCTGAGAAAATGATATTTGCAAGGGTGATGGACGATGAGAACCGGCTGGTGTTTATGACGTACGGTGAACTGAAGAAAATAACTGGATGTGGCAGAAAAATAGAGGATCTGGTTTATCTCTTTTCAATAGATGATACCGCATATTTTATGTGGAATGGAGATAACAGACTTGCTGCCCCGGGCTATGAATACCGAAGCATGTATAAGACAAGGGCTTGCCATCCGAAGACTGCGGTTCTTGCGGCGGCGACAGGCTGGCATCTGTCACTTTGGTACAGGACCAACAGGTTCTGTGGTGCCTGTGGAGAGAGAACTGTTCATGATGAGAAAGAGAGGATGCTCAGATGTCCGTCATGCGGCAGGCTGATATTTCCAGTCATAGCTCCTGCTGTCATAGTGGGTGTGATCGACGGCGACAGGATCATACTTACCACATATGCGGGCAGGGAGTACAAGAGATATGCCCTGATAGCGGGATTTACCGAGATAGGGGAGAGCGCTGAGCAGACCGTCAGACGGGAGGTCATGGAGGAGGTCGGCATCAGCGTTAAGAATATCACTTATTACAAGTCACAGCCATGGGGCTATGACAGCAATCTTCTCATGGGTTATTTCTGTCAGGCAGACATACCGGAGGGCGGTGACGGACATCTGACCATAGACAGACAGGAGCTTGCAACCGGAGAGTGGGTGAACCGTGATGATATTCCAGACTATCCGGAGCACCTGAGTCTCACACATGAGATGATGGTATACTTTAAAGAGCACGGACAGGAAGTGTTTAAGTGAAAAGTAGAGTTAAGATGTAATATCCATTGAATATCCGGACGGGTGGTCATTGTCGTTTTCAAGCCACCACAGGATTTCCTTTTTACGTTTTAGGTAATAACACATCAGTGTTATTTGTTTGTCATACACACTATATATTGCAGGACTCACTACAAATACCCTACGGGCAGAAAAAAGATTATTTAGGTTTTAAACGGTTGTGTAAATGTATGGAGTTATTGTATTATAGACAAATCGAGGATATGGATACTTGAGAAAAATATGGGAGAATGTTTCTTTATATAATAAGACATTAAAAATGGGCTTATACCGAGAAAAAAGGGGTAAATGGAATATGAAAAAGACAGGAATTGTGATATGTGTGCTTGCGGCACTGGTGGGACTTGCGGGATGTTCATCAGTAGTAAGCAGTGATAAAACAGATAGAACCAAATCGGGTATAGAGAGTCAAGGAAAGTTCAAGGTCAATACACCGGATGAGGAGTGGTTCAAGGAGACTGCCCTGGATGTGGCGGCTTCGGTGAACGAACTTGCAAATGATGAAGCTTATATAAAGGTAATGGGCGGAAGTGACGAGATTGCTGAAGTCGCAAGTGACTGGGGTGATAATATAGCCGACACAAGTGGCAAGATTGCAGTTGTGATAATCTCGGATAAAGCAGCAAAATTCATTATGGGGCAGACTGATGGTGAAACGTCCCTGTCCGATACGGCCAGAGACCGTGTTGAAAAAAATGCATGCTTGGCATTTGGAAATTATGTGACCGCCAGCGCTGGGGGAGCGAGTGCATTGGCGGCCTCATCAATACTTAGGTATGATCAGGCGTATGTAGTAAGTGAACCGGTGCTGGATCAGGTGTGGGTGATTCCAGCTGGGGAGGAATGTGCACTGTGGATAGCCTATAGTAACTGTGGTGACGGAATAGTGAGCGTGAGTGGAAGTTACATGGCACTCCCTGATGGTCAGACTGTGGAGGAGGCTGCGGATTCACTGTTCAGCACGTGGGGGTTAGAAGTAGAGGTGTACGAGTGGTAAAGTCACTTTGTAAGAATCCTGAGCTTGAAAATCTTGTATGTTCAGGCAACAAGATAACCAGACTTGATGTGAGTAAGAACAAAAAGATGAAGATAAGCTGGATGTCAGAAAGAATAAAAAGCTTACAGCGAAGGGCGGCATTATTGATGCAGATAAGGGCGTAAAAATTATAAAAAAGTAAATAATATAGCTCTCATAGACGGATTCAGGATGATTTTATAGATACAAAAGACAATTATCCATATCATTTTGTTAGATATAGTTGTAAAATAACAATAATGATGTACATGGTATATGGACGGCGATAATAAAGGGCGATAAGCCCTTTATTTCGTGTTATACGCGATTGTTGTATGGTGGTGGCAATAGCGAAGAGAAAGATCTTTCGCCAAGTCACATAAGGAGGAAAAAAATGAAACTGAAAAAGATAAAAAGATTGGCTGCAGCGGGGGCAGCCATGCTGATGACGCTCTCCCTTGCCGGGTGTGGAGCGGGCAGCAGATCCGTGAAGCTTGGTGCAGCGGGAGTTGGCGGTGGGTATTATGCCTTCTCAAATGCATTTGCACAGATGGCAGTGGCAGCGGACGAAGATCTTGAATTTGAAGTAAAGGCGACTGCGGGATCTACAGCGAATATAAGACTCCTGTCAGATGGGTATATTGATATGGCTATAGCACAGGCAGATCTGGTGGATGCAGCCTACAATGGAACAGGGGTCACAGATAAGAAGCGGTATCGTGGTTACTCGGCGGTTGCCAGTCTGTACACTGAGGCGTGTCAGATCGTGGTGAGGGCTGACTCAGGCATAGACAGCCTGGATGATCTTCAGGGCAAGAAAGTTTCCGTTGGCGAGGAAGAATCAGGAACCCAGAGAAATGCAGAGCAGATACTTAAGATGACAGGTCTTGTGGAATCCCTTGTAGACACAGTAAATCTCGATTATGTGGATGCGGCAAATGAACTCAAATCAGGCCAGATAGATGCATTCTTCTGTACAGCAGGTATACAGACTTCAGTGATCGAGGAGCTGTCTAAAGAGTGTGATGTGAAGCTTATCGGAATAGATGATAAATGCAGGGACAGACTGAAATCTGTGTATGGTTTCTATACAGATTACACCATACCGGTGGGAACATACGAAGGCCAGGAGCAGGACGTTGAGACTCTTGGAGTCAGAGCGGTGCTTCTTGCAAGGGACGATATGGATGAGGAAATAGTGGAGGAGCTCACAGGACTTCTCTTTGAACATTCGCAGGATATACAGTATTCCATACCACTCACTTTCCAGATCGACGAGAGTGAGGCTGTGAAGAACGTAACCATCCCATTTCATGATGGTGCGAAAGCTTATTATCAGAAAAAAGGGATAGAGATCCCGGCTGAACAGTAGTTGTCAGCTGATGATAATAAATATACTGAATGCGGAAAAGAATATATGCAGATGATATTGGGTGAAATGGTATCTGATCACGGATGTCTGCATGTGTATATAATATAGATAAGAGAGGTCTTACATGGAGATACAGATAGATATGTATCAGACACTGGCGGTGTCAGTTCTGGTACTTGTATTGGGACAGTTTTTAAAGAAAAGAATTAATTTCCTGGAGAAATTTTGCATACCGGCGCCGGTCATAGGAGGTCTGCTTTTCGCAGTCCTGACATGTGTGTGTTACAGTCTTGGCATAGCAGAATTTACATTTGACGACACGCTGAGAGAGGTGTGCATGGTATTCTTCTTCACATCAGTTGGATTCCAGGCAAATCTTAAGGTGCTGAAGAGCGGAGGAAAATCGTTGTTCATATTCCTTGGACTGGTTGTGGTGCTCATAGTGTTTCAGAATTTTCTGGCACTCGGGGTGAGTAAGCTGCTGCATCTTGATCCGCTTGTTGGACTCTGCACGGGATCTATACCTATGGTAGGTGGTCATGGAACTGCAGGAGCGTTTGGCCCGGTGCTGGAGGATTTTGATGTCAAGGGGGCAACCACTATATGCACGGCTGCGGCAACATTTGGACTTATCGCAGGAAGTCTTATAGGCGGACCTATAGGCAAGAGACTCATAGACAGGAAGAAACTTTTGGACACTGCAGTTGCCGAGGACGACAGTATACTGGTTGAGGATGAGAAGAAACATGAGCGTCATACCAATATGTATGCGGCAGCAGTGTTTCAGCTCATCATAGCAGTAGGAATAGGAACCATCATATCGGAACTCCTCACAAAGACAGGACTTACATTTCCTATATATATAGGTGCGATGATCGCGGCTGCGGTCATCAGAAATATCGGAGAGTATTCCGGTAAGTTTGATATATACATGGGTGAGATCAACAACCTTGGTGGTATCTGCCTGTCGCTTTTCCTTGGAATGGCGATGATAACCCTGAAGCTGTGGCAGCTTGCAGAGCTTGCACTTCCGCTTATCATACTGCTCTCGGCACAGCTCATACTCATGATGCTGTTCACATATTTTGTTGTGTTCAACGTGATGGGCAGGGATTACGATGCGGCGGTTTTGTCCGCCGGAACATGCGGATTCGGTATGGGAGCAACGCCAAATGCCATGGCGAACATGCAGGCTATATGTGACCGCTATGTTCCTTCGGTCAAGGCATATCTGATAATTCCACTTATAGGAAGTTTATTTGCTGACTTCCTGAACAGCCTGGTAATTACATTTTTCATAAACATACTTTAGGGGGTATAACCAACTATGAGAGAAAAAAATAAAGAAAAGCAAAAAGAACAGCATAAAGAGCATCACAGATTCAACATGTCATTTGACAATCTGGCTATTCCTGAGGTGAACACAAAGAGCCATGATGACAATGAGGATAATGTGGGTGAGGATGACTCGTCTGTGACATATGACACGGTGGCAATCCCTGAGATCCACATAAGGAAAAAGAAAGACAAATAGTGATTAAGATCGCCCGGTTGTGTTAGAATACAGTCGGGCGATTTTGTATTGAGATCGTGTTTAGTAGTAAAATATTGACATCGGTGTGAGATTATTTTGTATGTTAAATATGTAGGAGTTTGTGTATGGGTGACAGCAAGGTGAAAAATGAGAATCTGATCCTGGATTTTACACACGTATATTGTGATGAGGATATAAAAGATATAGACAGATTCAGATATATAGATTGCTCTGATATACAAGAGACAGATATGTATTGTTCAAAAAATGCATATGAAAAAATATGGGGCAGGATAGAACCGTACGGAATCCAGGGTATACATTATATCGATTCAGGAAATTATCATTATATAACGAAGATTATAACAGATCATATAAATGAGCCATTTGGGCTGGTTATGTATGATCATCATACAGACATGCAGATACCGATGGTTCCAGAAATGATGAGCTGCGGAGACTGGGCGGGACAGGCTTTGAGTCAGAATAAAAACCTCAGGCAGCTTGTGATAGTGGGACCGCCGGAGTCAGATATAGAGCAGACTTTGGAAAGTTATAGTGGGAGTCAGGGCGGAAGATTGTTGACATTTTCCGCCGAAGACCTGCATGGTGATCTGCTTGAGAATAAGCTGAAACTTATTAGAACAGATCTGCCTCTGTACATATCTATAGACAAAGATGTCCTCGGAACAGAGTACACGGAGACGAACTGGAGTCAGGGGGATATGTCAATCGATGGACTTGAACGCCTGCTCGGTGTCTTTCTTGGCGGTCAGGGTGAAGAAAAAAATTCTGACGCTTGTCGTAATGATGAAAGATATGCCAGTGATATAAGACATTCAAGAATATTGGGTATTGATATATGCGGAGAGATTCAGACGGATATTCCGATTCCGGAGTATCTTGAGGCGGAGGAGAAGAATGAGAAGGTCAATATCGAGCTGTTTCGGTTTATATCGGAGCATGTGAAGAAATTTCGATAGTATTAGACGTCACCGTTGTATACAATTATGAGTTCGATTAGGAAAATGTGGAAATTGGGAAACTGACAACGCGAAAATTAGAAAGTGTAAGGTGAAAATATGGAGGAGATTCAGAAACAGCTGTTCGAACTACAGGATATGGCATACAGAGATTTTCATAGCAGGCTTATGCCAGACATCGACAAGGAGACGGTAATAGGCATAAGAGTTCCAATGCTCAGAAAATATGCAAAGAGTATAGCTGGAACAGAACTGTCAGAAAAGTTTATAAAAGAACTTCCACACCGTTATTATGAGGAGAACAATCTCCACATGATGCTCATAACCGGGATAAAGGATTATGAAAAATGTCTTTCAGAGATAGAGAGATTCATTCCTTATATAGACAACTGGGCAACCTGTGATTTCCCTGCGCCGAAGTGTTTTGAAGATCACAAGGAAGATTTGTTGCCGGTCATTAAGCGTTGGATCGCCTCAAGCGAGACCTATACTATACGGTATGGAATAGGAATGCTCATGAGGCTTTATCTCGATGAGGACTTTGATCCTGAGTATGTGCGGATTGTGGCGGAAGTTAAGTCTGATGAGTATTATGTCAACATGATGATCGCATGGTATATGGCTACTGCCCTTGCAAAGCAGTGGGATGCGGTCATTCCATATATAGAAGAGCACCGCATGTCCGACTGGGTTCACCGAAAGACGATACAGAAGGCGGTGGAGAGTTACCGCATAACGGACGAGCAGAAGAAATATCTTAAGGGATACAGGTAGTTCTATGTTATGATTTCTGCAGAATTATGATTTAAAACACGCGAAGCGAGTTCTTCAAAGGGCTGCCCTGGCTGCGGTGATTTATAATTGTCCTTAAACGGCTGTTTTGCGTTGAAAAGATACAATTTTATCGCTTTTTAGCTGAAAAAAGACAAAAAGATCACAAGAAATATATTTTTGTGGTATTGGGTGCACATATTGTGGAAAAAGATACAAATTTGTGATAAATAGACACTGAAAAATGAGAAAAGATAAAAACGACAAGTTATATAGCTGGAAAACTGGCAGCTAATTACATAATTGCAACACAAGAAAGGAAAAATACACATGACAACAAGAGAGGAAGTTCTGGCATATGGTCTCTCATTTCCAGATACTTACCAGGAGGCTCCATTTCACGATCAGAACTGGCAGCTTGTGAGAGTCAAGGGAAGTAAGAAAGCATTTCTATGGACTTATGAGAGGAATGGATATATCAATCTGAACGTTAAAGCTGATTCAGAGTCGCTGGATTTCTGGAGACAGGCGTTCGAATCAGTTATACCTGGATGGCACCAGAACAAGGAGCACTGGAATACGATCATACTTGATGGAAGTGTGCCAGAGGATGCGGTGAAGCAGATGATAGCGGAGAGCTATGACATAGTTACATACAGCCCGACAAAGAGGATCTATGATGCGGTGAAGAAGATACCGAAGGGCTGTGTTGCCACTTACGGTCAGGTAGCTGAGCTGGCAGGCGATAGAAAGATGGCGAGGGCGGTCGGGAATGCGCTCCACAAAAATCCGGATCCTGAGAATATTCCGTGTTACCGCGTGGTGAATTCCAAGGGCGAGCTGGCGGGTGCGTTTGCATTTGGCGGGGCAGATGTCCAGGCAGAACGGCTCAGAGCTGATGGTATAGAGGTTGAGAATGACCGTGTAGACCTAAAAAAATATGGTGTGAAAAATATGGATGTATAAAGCTATTGCGCATAGAACTCATCGTGCTATAATTGAGAAAAAATTATCAATAAACATAAAGAGACGGCATTCGACAGACAATTTTGTGGTACTGAAATACTGCGTGGATGAATCTGGGCGAATGATGAAAGAAGGATAATCAATTATGACACTGAGAGATTTGAAGGTAGGACAGAGCGCCAGAATAAAGGCCGTTGGCGGTGAAGGAGAGCTAAGACAGCATTTCCTTGACATGGGTGTTATCCCTGGAGCGGAGCTCACCCTTGTGAAACTTGCCCCGATGGGCGATCCTATGGAGTTTCAGATCCATGGATATGAACTTACGCTCAGACTGGCTGATGCAGAGCAGATAGATGCAGAGCAGATAGAGACAAGGTCCAGAGCACACACCAGGGTTGAGACCATAGAGGAAAAGGCGCATCCCGGACTTGGCGAGGAAGGAAAATATCACGTCAAAGGGGACGGTGATCCGCTCCCGGAAGGAACAAGACTTACATTTGCCCTGGTCGGCAATCAGAACTGTGGAAAGACGACTCTGTTCAATCAGCTTACCGGATCAAATCAGCATATAGGCAATTTCCCCGGAGTAACTGTCGACAGAAAGGATGGTCCGATAAGGGGCAGGGAGAATACCTCTGTGACGGATCTGCCCGGAATATATTCGATGTCTCCTTACAGCAGCGAGGAGATCGTGTCTAGAAATTTTGTGCTTGATGATCACCCAAAGGCTATCATCAATATAGTAGACGCTACTAATATAGAGCGAAATATGTATCTCACAATGCAGCTTCTTGAGATGGAGATACCTGTTGTCGTCGCACTCAACATGATGGATGAGGTCACAGGCAATTCAGGCTCCATAGATGTAAATGGGATGGAGGCAATGCTTGGAACTCCGGTTGTGCCTATATCTGCGGCAAAGAATGAGGGTGTGGATGAGCTTGTAAGACACGCTATACATATAGCCAAGTATCAGGAAAAGCCTGGAAGACAGGACTTCTGTGATGAGAATGAGTTTGGCGGAGCAGTACATAGATGTATACATGCGGTGGCGCATCTCATAGAGGATCATGTAAAGGCAGCAGATCTGCCGCTTAGATTCGCTGCAACCAAGATCATAGAGGGAGATCATCTCATACTTGAAAGGCTTGGACTTGATGAGAATGAGAAAGAGACGATAGAACATCTTATAATCCAGATGGAAAAAGAGCGAGGTCTTGACAGGAGTGCAGCCATAGCTGATATGAGATTTAATTTCATAGAAAAGGTATGTGAAAACTGCGTGGTCAAGCCGAAGGAGAGCAAGGAGAGGATCAGAAGCGAAAAGATAGATCGTATCCTCACCGGAAAGTATACTGCAATCCCGTGCTTTATCGGTATCATGCTGGCGGTTTTCTATTTGACATTTAACGTGATCGGAGCAGGACTTCAGAAACTTCTGGAGATGGGGATAGCTGCACTTACGGTTCAGGTGGGAAAGCTTCTCACCGCAGCAAATGTAAATGTGGTAGTCAAGAGCCTGGTTATGGATGGAATATTTGCAGGAGTGGGAAGTGTGCTCAGCTTCCTTCCAATAATCGTTACCTTGTTCTTCTTCCTGTCACTTATGGAGGACAGTGGATATATCGCAAGAGTCGCATTTGTCATGGATAAGCTGCTAAGGAAGATCGGACTTTCCGGCAAGAGCATAGTTCCGATGCTGATAGGCTTTGGCTGTACGGTTCCGGCAGTCATGGCAACCAGGACACTCCCGAGTGAGAGAGACCGAAAGATGACTATTCTGCTCACTCCATACATGAGCTGTTCGGCAAAGCTTCCTATATATGCGTTCTTTGTAAGCGCATTCTTCCCTGGAAAGGGCGGACTTATTATGGCTGGGCTTTATTTCCTTGGAATTGCGATAGGAATAATCGTAGCTATGGTTTACCGAAGCACATTGTTTAAGGGCAATGCGGTTCCCTTTGTCATGGAGCTTCCAAATTACAGACTTCCGGGTGCGAAGAACGTAGGCCAGCTCCTGTGGGAGAAGGCAAAGGACTTTCTTCAGAAGGCGTTCACAGTCATATTCCTAGCAACTATATGTATCTGGTTCCTTCAGAGTTTTGATATGCACCTCAATATGGTGAAAGACTCGCAGGACAGCATACTTGCTGCGATAGCCGGACTTTTGGTGCCGATATTTAAGCCACTTGGACTTGGCGATTGGAGGATATGTACGTCGCTCATAAGTGGTATCATGGCGAAGGAGAGTGTGGTATCCACACTCGAGATATTGTTTAACGGCTCAGTGACCGCAGCCATCACAACCAGAGCTGCAGCATCACTGCTCGTATTCAGCCTGCTTTACTCGCCTTGTATAGCAGCTATCGCCTCCATCAAGAGAGAGATGGGACATCGCTGGGCTGTCATGGTAGTGATTTGGCAGTGTGTTGTGGCGTGGCTTGCAGCATTTGTGGTGTATATGATAGGGGGAATTCTGTGATAAATGCCTAGCGTATGACTGGTCTGATACATTCTGGAATACGTATAGTATTAGTGTATTATCACACCAGTTTCTTCTCCGTCCACTTTCCGCTTCGCCAGCGCAGGACCATACCAACTGCGCGCACACATTCATCACAGGTAAGGCCTATATAGGCGCCGGTTGCAAGGAGCCCAAGGTGCAGGCCGAACATCCATGTACCGCCGACAGCACACACGTACATAAAGACCGCTGCTATGACGGCCGGGAATACCGCATCTCCGCTGGTCTTTAAGGCCTGGCCGTAGACAAGGTTTGTAACTCTGCCGACCTCGAGGATGATGTCAATTGCAAGAAGCCTTGTGACAATATGAACCATGTCCGGGTTGTCAGTAAAAAGTCTCATGGTCCATGGGGCTGTGACAGCAAATAAAGTTTCAAGACAGGTCGCCACGATCACACCGATGATGGCGGCCTTTTTGGTATCTCTTTTACATGCATCTATATCACCGGAACCGATATGCCATCCTGTCATGATGGCGTTTGCCTGGGCAAGTGCTGAGCCGACGCAGTAGGAGAAGTTGCTTATCTGGGCTGCGTAGGATCGTGCCGTGACATTTATTCCATCAGTATCCATCTGGTTCAGGAACTTGACCACCAGCATCATGGCGACATTGTACAGAACGGATTCGAATGCAGATGGCAGTCCGACCCTGATGATCTGTGAAAGGACAGTTCTGTTAGGAAGCCTTTCGGGGTTTTTCCCTGCTTTTACAAGGGTGCAGGAGAAAAAGATAACAATTGCAAGGTTGATAACCTTGGATATGACTGTCGCTGTAGCGACACCCTGCACTCCTTTATGCAGCGAAAAGAGAAAAACTGCATTTAAGGCGAAGTTTACAAGGTTGCCGATTATAGTAGCGATGAGAGGCTGCTTTGTATGTCCAAATGCCCTGAGGTAGCTTGCAAATATTGGGATCAGTGCGTTCAGAAAGCAGCCTCCGCCTACGATCTCAAGATAGCTCATGGCAGGTTCCCTGAGATTCCCGGCTATTCCTATCAGGTCAAGAATGCCGCCGGAGAAGACGAACAGGAATATGGACATTCCCACACCTATGACTGAATTAAATATAAGACCAAGCTGACGAGCCTGATAGGCGATGCCAGGCCTGCCTGCGCCTATGTTCTGAGTCATGACAGTCATCATTCCTGATGATATGATGGAGAACATGATGATAAACATGCCTATGTAGCTGTTGGCGGTTCCGACAGCACCCACGGCATAGTCGCCAACTGATGAGAGCATGAGTGTGTCCACCATGCCGGACAGCATATAGAATAGTGTTTCAAAACATATAGGTATAAAAAGTGCGGATAATTTCTTCATATAATAAGTACTCCTTTGGTGATGGGTATAAAATCATGAGTTATAACTAAATTGTATAATATCGCATTGATGCTGCGCGAATCTTGTACTATTTCAATTAAAAGTTGCACATATTCCACATATGAGTTAATATGACAAAGCTGCATGATGTAAAAATCAACGCAATATATAACAAATCAATATCAGAGGAGAACAATGTACGCAGAATTAAAGGAAAATCATCCGCACGGAACAAGAGAATATCCATTTTGTGAGTATCATATGCGATATTTTCCTCATGCATTTCAGATCCCGGTCCATTGGCATGATGAGGTGGAGATAATATATGTGAGGAAAGGCCCGCTTACGGTGGAGATTGATGGACAGGAGTTCACAGGTGAAGACGGCTCAGTGTTTATTGCAAGTCCGGGAGTACTGCATATGATGAGCGCTCCGGACACTCTTGTGGACTATTTTACATTTATATTTCCTCTGGAATTCATATCATTTCAGACTAAGGATGCCCTGGAGGATGAAGTGTTTTTTCCACTCAGGAATCATACACGGGGATTCAGACCAGAGGTGGCGAACCGGAATCTGCTCGGAAAACTCATACCTATCCTTGATGAACTGGTGGAGGAGAATGGGAAAATGGGTACACACAGACAGATACAGGTGAGGATCCGGCTTTTACAGATGATGGATCTGCTTGTGGAATACGGTCAGCTTGAAGAGCTGACAAGGAATGCATCAGGTGAACTGGAAAAGGAGATACTTCTGTATATACAGGATAATTATCATGATAACATAGGGCTTGCTGAACTCTCTGAACATTTTCATCTGTCAGAAAAATACATGTCAAGGTTATTCAGTGAGAGATTCCACATGACACTTACCCAGTATGTGAACTATGTGAGACTTAGATATGCAAGGCATCTTCTTGAGTCTACAGACCTGCCGGTCACGGAGATTGCCATGAAATCAGGATATCCAAATGTAAGCTATTTCATCAGAAGGTTTTCTTCTGATGTGGGAGAGCCTCCACTCAGATATAGAAATGGTAAAACCGGAAGAAATAAGAAAAATAAAATAAAAAATTCAAAAAACGATGTCTGTTGACGAATGTAATGGATAAACATATAATTACAGTATTAAATCAATAACATCTGAGGAGACCGTGAATGAGAATCAGACAATTTAGAGAAGACCATTGGGACAGATTGCCTACGATAAGGATACAGAAGGCCGTCCTTGATAATTTCAAGAGCGTTGAGCATGGCGAGATAGTATTTGCATGCGGAAAGAAATATGTCCCGTATGGAACGGAAGCAGATATATTGGGGCTGTATGGACAGAACGGATCAGGAAAAACGAGTTTTATAGAGGCGTTAGCTATTTTAAAATTGCTGATGATGGGTGTTGAGGTACCCGGAGTATACGCTGAATGTGTGGCAAAAGGACAGGATAAGTCCAGACTTGAGTTCACATTTGACCTTCAGTACCCGGATGGGCGTATAAGGAAGGCCGTGTATGAGTTTGCACTCTCGGCAGTTGAAACCGAACAGTCTGGCGGCTTTGGACAGTACGGTGCAGATGATGCCAGCAGTTCGCAGCACTCAAAGTACAGGGTTAAGATAAGTGACGAGAAACTCAGCATGTCAGGGGATTTTGACGGCAGAAAGATCATAATGCAGCCGATCATAGATACATCCGGGGATGAGAGACCATTTGGCCCTGTGTCGAAGCAGAAGTTTTTCGTGGCGGGTGACAAGAAATCTCTGGATGAACTGAACATAGTGAGAAGACTTGCGGAGGAGAAATCAACATCATTTGTGTTCTCCCTCGGTGCGTCGAAAGTGTTTGATGACTGTGGGCTGTACTCGGAGTTTTACCAGGTTGTGCTGGAGCTTGCATATTACAGTCAGCTCTATCTTCATGTGGTGGACACGAAGTCCACAGGATATATAAGGCTCAACTATGGACTCCCTCTTTATACCCAGAGCGGCAGGTACCTGCTCAAGACAGACATGCCAAATATAATGCCGGATCTTGTGTTTTCGGAACTTAAGTCGCAGTTTGACAATATTAACATAGTGCTCAGTCAGATCGTACCGGGATTGAATGTAGATATGCATGAGCTTTCTCCAACCATGATGAAGGATGGCAGCATGGGACATGTTGTAGAGATAGTGTCGAGCCGCAATGAATCAGATATGAGCAATGAGCACAATGCCGATGCTGCGCCTGATGGAAGACTTTTGATGCCATTTCGATATGAGTCTGATGGAATCAGAAAGATAGTCTCGGTGCTCAGTCTTATCATAGATGCGTACAATGAGCAGTCGTGTACGATCGCTATAGATGAACTGGATGCAGGAGTGTTTGAGTATCTATTGGGAGAGGTGCTGCAGACATTCCAGGAATCGGGAAAGGGACAGTTTATTTTCACATCTCATAACCTGAGACCGTTGGAGGTCATAAATAAGGATTTTATATGTTTTACGACTACCAATCCGGAGAACAGGTACATCAGAATGAAGGGAATTGGAAATACCAATAATCTGAGAAGTACCTATTTCAGAGAGATACTTGTGGGGGAACAGGACGAAGAGCTGTACAGGAATACAAAGAAATACAAGGTCGTATCAGCGTTCAGAAAGGCGGGGATTGATAATGGGGAAACGACC
>OLGZ01000768.1_pt1 | contig 22465 bp, 19 predicted proteins | sample 1605981 | NCBI WGS metagenome assembly OLGZ01 (sample SAMN03283291) | human gut metagenome | biome: human-associated habitat; material: feces | host: Homo sapiens | place: Peru | collected 2012 | reverse complement strand
ACCTTAAATCTTTCTTACAAAAAGCTCAATGCCCCCCCCCCTAGCTTTTTCTTTGAATTTATACTCTAAATTCTCGCTTTTGTAAGTGATTTCGCGTTTTTCGTCCTTTTCGTGCGTAAAGTGCGTAGCAAGCAAGGGCGGCAGCTCTTTTTTGATGAGACTTTTCATCGACATTCCCATTCCGTGTTCTAAATTTTTGATGAATTTACCATCAATTTCGCTTTCATCTTTTACCACACGCAAACTCGCCTCAAAGCCTGAATTTTGCAGGATTTCAAAGAATTTTTCTTTATTTTGGGCGCTATCTAACTCATCACGCACGCTGTGATAAGACACAAAAATAGGCTTGTTTTGGTGCTTTGCTTGCGTTTTAAGCTGGCTTTCGTTTAGGGGATTTCTAATGTCAAGCCTAGCCTTGCAAAGAAAATTTGGCGAGTTTGTGTTAGCGGTGAAATGAGTTTTGGTAAAGGTGCAAAGAGTGATATTTTCAGACACATCCCCCACTTCACAGAATTGAACAAAATCAATGTCCTTGCCTACGCTATAAAAACGAAGCGGCACTACCACATAGCCTGAATTTTCCACTACTGCGTCTATGAGCCACGGGGCAAATTTAGCGCACAAAAAGCCAAGATAGCCTCCGTGCGAAGTGCCAAAGAGCAAGGTTTTGGGCGTTTTGCTAAGCTTAAATTCAGCACTATTTTTACGCACAAAATAAATGGCGTTGATTATGTCAAGGGCTTGCATAATGCCAAAGTTGTTATACTCATCTTTTGTGGGCTGCAAACTTATGGATAGTGGAATTTTAGCCTTTGGGTTTGCTCTGCCTTGATTTTTAAGCACTTGGATTATGTTGTTGAGCGAGTTGAAATTCTCATAGCTTTTTTCTTGCCCGATGATTTCATCACTAAAAAAATCCTCTGGCAGCCCTATGCTGGTGCGGCAGACTTCTTCAAGTTTTTTAACCTGATGAGCGAAATTTTTTTTGTCCTTTTTGTCCATATAATAAGTCGCCCCCGTTTGCGGGCGAAAGCCTATGCAGTGATAATCCACCCTCAAAACTGCCACTTCAAATTCTTTTACCGCAAATTCAGCCAAATGCTCCTCATAGCCTGCATAGTCCTCGTTTCTAATGCCGTTGATAAAGACAAACAAGGCTTTCATCGGCTTTGTATCATCAAAGCTCACTTTAAATTCGAGCTTTGACTTCCTTTTTATGCCAAGTTCTATATCATCGGTGCTTGTGATTTCGTAGCTTTTGCTTTGATACATTGTTTTGTCCTTGTGCTTGAATTTTATCAATTTAGCCTTGCTGTGTCAAGCCTTGTCAAGCGTTTAAATTTTGTTGTAAATTTAAAACTTGCTTTTTTAAGTTTTACAAATTCTTGTCATCATCGCAACTCACATTTTGAGCTTTTATTAGAAAACGACCCAGCGGGTTGCAAGGCGTAGCCGCAGCAAAAAATCCAAAGAATTTAAGACACGCTTTAAATTTATGGATACTTCGGCTAACGCCTCAGTATGACAAGGAATTCGTCATTGCGAGAATTTGCAAAGCGAAAGCGTGCAAATTCGTGGCAATCCAAAGGTAAATTTGCGTTTAAATTTATAGATTGCCACGCTCGCAAAGCTCGCTCGCAATGACGGCGGATTTTGTCATTTTGAGCCTTTGTAAAAGGCGAAAAATCCACGCCTTAAAGGTGTGAATTTGCGCTCCAAATTTATGGATACTTCACTTTGCTACGCAAAGTTCAGTATGACAAAGTCTTATGCTGTTTTGTTTAATCGTCGTTTTGTGTTTATGGATACTTCGCTGCGCTCAGTATGACAGCAAATAAGATAGTATGACAAATTCATCAGTATAACAAGCATTTCAGGGCTTTTTAAAGCCTTGTTTTTATCATTGCAAATCTTATGCTACAATTTCATCTTAAAGGATAAGAATGCAAAAATTTAAGGTAGATGAGGCTTTAAGGGTTGATTTGTTTGTGGCAAAAGCCTTGCAAAAGTCCCGCGCACAAGTAACACAGCTTATCAAAAACAAAGGGCTTATGATAAATGGCAAAATTTGCGAAAAAAGCGCAGTCAAACTTAAAATCGGCGATGAGCTTGAAATCCTTAAATTCCCCCCACAAAATATCACTCCAAAATACAGCGCGAATTTCAACATAAGCGTGCTTTATGAAGATGAGGATTTGCTTGTCATCAGTAAGCCTGCTGGTGTTGTGGTGCATAGTGCGCCAAGTGTTAAAGAAGCCACGCTGGTGGATTGGCTTTTGGCAAAGGGTTATGCGCTTTCAACGCTTGGCGGGCAGGTGCGTGCTGGGCTTGTGCATAGGCTTGATAAAGGCACAAGCGGCGCGCTCATCATCGCTAAAAACAACTTTACCCACGAAAGACTTGCTAGTCAGCTTTTGGATAAAACTTTGGGACGATTTTATCTTGCCTTAACGAATTTGCCACTTAAAAATGATACAATGCTTGTTGAAAAAGCGCTCATTCGCTCGCCCAAAAACCGCCTTAAAAAGCTAGCAGTAAGTGCTGGTGTGCGGGGCGCAAAGGAAGCAAAAAGTGCCTTTATCAATGTGCTTTGTGGCAAAAATTTAGCCCAAAATAGCCAAAACAGGGCGAATTTAATCGCCGCTAAACTTTTCACAGGGCGCACGCACCAAATAAGAGCGCATTTAGAAAGCCTAAATCGCCACATTTTAGGCGATGTGCTTTATGGATATAAGGGCAAGGATTATGAAAGGGTGATGCTGCATTCTTATTTTTTGCACTTTAAGCATCCAAGAAATGAGCAAAAACTCATCATCAAAGCCCCGCTTTATGATGATTTTATGGAGCTTTTAAAAGATTTTGACAAGGGAGAACTTGATGAAAAACTTTCTTTTGATGATTTGCAACGCGCTTTTGCTGCTTGTGTTGAGTGCTTGTAGTGGCACTTTTAGCAACAAACAGCTGCAAGTGAGTGAATTTTTGCCACGCGTTGAGAAGTTGCAGTATATGAGCGATATGACGAGCATTGCCTTTGAGTGGGAGAGCAAGGCAAGCTACAATATCGATGGCTTTTATCTTTATCGTGGCAACGAGGGCGAGCCTGAGATGAAGCATATCGCTACTATCGATGATAAATTCCAAACGCATTTTGTGGATAAGGACTTGCAGCCAAATACGAAGTATTTTTATACGATGAAAACCTTTAACGACTCTGGCTATATCTCGGCAAAGGGCGTAACGATAGAGGCAAAAACGAGCGAACGAATCGCTGCTATGCCTTTTGTGGAGAGCATTAAGGGGCTGCCAAACAAAATCAAACTCATCTGGCGTCCGCACCCTGATGTGCGTGTAAGCTCTTATGTAGTGGAGCGGGCAAAAGAAGATGGCAAATTTAAGGTGCTTGCGGAGGTGAAAAATCGTTTAAATGCCGAGTATATAGACGACAACTTAAAGCCAAACCAAATTTTTCAGTATAGAGTGAGTGCTAAAACCTTTGACGGCGTGCAGTCTCAGCCAAGTCAGATACTTTATGCTACGACAAAAGCCTTGCCGCCGAAGGTAGAATACATAAACGCCACGACAGATGTCGCTAGAAAGATAGTTTTGTCGTGGGAAAAGCGAGAATTCAAAGATTTTTCACATTATAGAGTGTATTCAAGTATCTCAAAGCTCTTGCCTTTCACGCTTTTAGCTAAGGTGCGAAACAACCGCTACGAAGATATCATCAACGAAGCTGGGGAAAGCAAATACTACAAAATCACCGCCGTGGATAAGGACGGCTTAGAGAGCTTGATGCAAGATACAGCCGTGCTTGGCAAGACGCTTGAAGCTCCAAAAGCCCCTACCATCACTAATTCACTCTTTTCAGAAGAGGGCGTGGAGCTTAGCTGGAAAAGCAACGATACAAGAGCCGTAAAATTCATCATCAAACGCTATGGCGGTAGTGGAGATGTGGTGTTTAGGGAGATTAAAGGGTTTAGCTACAAGGATAACTCCGCTGTGATGGGGCAAAAATACAGCTACGAAGTCATAGCCGTAGATAGCAATGATTTAGAATCAAAGCCGTCAAATAAAGTAAATTTAGGCAGATAATGCCAAATTTTAAATGCAAAAGCGTTAGAGAAATAAGCTTGCCCTTTGAAAAAGAGGGCGTTTGCTTTGAGTGGTTAGCGCAAAATGAGCGCACAAGGCTTATTTACACGGCAGTTGAGCAAGGTGCGTTTTTCGTGCAAGTGGGGCAAAATGCCAAAAATGAGTTCATCATCAAGGGCGAAAAGCTTTCAAAGCCCGAGCAAATAGGGCTTTTGCAAAAGGCTTTGCTTGTGTTTAAAGAAAATTTTTGTGATGAAATTTTAAACGAGGCTTTTGCCTTAAAGCACACGCGTTTGCTTGCTCAAAGTGCTTATATACAAAATGATATTAGCACTTTGTGTGCTCAATTTAAGGACTTTGACAAGGTTTTTTTAGAAATAGGCTTTGGCTCGGGCAGACATTTGCTGTGGCAAGCTAGGGCAAACCCCGACACACTCATCATCGGCGTAGAAATTTACGCACCAGCTATCGAGCAGGTAGCAAAGCTGGCGCAAAAAGAGCGTTTAAACAATGTCTTTTTGGTAAAAAGTGATGCAAGGCTGCTTTTAAATGTCTTGCCGACAAGCGTTTTGACAAAGATTTTTTTGCATTTTCCTGTGCCTTGGGACAAGCAAGCAGGGCGCAAGGTGCTGAGTAAAAACTTTGCGGTGCAGTGTTTGCGCGTGCTTAAAGCAAAGGGCTGCTTTGAGTTAAGGACTGATAGTGCTGAGTATTTTGAGCTTGGCAAGAGCATTTTTTCTAGCTTTGAAAATGTAAAAATTCAGCTTGCAAAAAACGAAAATTTAGACATTTCAAGCAAATACGAAACCCGCTGGAAAAAGCAAAACAAAGACATTTATGATTTGCGCGCCGTATGTGAAAAAAGCTCAAATTTAAACCCCGCAAAACTGCCTTTAAATGACGAAAATTTAGGCTTTGAAAAGGCACATTTGCAAGATGAAAATTTAAATTTAAAAGCCACAAATTTAAACACTCAAAAAACAAATTCAAAAGATAAAAATTCACATTTCATCGTCAAAAATTCAAGCCTTTATCCAAAAAATTTAAATTTTTCGCCAAAAAAACTTGCCCAAATTTATGAAAAATTCAGCCAAAACGCCTTTCATTTTAAGGGTGATGATTTTTTTCTCCGCCTTGAAAGCGTGTATTTTATCAGCAAGGAAAATTTGCTTGTAAAACTTGCCTTTGGGGCGTTTGACAAGCCACAGCACAGCTTTTTGTTTTTGGGCGATGAGACGAAATTTTTGTTTCAAGCCCCCTTTGCCACGAAAGAAAATCACAAGGCTTTGGAAAAATTAAGCGAATTTTTGCGCTAGTTTATTGATAGTTTGACATTTTAGTGTAAAATGAGACATTGTTTTTAGGAAAGAAAATGGCGGAAAGTTCTGTTTTGATTAGGGCGCAAAATCTATCACTCGGCTATGATGAGTATGATGAATACCACAAATTCATCATCAACAAGGCGAATTTCACACTCACAAGCGATGATTTTGTTTTCATCACAGGCAAAAGCGGTAGCGGTAAATCCACGCTTTTAAAGAGCTTTTATGGGGAGTTAGAGCCACGAGTAGGCAAACTTGAAGTGTGTGGCAGTGCTTTAAAAGGGATTTCAAATGCCGAGCTTTTGCGCTTGCGCCAGCAAATCGGCATTATCTTTCAGGATTACAAGCTCATCAAAGAGTATAATATCAAAAAAAACATTATGCTGCCCTTGATGATAAAAGGCTATCCAAAAAGGGTTTGCGAGAACCAAGCGCACAAACTTTTAAAGCATATTGAGCTGCATTTTAAGGCTGAGTATAAGCCAGACCAGCTTTCAGGCGGCGAGCAGCAGCGAGTGGCGATGGCAAGGGCTTTGGCGCACAACCCAAAGCTGCTTTTGTGCGATGAGCCTACGGGAAATTTGGACGAGTATTCCTCAGACATTATTTGGACGCTGCTTAAATCCGCAAGGGAGATTTTAAAAACCTGCGTTGTCGTGGTTACGCACAGAATTCCTACGAATTTGCGCCTTGATTATAGGCGTTTTAATATAGAAAACGGACAAATGAATGAAATTTCGTATTAAAAGTACAAGGCTAAAAAGGCTGAATTTTTCGGGCAAATTTACAAAAGCCCTTGCCACAAAAGCCTTTTTACAGCACCAAAACACAAAGGCAATGCAATGAAAGCCCTTAGAATTCATCTTTCGCTCATACTGCCCTTGCTTTTTATAATGTTTGCCTTTGAATTTTTACTCATCATAAGCCAGACGGTTAGGCATTATGAAGGGCTTTTAAATGAAAATTACAGCATTATTATCGCCAGCAAAAGCAAGCTTGATGAAAACAGCATAAAGGCTCAAATTTCGGGCATTAGTTCTGTTAAAAGCATAGAAGTTAAAGAATTCATCGCAAGGCTTAAAGATAATATCTCCGCAAACAACCTTGCCGCGCTAGAAAAAAGCCTGCCAAAATTTTACACCATAAAACTCACGCATTTTCCAAGCCAAGACGAGCTAGAAAGCATTAAAACTAGACTTTTAAAGATAAAAGACATAAGCAAAGTGGAGGTTTTTGTGAAAACCTACGACCAAGTTTATACCCTGCTTACCCTTGTGAAATTCGCCTTTTGGTTCTTTTTGTTTATCATCTTGCTTTTAAGTTTCGTGCTCTTCTTTAAACAAATGAGAATTTGGCTTTTTGAGCATACTGAACGGGTGCAAATCCTTTGTTTTTTCGGTGCGCCCTTTTGGTTTCGTGCCTTTATGCTCTATAAAATCGTGCTTGTGGATTGTTTTATCGCCTTTGTGATTTTGCTTGTGTTTTTCACGCAAATTTTTTCCCTTTCTTTCGTGCAAAAAAGCCTAGCCTTTGCGGGCGTTTCGCTGCCTGAGATGAATTTTTTCTTGCATTTGGGCGTGATTTTTCTCATCACTCTTGCCAGCTCACTTTTGTGCGTGAATTCAGTAATGTTTAAGGTAAAAAGATGAGATGGCTTTTAGCTTTGCTTTTGTGCGCTACTTTTTTGATGGGCGATGAAGTGAGCGAAAAGACTAAAAATCTCAAAGAAAACGAGCGCATAAAGGCTCAGCTTAACAAAAAACTTGAAGATTTAGCCAGCGACATTAAGGCGAGTGAAAAAAATCTCAAAAATTTAAGCGTGCAAATTCAAAGCGCGAGCAACGAAACGGCAAAACTTGAAAAAAGCGTCAAATCATACAGCCAAGAACTCAGCACTTTAAGCGCGCAAAATGAAAATTTACTCAAAGACAAAAACACTATGCAAAACCGCTTTGCAAGCCTTATCGCACAGGACTTTGCTTATGATTTAAGCCTGCCAAGTGGCTATGCTGAAAGTGATGAAAGTTTTATTGCTAGCGAAATTTTAAGCTCTTTGAACGGGGTTTTAAAAGATGAATTTTACAAACTTTCGCAAGATTACAAAAAAAATTCCTTGTTGATTGACGAAAAACAAGGCAAGATAAATGAAATCAACTCAAATTTAAAAAAATACAACGCCCAGCTTGCTAAACTTGAAAAGCTCAAAGCAAGGCAGCTTGATGAGATAAATCGTCAAAAAACCGACAGAGCCATTTACAGCAAAAAGTTAGATGACTTGCAACGCCAGCAAACCGAGCTTCGCAAAACCCTATCCGAGCTTAACATAGTCAGCCAAAGCAAGCCCAAAAAGCCAGCTTCTAGCGCACCTAGCGATGTCAAGCAGCTTGGTTCAAGCTACACAGGGAGTTTGGTAAAAAGATACAACGGCAAAAAAACCATAGCCCCGCTTGAAAGTTTTACGGTTAAACAACGCTTTGGGAATTTCACAGACCCCATTTACAACATAAAACTCTTTAACGAAAATGTGATTTTACGGAGCAAAAGCCCAGACGCAAGGGTAAAGAGCGTGTTTGACGGCAAAATCGTCTTTGCAAAGCAAACGAATTTGCTCCAAAATGTCGTCATCGTAGAGCATAGCGGCGGCATACACACGATTTACGCTCATCTTTACCAAATCGCCCCCACAGCAAAGGTCGGCAAGCGCGTGAAAAAGGGCGAAGTTTTGGGGCGTGTGAAAAATGATTTAACCTTTGAGGTTACGCAAGAAAAATTTCATATCAATCCTTTGGAGTTAATCAGTTTAAATTAACCATTTTTAAAGGCTTTTGAGATATAATTTTAAAGACAAAGGGCGACAATGAACGAGAAAAAACGAATTTTAGTCAAATTTTCAGGCGAGGCTTTGGCTGGGGAAAGCGGTTTTGGCATTGAAAATTCAGTGCTTAAATACATAGCGAGCGAAATCAAAGCCTTAGTGGAGTGCGGCACGGAGGTTGGCATAGTCATTGGCGGAGGCAACATTATCCGCGGAGTTACAGCGGCAAAGGACGGGCTTATCAAGCGCACAAGTGGCGACCATATGGGAATGCTAGCCACCGTTATCAATGCCATAGCGATGCGCGAGGCGTTAGAGAGCTTTGGGCTTGAAGCGCGCGTGCAAAGCGCTATCAAAATGGAGGCTTTTTGCGAGACTTACATTATGCTACGCGCTCAAAGACACCTAGAAAAAGGGCGTGTGGTGATTTTCGCTGCTGGCACGGGCAATACTTTCTTTACCACAGACACTTCGGCTATTTTAAGAGCCGTTGAAATCGAGGCTCAGATGATTATCAAAGCCACAAAAGTCGATGGCGTGTATAACAAAGACCCAAACAAATTCAAAGATGCTAAATTTTTAAGCTCATTGAGCTATGATGAGGCGTTAAGAGACGATATAAAGGTGATGGACGCCACAGCTATCGCGCTGGCAAAGGACAACGCCTTGCCTATCGTGGTTTGCAATATGTTTCAGCCTAAAAACTTGCTGAAAATCGTGCAAGGGGATTTTAGCTCTTGCTCTATGGTGCATTAAATCAAATTTTTAAAGGATAAACAATGACAAGACTTGAAGAAATAGCCGCAAAGGCTTTATCAAATTTAAACGGAGACCGATACAAGCTCACTTTAATGGTAGCAAGGCGTGCTGAGGCGTTGGCAAATGGTGCTGTGCCTTTGGTGCAAACAGACAAAGAAGTCAGCAAATTCGCTGACATAGCCCTTTTGGAGATTGCTGAGGGCAAAATTCTTTTAGAGAGTGGCTTTGAAAGCGATTGATGAGGATTTGTTCCTTGAAAATCTCATCGAAGAGCTTAAAGATTGTAAGGATTTGCAAGGGGCGCAAGAGTTGCTTTTTCGGGTGTTTTTGTCAAGCCCAAAGATAAAAACAGCGGTGAATTTTTGCATAGAGGCGCACAACGGGCAGGTGCGAAAGAGCGGCGAGCCTTATGCCGTGCATCCCATACTTGTGGCGACTTTGGTTGGGTATTTGAGCGCAAACGAAGCTATGGTAGTGGCTGCACTCTTGCACGATGTCATCGAGGACACGCCACACAGCGAAGATGAGCTACGCGAAATGTTTGGAGCTGAGGTAACAAAGCTCGTGCAAGGGCTTACCAAAATCACAGACATTAGAGAGGATGAATTCAGCCGTGTGAGTAAGAATTTAGCCCGTTCGGCGTTAAGTTTTCGCAATATGCTTTTAGCGAGCATAGAAGATGCAAGTGTCCTTGTCATCAAACTTTGCGACAGGTTACACAATATGCTTACCCTTGATGCCTTGCGCGAGGACAAGCAAAAGCGAATCAGCGAGGAAACCCTTGTCGTTTATGCGCCCATCGCTCACAGGCTTGGAATTTCAAGCATTAAAAACTACTTGGAGGATTTGAGCTTTAAGTATTTAATGCCAGAGGAATTTGCGCAAATTGACAGATACATTAACTCAAACGACCAGCACATACAGCTTGGGCTTAATGAATTCATCTCAAAACTTGATTTACTCTTTCAAAAAAACGGCTTTCGCAGTGGGGATTATGAAATCCAAAAGCGCATCAAGCACAACTACTCGATTTATCTTAAAATGCAGCGCAAGGGCATCAGCATAGAAGAAGTGCTTGATTTGCTTGGTGTTCGCATACTTGTGAAAGAAATTTCTGATTGTTATCTTGCGCTTGGGATTTTACACACGAATTTCAACCCGCTTGTGTCGCGCTTTAAGGACTACATAGCCTTGCCAAAGCAAAATGGCTATCAAACCATACACACGACTATCTTTGACACGCGCAACATTATCGAGGCGCAAATTCGCACCTTTGATATGCACAAAATCGCCGAGCTTGGCGTAGCCGCACACTGGAAATACAAAGAAGATTCAAGCCTTGCCGCCCCAAAACTTGACTGGCTGAGTGATATTTCTATGCAAAGTAGCGTTGAAAATTCACAGAATTTAAACGCTGTGGAGCTTTATGAATACGCCAAAGAAAGCCTTTATGTAGAAGATATTGCCGTTTATTCTCCAAAGGGCGAGATTTTTACCTTGCCGCGCGGGGCAACTGTGCTTGATTATGCTTATGAAGTGCATACTAAACTAGGACTTTATGCTAAAAGTGCTTATGTGAATCGTATGAAAGTGCCGCTTCTTACTAAGCTCAAAAACGGCGACATTGTTCGTATCGTTACGAGCAATGAAAAAATGTATCGCTGCTCTTGGGTAGATAGCGTTAAAACAGGCAAGGCAAAGTCTGCTATAAGGGAGTTTTGCCGCCAAAAGATAAGAGAGATAAATTTACAAGCTTCGCTTAACATTTTGATTTCTGTGTTTAACCAAAGCGAGCTTGTAGTGAATGACTGGATAGAAAAAGAGCATTTAAACAAGCGTTTGGGGCAAATTTGTGTAAGCAGTGCTTTTTTCAAAGAAGCCGTAAATATGCTGAAAAAATACGCCAAAAAATTCTATCTTTTTGACAAATACTTTGACAAATATGAGATTAAAGAGCAAAAATTTGAAAATATCACGGCTTATTCAAACCACAAAATCGCAAATATGGACTTTGATGTGTGCTGTCATCCGCGAAAGGGCGATGAGATTTTAGCCTTTGTGGAAAGTGGCAATATCATCTTGCACCATAAATTTTGCGAAAGGGCGCAGGATATGCTTGAAAACAAAAAACAAATGGTGTTTGTAGAATGGGCGCAAAATATCTCAAAAGCTTACAAAATCATCTTTTCGCTTGACAACAAAAGGGGCGCACTGGCTGCTTTTTTAACCACGCTTTCTAAAATGCAGGCAAATGTTTTGTCCATCACCTTGTCAAATTCACAAGAATCAAGTATGGATTTTTTTGAAGCAAATGTCGAATTTCCAAACAGAACAAATGTAAGCGATGTCAAAGAAAGGCTAAAATCCCAGTATAAAATCTTGGATTTTACTTCCTTAAATGACGCTTACAACAACTAAAAGAAAGGTTTAAGATGAATTTAAAAGAGATTTTAGCCGACATAAAACAAGGCGTTGCCGAACTCATCGATGAAGAACGGCTTGAAAATTTAGTGCGCGACTTTTACGAAAAGGGCAAGCATTTTTTCGTAAAGGCTGGCTTTGACCCAACGGCGCCTGATTTGCATTTAGGACACAGCGTAGTGCTTAACAAAATGGCGCTTTTGCAAAAGCACGGGGCTATCGTTCAGTTTTTAATCGGCGATTTCACAGGGCAAATCGGCGACCCCACAGGCAAAAACACCACACGCAAGAAACTTGCACAAAATGAAGTGCTAAAAAACGCTAGAACCTACGAAGAGCAAGTGTTTCGCATACTTGACAAGAACAAAACGCAGATAAAATTTAACTCCGACTGGCTTAATGACTTAGGAAGTGCTGGCATTGTCGAGCTTGCATCGACTTTTAGCGTGGCTAGAATGCTAGAAAGAGACGATTTTACTAAGCGTTACAAGGCGCAAAGCCCCATTTCTATAAGCGAATTTTTATATCCGCTTTTGCAAGGCTATGACAGCGTGATGCTTAAAAGCGACATAGAAATAGGCGGAACAGACCAAAAATTCAACCTTTTAATGGGCAGGCATTTACAAAAAACCTATAAAATCGGCAAAGAACAAGTAGTGATGATGATGCCTTTACTTGAAGGGCTTGACGGGGTGCAAAAAATGAGCAAAAGCCTTAACAATTACATAGGCATTAGCGAAAATGCAAACGAAATTTATGCTAAAATTTTAAGCATAAATGACGAGTTAATGCTGCGTTATTATGAGCTTTTAAGCCAAATTTCAGCCCAAGATTTAAAGGACTTGAAAGCAAATTTAAAATCAGCTAAAATTCACCCAAAGCTAGCAAAAGAAAAGCTAGCCTTAGAACTTGCCACGCGTTTTAGCTCAAAAGATGACGCTTTGGGTGCTAAGGCTGAATTTGACAGAGTGCATAGCGCAAAACAAATGCCAAGCAAGCTGGCTGAATTTACGAGTGAGACGAGTTTGTGGCTGGCTAAGGCTTTGGTGCTGTGCGAGCTTGCAAATTCTACAAGTGCGGCAAGGCGCGACATAGCCGCAAATGCGGTAAGTGTCAATGCGCAAAAGGTGCAAGATGAGCAAATGCAGCTCACAAAAGGCGAATATATCTTGCAGGTTGGCAAGCGAAAATTCGCAAAATTAAAGGTTTTATAATGAGTTTCAATGCCCTACAAATCGGCAAACACAAGGTAAAATATCCCATTATACAAGGTGGAATGGGACTTGGCATAAGCTGGGACAGACTTGCTAGCGCAGTGTCCTTAAACGGCGGGCTTGGTGTCATCTCATCAGTAGGCACGGGGTATTATGAAAATCGTTCGCACATTAAAAAAGAGCTAAACGCTAAGCCCTATGGCAGTGAGAATTTCTACTCGCGCGAGGGCTTAAACGCCGTCATAACAAATGCTCGCAAGGTTTGTGGCAACGCACCACTTGGTTGTAACATACTTTGCGCGAGCAATGATTATGCAAGGATAGCCCACGATGCTTGTGAAGTAGGCTTTAATGTCATCATTTCAGGGGCTGGACTGCCTACAAATTTGCCCGAATTCACGCAGGATTTTCCCGAAGTCGCGCTCGTGCCGATAGTATCGTCCGCAAAGGCTCTTAAAATCATCTGCAAACGCTGGCAAACACGCTACAACCGCTTGCCAGACGCTGTTGTGGTTGAAGGACCAAAGAGTGGCGGACATCAGGGCTTTACTTATGAGCAATGCCTTGATGCAAACTATCAATTAGAAGCCATTTTGCCGTCAGTTGTGGCGGAGGCAAAAGAGTGGGGCGACTTTCCCATCATCGCTGCTGGGGGCATTTGGGACAAAAAAGACATTGAAACGATGATGAGTTTAGGCGCAAGCGGCGTGCAAATGGGAACGCGCTTTATCGGCACTTATGAATGCGATGCAAGCGATGAATTTAAAAGCGTTTTGCTCGCTTGCAAAAAAGAAGACATAGAGCTAATCCACTCGCCTGTTGGCTATCCTGCGCGCGGAGTGCGGACAAATTTGCTGAATTTAGTCGATAAAAGAATGGGACCAAAGATAAATTGTATCAGCAACTGCGTAACGCCCTGCGGGCGTGGCAAAGGCGCGAACGAAGTAGGATACTGCATAGCCGATAGGCTTTTTGATGCGTATTTTGGGCGCAAAGACACGGGGTTGTTTTTCACAGGCGCGAATGGCTGGCGTTTAGACAAGCTCATATCCGTTAAAGAGCTTATGGAAAAGCTAGTAAATGGCGAAAATTCTTAAAACAGCCCTTGCACTCGCACTTTGCGCCACTATGTTTTTTGGCGCGTATGAGAAAGAGCTGGCAAATTTTGACAAAAATTTCGCCACTTCCACGCAAAAAAGCAAATTTCATCAACAGCTGCGAAGTCTTTACATACAAAGTGTCGTTAATGACGATGAAAAGAGTAAAAAAGAGCTTTTAAAGCGGCTTATCATTAGCTCAAAGGCTTTAAATTTAGACACCAAAGTCTATGAGGACGAGCTAAATGCCCTAAATTTAAAGGCGAGCAAAACGAGCGCAAACAAAGACAAGCCCCTTTTTGTGCTCAGCTCATCAAAGCAAGAAAATGCCTTTACTTTAAGGCTTAGCGAGCCGCTCAAAGCCAAAGATATCGACAAAATCGAGCTTAAAGAAAGGGGCAACTACCGCTACATACTTGACTTTGAAGCTGCGCTTGATGGAGGGCGCAAGGACTTTGAATTTAAAAATGCGAAAATCACCCTAGCGCAGTTTAACCCCAAAACCACGCGTTTGGTGCTAAATTCAGAAAAAGAGTTGGACTATAAACTTGAATTTGAGGGCAAAAATTTCGTGCTTAAATTCAAAGAAAAAACGCCCGCAAAAAGCCCAAATTCAAGCCCCCAAAAACAAACCCAACAAAATGTAACCCCCAAAAAGCCAGCCCAAAACGCTACAAATTCAGCCAAAAACGCGCCAAAAGAAACCCTTTACATACTCCAAAGTTTTAAAAACACCGATGGCATAAGGCTTGCGTTAAGCGATGAGCTTGATACGGACGAAATCAAGCAGTTTTCGATGAAAGAAAAGGGTATAAACCGCATAGTTTTGAGCTTTGAAGCGGCTTTGGACGGCGGGCGCAAAAGCTACACCTTTGGTAAAGACAGCATTATCATCACTCAGTATTCCCCAAAAGTCGTGCGCGTGGTGTTTAGCTCAAATTCAAAATTTGAAGTCAGCAAAGAAAGCGAGGGCAAGAGCTTGTTTTTGAGCTTTGACAAGGACGAAACCTCCACAAACGCCCAAAAAAGCGCGAAAAATTCAAGCAAAACCAAGCCAAATCCCACAAATTCAGCCAAAAGCACACCCAAAAAACTCAACACCAAAAACAAAGTCATCGTCATAGACGCAGGACACGGCGGCAAGGACGGCGGAGCGATAGGCTATGATGGCAGGTTGCTTGAAAAGGACATTGTGCTAAGCATAGCCCTTAAAACAGGCGATGAGCTACGCAAAATGGGCTATCAAGTCTTTTACACTCGCACCAAAGACCGCTATATCAACCTGCGCGACAGGACAAAGCTAGCCAACGACAAAAGAGCCAACCTTTTCATCTCCATACACGCAAACGCCGCTTTTAACAAAAGCAAGGCAAAGACTATGCAGGGCGTTGAAACCTTTTTTTTAAGCCCCGCGCGAAGTGAGCGCAGCAAAGAAGTAGCCGCACTTGAAAACAAGGCGGATTTTGAAGAAGCGAATTTCTTTTTGAAACAAAACTTTTTAAGCGCTTTAAGCCGTGAAAAAATCATCGCTTCAAACCGCCTTGCCATAGACATTCAAAAAAACATTTTAAATTCCGTGCGTAAAAAATACAAAGTCGTTGATGGAGCGGTGCGCGAAGCGCCTTTTTGGGTGCTTGTGGGCGCGCAGGATATGCCAGCCGTGCTGATAGAAGTGGGCTATATCTCACACAATGACGAGGGCAAAAGGCTGTCAAACAAACTTTACCAAGAGCTTTTAGCAAAGGGCATTGCCTTGGGCGTGCAAAATTATTTCCGCAACAACGCCGATGAATAAAGCAAAGCTCATCTACAAAGACAAAGGCATTTATTCGCTTGATTTTAAAGACATTTATTTTGACAGCTTGCAAGGCATTGAAGAAAGCCGCTTTGTGTATAGCGAGGCTTTTGAATTTAAGGCACAAAACAGCTTTATCATCGCTGAACTTGGCTTTGGCATAGGCTTAAATTTCTTTCTCAGCTTAAAGCGTTTTTTAAAGGCTAAAACCCGCCCGAAAAGGCTATTTTATGTGAGTTTGGAGGGCTTTTACATAGAAAAAGAGCATTTACGCGAAATTTATCAAAAACTTGGCTTTTATGATGAATTTAAAGAGCTTTTAGAGCCTTTTTTAAGCGCGTATCCTAAATGCAAGGACGGAATTTACCGCTTTTATTTTGAAAATGCCTTTTTAGACCTTGTTTTTGGCGAAGCAAGTGCGAGCTTAAAAGAGCTTGATTTTAAGGCTGATGTGTGGTTTTTAGACGGCTTTAACCCAAGGCAAAATCCCCAAATGTTTGACGAAAGCACCATAAAAGAAGTCGCAAGGCTTTGCAAAAAAGGCGCTAGCGTTCATACCTTTTGCGCCACAGGTTCGCTTGCAAGGGCTTTGAAAGCAAATGGCTTTGCGGTGCAAAAACTTAAAGGCTTTAAAAAACGCGAGATGATAAGGGCGCATTTGCAAGATGAGCTTAAATTTAAAGACACTCAGGCTTATTTTGAGCGCGTTTTTAGCCCACCCAAAAATGACAAAATCGCCATCATCGGCTCTGGTATCGCTGCGGCTAGCCTAGCTTATGAGCTTTCTTTGCGAGGCTTTGAGGTAAGCGTGTTTGAAAAAAATTCAGCACTTGGAATGGGCGCAAGCGGTAATGAAAGCGGAATTTTAAGCTCACTCATCTTAAAAAAAGGCGTTTTGCTTGGGGAATTGAGCGAATTTGCCTTTTATGAGGCAAGCCGCTTTTACCGACAAATTTTAGCCCTTACGCCAAATGCAGCGGTGGAAATAGCACACAACGAGCCGATGAAAGCCCGTTTTGCCACGCAAAAAGACAATCCTTTATTTTTCATTAACGAAAATAGGGCGTTTTTAGAAGATGCGATGAGCATAAAACCCAAAGAAATAGTGGCTACACTTTTTCAAAAGGCAAAGGCAAGGCTTTATTTTTCGTATGAATTTGTGAATTTTAGCTATGAAAATGGCGAATTTTGCCTAAAATTCAAGGACAAAGCTCCAAAAAATGGCTTCGGCACGCTCATTTATGCTATGGGAGCAGCTTGCAAGGACTTTTTAAACTTTGAAATGATGAATTTAAGCGCAGTTCGCGGGCAGGTAACGCATTTAAAGCCCTTTTTACAAACGCCCTTTGCACTCTCATCAAAGGGCTATATCTGTCCGCCCTTAATGGATTTACAAGTCATCGGCGCGAGTTTTGACAGGCTTGATAAAGACACAAAGGCGCACGCAAAAGATGATGAGAGCAACATTGAAAGCATAAAAGAGTTTTTAAAAGGGGACGAAAAGCTTGAAATCATCGGCTCAAAGGTTGGTTTTCGTTCGTATTCAAGCGACAGATTTATGATTGTGGGGGCTTTTTATGATGAAAAATTCTACAAAAACGCCTATAAAAGCCTATTTTGGAGCAAAAACAAACCCCAAGTGTCGCCCAAAAACGAGCCACACCTTTTTTTAAGCAGCGCGCACGGCTCACGCGGCTTTGCCACAGCACCCATCGCAGCAAGGTATCTGTGCGCTTTGCTTTGCGATGAGCCGCTTTTTATCCCCAAAAAATTTATCCCAGCCATTCACCCCGCCCGCTTTTTGATAAGGGCGTTGAAAAAGGGCTTAGCAAGGTAAATTTCACAGCCACAAAAGCAAGATAAAAGGCACGAAATTTAGCCCCACGCAAAAAAGGGCGAGCCTTTTAGAAAAAATGCTTAAAAACGCAAGGACAAGATAGCCCAAAAAAGCCCACAACGGCAAGGCTAAATCCGCCCCATAAAGTTTAAAAGCGAAAAATTCAAGCAACGGCGCGTCTAAAAGCCAGCCAAAGCCTAGCAAATGTAGCATTAAAGCCAAAGGATAAAACAGCACAAAAACCGCGCTTAAAAAAATGGCTAAAATTTGCTGAAAAGAAACAAGCGGAAAAAAGTGCAACACAGGCAAAATCATCGCAAAAAAGGTCCAAATGTTTAGGCAAAGGACATTGAAAAAATTGCCCCAAAAGCCAGCTCGCCACGCTTTGCCAAAGTGGTGCAAATACAAAAAAATAAAAAACACGCCCATCACCGAAAACAAAAAACCCACGCTAAATAAAAGTTGCGGAAAGAGCGCAAGGCAGAGTAACACGCTAAAAAAAAGGTTGATGAAAGAGAGAATTTTGACATTTTTGATGAGTAAATAAAAGCCCCAAAGTGCCATTACAAGTGAGCGCACAAAGCTTGGCACGAAGCCTAGTAAATAAGCATAGCACAGCAAAAAAGCAAAAATCAGCACGCTCAAATCAAACCTAGCGTTGCGATAAGGGAAAAATCGGCGTTGAAAAAAGCCATAAAGTGGCATTAAGGCAAAAAAAGCAAGCGAAAAAATAAGGGCGATATGATAGCCGCTAATAGCGATGAGATGGGCTATGCCGTAAAAATTCACATCCACTCGCAACTCACGCGAAACGGGCAGGGCGAAAAAGAGCGCGCCGTAAAATTCTTGTATCTTTTCGCTTTGGTGTTGGCTTAAAAAGTATGAGATGATAGCGTTTCGCGGGCTTTTTGTGCTGTCAATTATGCTCAAATCATAGCTTGGCATATAAAAATTTTTGCTTAGATAATCCTTAAAGCTCACCTTTGTGGTAATCACGCGTAAATTTAGGCTTTGATGACGATAAATTTGCGCTTCACTCTTTGTCGTGGTGTAAAAGCTAAAATCCTTTCCAGCAAGCTTTAAAACGCGGTATTTGCGCCCTTTTTTGCCCACCTTTTCGTAGCTTTGCAGCACGCGCACGCTTTCTAAACTTTGGTGCTTTTGCTCTTTAAAATCCTTAAATTTAAGCCACTCTAAACTCACATTAAAGGCAAAAATACAAACACAAAGCGCAAAAAGCACAAAGAATTCTTTGTAATTTCGCCAAAGTTTATCTTGCAAAAACGCCCCAAAAAAATAGTGCAAATTTTCGCGCAAAAAGGCTAAATTCAAAGCACGAGCCAAACTCATCATCAAGCCTTGATGAGTTAAAATAGCTCATCGACTTTTTGCAAAATTTGCCCCAAATCTGTGCTTTCAAAGGCTTTTACCACGCTAGTGCCAACTATCGCGCCATCGGCTACTTTTTTACACGCCAGCACATCAGCGTGCGTTTTTACGCCAAAGCCAGCAAAAACGGGCAAATTCGTGTGCTTTTTTATGCGTTTTACTAAATTTTCAAGCTTGCCCTGCGCCATTTGGTTGCCCCCTGTAATGCCAACGCTTGCAAGCGCATACACAAAGCCACTTGCACGGCTTAAAATCTTTTTAAGCCTTTCCTCGCTTGTGGTTACGCTTACAAGCGGGATAAGCGCAATGCCAGCTTTTTGACACTCTTTAAAAAGCTCCTCATTTTCCTCATAAGGCAGCTCAGGCACGATAAGCCCGCTAATGCCCACGCTTTTAGCCTTTGCCACGAATTTTTTAAGCCCATAAGAAAAGATGAGATTATAATACACCAAAAACACCAGCGTTTTGGTAGTTTTCACACTCTTTAAAAGCTCAAACACCTTGTGAATGTCCGCTCCGCCGCTCAAAGCCTTGCAAACAGCCTCAAAAATCACTTCTCCATCGGCTATGGGGTCAGAGTATGGGATACCGATTTCCAAAATATCGATTTTACTCTCATCAAGGCGCGCCAAAAATTCGCTCGTTAAATTTAAATTTGGATACCCAGCCACTATGTAAGCGACATTTGCCTTGTCTTTAAACTCAAAATTAGCCATAAATTCGTCCTTTCTCATAGCCTTGTATGGTGTGCATATCTTTATCTCCACGCCCTGAGACATTTACCACTACCACAGAGCCTTTTTTAAGGCGCAGTTTTTCCAAATACGCCAAAGCGTGCGCACTTTCTATCGCAGGGACTATGCCTTCTTTTTCGCAAAGCAGCTTTAAAGCATTGATACACTCATCATCACTTACCGCATAATACTCCACTCTTTTACTCTCGCACAAGTGAGCGTGAATGGGACCAACGCCCGGATAATCAAGCCCCGCCGATATACTATGCACGCTTAAAATGTTGCCAAGCTCATCTTGTAAGACCTTTGTTTTCATTCCGTGTATGATGCCATCTCGCCCCTTTGTGAGCGTAGCAGCGTGATAAGGCGTATCTGCGCCAAGCCCGCCCGCTTCTACACCGATGAGACGAACTTTTTTGTCCTTTAAAAACTCATAAAAAGCACCGATAGCGTTTGACCCGCCGCCCACGCAAGCGATGATTACATCAGGCTTTACGCCAAATTTTTTAAGCTGTTTTTTAAGCTCTTTGCTTATCACGCTTTGAAAATGCTCCACAATTTGCGGGTAAGGATAAGGACCAACGGCTGAACCGATGACATAAAACACGCTTTCTATCTGCGCTACCCACGCTTGAATAGCTGCTGTCGTGGCTTCTTTGAGCGTTTTTAAGCCTGTTTCTATCTCACGCACCTTTGCGCCAAGCAATTTCATTTTATAGACATTTAAAGCCTGTCTTTGTGCGTCTGTCGCGCCCATAAACACTTCACATTCTAGCCCCAAAAGTGCCGCAGCCGTTGCAGTAGCAAGCCCGTGCTGTCCAGCACCTGTCTCGGCGATGACTTTCTTTTTGCCCATATATTTGGCTAAAAGTGCTTGTGCTAGGGCGTTGTTGATTTTGTGCGCGCCTGTGTGGTTTAAATCCTCGCGTTTAAGATAAATCTCAAAACCATAATGCGCGCTTAAATTTTTCGCATAATAAAGCGGCGAAGGACGCCCCACATAGTGCGCTAAAAGCTCATTTAGCTCGTTTTTAAAATCCTTTGAAAAAGCGATTTTTTTATAAGCCCTTTCTAGCTCATAAAGCGCGCTCATCGCCGTTTCAGGCACAAACTGCCCACCAAATTTACCATAATACCTTTTCATTTTTGCCCTTTTTGCTTGGTTTGTCAAAGTTGTAAATTTTTTTAGTTCTCTTTCGCTTGAAAATCAGCTTCTTTTATATCACATTCTTTAAGATTTTTAAGTGTATTGATAACCTTTGGGAATTCTTTAAATTTATTACCCCATAAATTTAACTTTTCAAGGCTTTGTAAATTTACAAATTCATTAGGTATGTATTCTAAACCACAATTCCACAAATTAAGCTCTTTAAGATTTTTCAATTTACAAAGTGCTTTTGGGAATTCTTGGAATTTATTACGAGCTAAAATCAACTCTTCAAGGTTTTGTAAATTTGCAAACTCATTAGGTAAGTATTCTAAATCACAATTCCACAAAATAAGCTCTTTAAGATTTTGCAATTTACAAAGTGCTTTTGGGAATTCTTGGAATTTATTACACACTAAATTTAACTTTTCAAGGCTTTGCAAATTCGCAAACTCATCGGGCAAGGATTTTAAATCGCAACCACTCAACAAATCAAGCTCTTTGAGCTTTACGAGCCTTTCTTTCTCTCTTGGAAAATTATCAGCCGCAATTTTATTATCATCAGCCCACTTGACAAGCCGAGCAAACCACTCATCATCAAATTCACTCTTTTCACTCACCTTAAAAGCCAACAACTCATCTATCATCGCTAAGACTTGGGCGTTTGCGCCCTTTTCGACAAGCGAGCAAAGCTCGCTTAACTCGCTGGCGACTTTGAGTTTGCTAAGTTGGTATTTTATCAGCGCTTCATCTTGCGTTTGCAAGGCAACTTTCAGCACGCCAAGCTGCCCCTTGGCGTAATCATTGAGTGTTTTTAGATTATCATTTGTCATTGTAAGCGCCTTGTATCTAAATTTACAAACAACTATACGCAAAAATCTTAAACTTATGATTAACAAACCTAGCAAAAAATCCATATTGTCATTTTTCGCTACGCTCAAAATGACAAAATTCGCCGTTTTTACGAAAACGGCTTGCAATGATGAGCGCAAAAAGCCTAAAAACGAAGCGTTTAAAAATTTCAAAAAAGCACAATGCCCTAAAAAATACCTTTTGTAAGTAAAAAGATGAGTTAAAACTATGATAAAACGAAAGGCAATTATAAAAAGATGAGAAAAAGCTACAAAAATACGAGATAAAACCGCGATGAAATAAGAAAAATTTATGATAAGATGAGATGAAAATATGATGAAATGAGTAAAAAAGCCTTTTAAATTTAGCCCAAAGGTGTGCCAAAAGTGCGAGCAACGAGAGAGAGAGAGAGAGAGAGAGAAGTCCCCCGCCCAAACACTGCCCCATTTTCGCTTTGCCTGCTTCGCCCGCAAACACCTGCCAAGCTGAATTTGCTGTGTTGCGCTTTGCTGAATTTAGCGCGCCTTGACACACACTATTGCGCCCCAAAAGCACGCCTTGCCACGCGACACCGCACGCTAAATTTTCGCCCCACGCACAAGGCGCAAGCACCACCACGCTCAAAGGCGTTGCGTTAAAATGACACAAAGCGTTTGTAAAAATCACTAAATTTACAGCATTTGCCCTCAAAGGCTCGTCCTTTTTTAAATTTATGAAATTTTCATCACATTTCAAAATTTTCCTAAATTTTTTCTCACAAAGGGCAAAAAATTGAATTTTAAAACTGATTTGTAGATTATAGCCTTTTCAAGTTGAATTTTTTCCAAGTGTTGAGAAAAATTTTGAAAAATTTTGTAGATTTCATTTAAAGGCTTTGAAATTTAGCGTTTTTTGGATTGCCACGAGCTTATCAGCTATCGCAATGACGGCGCATTTTTGTCATTTTGAGCCTTTGCAAAAGGCGACCCAACGGGTTGCAAGGCGCAAGCCA
>OLGZ01000748.1_pt1 | contig 23240 bp, 14 predicted proteins | sample 1605981 | NCBI WGS metagenome assembly OLGZ01 (sample SAMN03283291) | human gut metagenome | biome: human-associated habitat; material: feces | host: Homo sapiens | place: Peru | collected 2012 | reverse complement strand
CTGTTTATATAATTCATTATATCTAAAAGTTCTTCCGGTGACAATTCGTTATTCTAGTATGAAATTACGAGTTCAATACTTTTGAATAGTTTATAGTTATTTAATTGTATTTCTAAAATCGGTGTGTTATATTTCGTTTATCATGTTGTGTGTAATTCCGAAATTGATCTTTGCAGTATTTCACTGCGATTATCACAAAATAATTCAATTTAATATGGAGACGGTAGAGGTGTGTTGCCGCTCAGGTTTTGCTATAGTATAATTATAAAAAATATGGCTATAAATTCATGCAACTATCCTCTATTGGTTTCTTTGCTTTTCATAGAAACAAGAGGAGGAAGGTTTGTATGGGAGAAAAGGATATAACAGAAAAGATACTGGCAGATTATAATGATGTATTTGCAGATATAGTAAATGTATTGTTGTTCGGTGGAAAAACAATTGTTGATGAGAATATGCTGGAGAGCATAAAGGATAAAAGCCAGTATAAAACAGATGGTGAGATCCATCAGGAAGAGCGCGATGTATCAAAGGTTCTAAAGGGTAAGAATGTACATATAGCGTTTATTGGATTTGAACATCAGACGGATGTAGATTCAAAGGAGGCTCTGCGTGTTATAGCATATGATGGTGCTGCATATAAAAGGCAATTGTTGGTAAAGGGTGGAGAAATATACCCAGTTGTTACAATTGTGCTTTATTTCGGACAAAAAAGATGGATAAAGGGGCGGTCTCTCTACGATATTCTTGATATAACGGATGAGTGGAAACCATATGTCAGTGACTATAAAATAAACATATTTGAGATAGCTTATCTTACACCAGAGCAGGTGAAAATGTTTAAAAGTGACTTTAGGATTGTTGCCGATTATTTTGTGCAAATGCGGATCAACAAAGATTACATACCATCCAAAGAGACTATAAAACATGTTGACGAGGTGTTAAAACTCATGAGCGTATTGACGCAGGATGAGAGATTTGAACAGGCGCAGGCTAACGGAAACGAAGGAGGTTTAAAAAATATGTGTGAAGTACTTGATAGAGCGGAAGCCAGAGGAGAAGAAAGAGGAATATCTATAGGCGAGGCGCGAGGAGAATTAAAGGGTGCAGTGAGGGCATATTTGGATGTGAAGGTTCCTATAGAAGAGATTGCAGAGAAAATGAACATATCAGTGGAGGAAGTCCAGAAGATAGCCGACACACTATAGGAGATGAACATACATGCAGATACACACACTTATATCTTCGGAAAATGGTCCGATTATTCTCTGGGTCATGTACCCGCACAGGGGGGATGAACTGGACCACACAGCGGATTCTATCAGAGAACTGATGGGAGAAGAACAGTTTACACTTGTTGCGATACAGATAGATGACTGGAACAGGGATCTCTCGCCGTGGAGATCGGATGAAGTCGATGGATCATTTGCCGGAGAGGCAGGACGGACACTGGATTATATAGAACAGCAGGTCGTGCCGCAGTTGGATATTCAAAGTCGGGCGAACAGACCTCTTTATATCATGGGATACTCGCTTGCCGGGCTTTTTGCACTTTGGGCAATGTACCAGACTGATATATTTGCCGGGTGTGCCACATGTTCAGGTTCAATGTGGTATCCGGGATTTGTGGAATATGTAAACAGCCAGCCAGCACTTGCGAATAAACATATATACATCAGCCTCGGCGGCAGGGAATCGAGAACGTCAGACAGACTTATGGCAACTGTGGCGGATCGGACAAAGGAGATTTACGAACTTCTCAAAAAAGACAATGATGTTATATATGAGATAAATCCAGGCGGACATTTTGCCGATTCCGGGAAGAGGCTGGCGAAGGCTGTCAAGTGGATAGAGAAGGCAAAAGGATAACCAAAAGCACAGGAGAACACATATATACAATCGTTCACTGGCAGAACGATACGAGGCATAACATATACCGGATAGATATATATTTTTATCGGAATAGATGATAATATATGGGGCAGACATATGGAGTAGATAGATTAATGGCAGACACGATCCGGTAAGTATATGCAGTGAAAAATCAGACCGTGGTAAGCCGGAAAGAAGGGCAACATGGGCAAACAGACAAAGAAAAAGAAGAGCACAGGATCGGCAAAGGAGATATTTGCAAAACCCCTGGGAAGGCTTGGCAAATGGAATGTGATAGCATTTGCAGTGCTTGTTGTGGGAGAGCTCATATATTATTATGCGGCAACGCCGGCGATCAATATACAGAGCGGAAAATTTTGGGTATGGATGGCGATCACAGTTGGATTGATCGGATTTTGTACACTTGACTTTACAGTGGAGAGTAATGATACCAGAAGTGTCGCGACGAAGGCGACAAAGCCGATGGCATGGATAGTCGGAATATTGATAGCAGTCGGACTTATCATGGTGGCGGCATCATCCAAGCTGTTTTGTGCATCAAAGTACGCAAGCCTTATCAACATAGAGGATGGAGACTTCCAGACAGACATCCCGGAGAGTAAGCAGATAAATGACATTGCGCTGATGGATACAAGCACAGCGAGGATCATAGGTGAGAGAGCCGTCGGTTCACTCTCGGATGTGGTCAGCCAGTACGAGGTCAGCGGCAATTACAGCACTATAGATTACAATGGCGCACCGATGAAGGTCGCAGCACTCAATTATGCGGGATTCATCAAATATATGAACAACAAGAAGAACGGAATCCCAGGTTATGTTCTTGTTGATCCGGTAAAGAATGAGGCACACTATATACAGACTGAAAAGCCAATAGTATATTCACCTTCAGCGTATTTCAACAATAACCTGTACAGACATGTCCAGATGGCTTATCCGACATATATATTTGAAGGTTTCTATCTGGAGCTCAATGACGATGGCAACCCATATTACATCTGTCCGGTTCTTGAATCACACGCGGGACTCTTCGGTGCAAAGGATGTAAAGGGTGTAGTCATATGTGATCCGTGCACGGGCGATACAGAGTATCATGCGGTCGGTGACGTTCCAAACTGGGTGGACCGCGTATATGATGGTGACCTTGTATGCCAGAAATATGACTGGTACGGCGAGCTCTCAGGCGGCTACTGGAACAGCGTATTTGGCAATAAGGGCTGCAAGAGGACCACGGATGATTATGGTTACAAGGTTATGGACGGTGATGTGTGGGTATACACAGGTGTCACATCGGTAAATGGTGACGAGTCCAACATAGGATTTGCCCTGATGAACCTCCGGACAGGAGAGAGCAAATATTATAAGGTGGCGGGTGCAGAGGAATACTCAGCCATGTCATCGGCAGAGGGACAGGTACAGCATCTTGGTTACAAGGCATCCTTCCCATCACTCATCAATATCAGCGGAATACCAACCTACATCATGGTCTTAAAGGACAACGGTGGCCTGGTAAAGATGTATGCGCTTGTCGATGTGGAGAAGTATAATATCGTGGCTACAGGCACTACCCAGAAGGACGCACTTGCGGCATACAACAAGCTTCTGGCGGAGAACGGACTTAAGAGCACGCAGAGTATGACGGACGATATACCAAACAGACAGATTACGGTAGCTGACATCAAATACATCAACATGGATGAGACGACATATGTGTATATCACGGATGAAAACGGTAATGTATACAAGCAGGATTTCTCAGAGAACGAGGAACTGATATTTATACAGACTGGAGATAAAATAAAAGTATTTTATCAGGAATCAGACAACGGAATAAATGACATAATATCTGTTGAGAGATAGATTTATTCACTGAATAAAGGCTCTCCCTGTGATAAACAGGGGGAGCTTTTTGACTGGCGACATGATATAATAAAACACACTGATGTGTGCGCAGGTCATCGCGCTTATGTACGACGACATATGACACGTTCGGTGGAACAAGGCGCATAAACTGATGCTTAAGACAAGGAGGTTATTATCATGGATAAAAAGGCGATCTACAGTTTATCATACGGTGTTTTCATGTTGTCCACAAAGCTGGGCGACAAGACAAATGGCTGCATCATCAACACCTGTATACAGGTGGCGAACAATCCAACGCGGGTTGCGATATCGGTTTTAAACACGAATTACACATGTGATCTGCTCAAGGAGAGTGGTGTGTTTGCCCTCAGTGTACTTGACGAGCAATGTACATTTGACTCGATAAAGCACTTCGGTTTCCAGTCGGGAAGAGATGTGGACAAATTCGAAGGAATAAAGATGCCAGAGGATGTCAATGGAATCCCTTACATGGGATGGTATGCCTGTGCGGTTATCAGTGGCAAGGTAGCCTCCAGCCACGATCTTGGAACACATACGTTGTTCATCGCTGAGGTGGTTGATGCAAAGATGCTGTCAGACAAGGCACCTCTCACATATGCTGATTATCAGACGCATGTAAAGCCAAAGGCAGACAAGTCTCCTAAGACAGATAAGAAGATAGTGGGATGGCGCTGCAAGATATGTAATTATGTATATGAGGGAAGTGAGCTCCCGGCAGATTATGTATGTCCTCTGTGTGGGCACGGAGCAGACGATTTTGAACCTATATATGAGTAATATGCGAATATGCCGTTATCGGCAAGAAATGGCTAGCTTTATACCTTGAAAAAGTTGATTTCTTGCCGATAACGGCATATACTATCTATATACAAAACACTGTGCAGATGATAAAAGTCCATTGCATTAAAAGGAGGGATTTTCATGGGTTATATTTCAGTTGCGGAAACTGCAAAAAAATGGAATGTGTCAGAACGAACTGTTAGAAATTACTGCGCTCATGATAAGATTCCAGGGGCATTTCTGACGGGAAAAACGTGGAATATACCGGATTCTGCGCAGAAACCTGTGCGGCAGTCTGCGGGAGAAGAGAATAGGGATCTGCTGACTGTGCTGAGAGAAGAGAAAAAACGCGGAATCAAAGGTGGCATTTATCATAAAATACAGGTGGATCTCACCTACAATTCCAATCATATAGAGGGCAGCAGGCTCAGTCATGATCAGACACGGTATATATATGAGACAAATACTATAGGCGTGAGAGATCAGACGTTAAATGTCGATGATATAGTTGAGACGGCCAATCATTTCAGGTGCATAGATCTGGTGATCGATAGTGCAAATAATCCCTTAAGTGAGAAAATGATAAAGGAGCTGCATTTGATTCTCAAGAGTGGAACGCAGGATTCACGAAAAGACTGGTTTGTGGTGGGTGACTACAAGAAAGTTCCGAATGAGGTGGGCGGTCATGATACGGCTTTACCGGAAGAAGTTCCACAGAAAATGAAAGAACTCCTGGCAACATACCGCGAACACAATGAACACACACTTGATGATATTCTGGATTTTCACCATGAATTTGAATGTATTCATCCTTTTCAAGATGGTAATGGCAGGGTTGGCAGACTGATATTGTTTAAAGAGTGTCTGAAATATGATATAGTTCCATTTATCATAGATGAAGATCTCAAATGGTATTACTATAGAGGACTTTCAGAATGGAATAGAGAAAGAGGATATTTGAGGGATACCTGTCTTGCTGCACAGGACAAGTTTAAAGGGTATCTGGATTATTTCAGGATACAATACAGAGATTAAAATAATGGAGAAAATTATGGACAGAGAAAGAATGATGAAGAACGTAGCAGAGATATTCAGCCGCGGTGCGGTGGACAAGAATCTTCCGGCATGGGTCAATATGCGACATGCATGGAAAGCAAATGATGCGGTGAGAGATGAAGGTCTTGAATATCCGGCAAATGTTGTACAGATAAAGAATCTGGATTACAAAAAGGAATTTGATGTAACACGCTATAATGAGCTTATAAAAAAATGGAGAGATGAGCAGGATTTAAAGGGTGGAAATGATACAGCATCAAATGGTAGATCCAAGAACGATGAGAGTAACATATTATGTTTTGCCGACTCCGGGGATGCCGCAGACGTGGATTCTGCAAGCTATACATCCAACAGCTACATGGATATCTGTGTTCCTATATCATATATGTCAGATGAAAACAGAAAATATCCGGTGATAGTGAGTGTACATGGCGGAGGCTGGTTCTATGGTGACAAGGAACTGTACAGCCACTATTGCTGTCTTCTTGCGGAGCATGGGTATGTGGTGGTGAACTTCAACTATAGATTGTCACCGCAGAACAAATATCCTGCTGCTATAGAGGATGTGGCGTATCTCATTCGGTATATCCATGAGAATGCGCAGACACTTGGAATAGACATGGACAATCTCTACATGGTCGGTGACTCGGCGGGGGCACAACTCACGGCAAATTATTGCATCATAGCATCAAACAGCGATTACAGGGCAAAGCTTGATTTCTTCACATATGATCTACTGCCTAAGAAGGTATGCCTTAATTGTGGTGCATACAAGATGGCAGAGAGAAATGACAATATATCCGCATGGTATCTGAAAAATGCTATGGCTGAGAAACAATACAAGCTGTTTAAGGATCAGCTTGATTATGTAAATGCTGATTTCCCGGAGGCGTATCTCATGTACAGTGTAAATGATGATCTGGCATCACATACAAAAGCGTTGGATGAGGTGCTGAACAAAGTTGGAGTTGCACATATCACAAAAGCGTATGGACAGAACAATCCTGATAGTGGTCATGTATTCCATATGAATTTGTACAATCCAGAGGGAATACTCTGTAATGAGGATGAGTGTGCATTTATGAGATAAACAGGATCAAACACGGTTGGTGTACTGTAAAAATTAGAGAACATTTACAGTGGTCAGGCAAAGAAACAGAAAAAATTTGCCGATGTGGCAGAATGTGAAAAAAACAGTTTGACAACATGCCCGCTGAATGCTATCCTATAAAAACAGATAAAGGCAAAGACAGGAAGGAGTACTTAAGTCACTGTCACTTCAGAGAGTAGGCGTTTGGTGCGAGCCTATAGGACACCTTAAGGAAGCAGTCCCCGAGCTGTGACCGCGAAAGATTTTGAATCATGGGTATTGATTTTAAGTAGTGGTCAACGGAAGGTTCCACGTTATAGGAACAACGATAGTGATGGCTGTCGGCTGAGAGCAGGAACAAGTTCCTGAATTTAGGTGGTAACACGGACAAGAAAGTTCGCCCTAAGCATATTATAAGTATGCTTAGGGCTTTTATTATGCGTTTTCAGGGTGACAAGCGGCTGCGATGCAGGCATCGAAGATGCAGAGTAATCTCGAAGAAAACGCAAGTAAAAACCGACGATCAGCAAACACAGACAACAAGGGATCAAGAGATATAAAGGAGTGTGTATCATGAGAAAATTCGAAAAATCATCAAAACTTGACAATGTGTGTTACGACATAAGAGGTCCTGTTATGGACGAGGCAAACAGAATGGTGGCTGAAGGGGTAAATGTCCTCAAGCTGAACATAGGAAATCCTGCACCGCACGGACTTATGGCGCCTGATGAGGTGGTCAGGGATATGGCATATAATCTCAGAGATACTGAGGGATATTCAGATTCAAAGGGACTTTTTTCTGCAAGAAAGGCAATCATGCAGTACTGCCAGCTGAAGAATATTCCAAATGTGGGAATCGATGACATATATACAGGAAATGGAGTCAGCGAGCTTATTACCATGTCCATGCAGGGGCTGCTGGATTCTGGTGATGAGATACTTGTCCCAATGCCAGACTATCCATTGTGGACAGCATCTGTCAACCTGGCAGGAGGAACAGCGGTTCATTATCTCTGCGACGAGCAGTCCAACTGGTATCCAGATATAGAAGATATCAAGAAGAAGATAACCTCAAGAACAAAAGGAATCGTAGTCATCAACCCTAACAACCCTACAGGAGCTCTCTATCCAAAGGAGGTTCTTGAGCAGATAGTTCAGGTTGCAAGGGAGAATGAGCTTATCCTTTTTGCCGATGAGATATATGACAGGCTCGTCATGGATGATAAAGAGCATGTGGCTCTGGCTTCGTTGGCACCTGACCTTTTCACGATAAGTTTTAACGGACTGAGCAAGTCCCACCGAGTTGCAGGCTACCGAGTGGGCTGGATGTGTTTGTGCGGAAACAAGAGCAATGTGAAGGGATACATAGAGGGACTTAATCTCCTGTCATCCATGAGACTTTGCTCAAATGTTCCTGCTCAGAGTATAGTTCAGACCTGCCTTGGTGGATATCAGAGTGCAGATGAGCTGCTCCTGCCGGGAGGAAGGATCTATGATCAGAGGGAGTATATCTACAAAGCACTCTGTGATATACCGGGAATAAGTGTGGTTAAGCCGGAGGCAGCGTTCTACATATTCCCTAAACTTGACAAGGATAAGTTCAATATCACAAATGATGAACAGTTCGCTCTTGATCTTCTGAGAGATAAGCACATCCTCGTCACATGCGGAACGGGATTTAACTGGAAGGATCCGGATCACTTCAGAATAGTATATCTTCCAAATATGGAGATACTCAAGGAAGCAACAGCAAAGCTGGCTGATTTCCTGAGCTATTATCACCAGTAAATATAATATGCAGTATATATAGTAATTCCAGAACTTGGATATACCAGGTTCTGGAATTTGTTTTATTTGCGAGGGGAAGAAAAGACCGTAATTAAACAATAATTGTATACAATAATCGTACAATTATATACATAAAAGACAATTTGGTGTTAAAACGCAACAACAACGATAATAAAATACATAAATTGTCAAAAAATATGTTGACGATTTAGCGAGTATCATGTATAATAAAGATACATTAAAGAACAGCCATTTGAAAAGAGACAGATGGCACACCATAGATTGTCACCCGTGACACATAACATGTACGAAGTGTTCACAGAGATTGATAGAATCTTACAGACAAGACTTTACACATGGTGCGCAGGAAACAGAGATCCGTGGTACAAGTTCATGAAAGGAGGAGGTTCCGTTGGAGACAATTGAAGAACATTTTTATCATGATGGTAACTCAGAACTGGGAAGTTGTTTCCACACGAGATGCCTTTAAGATAAATCTTGAACCAGTCCACATGTAGATGCTATATATAGCATGGTTGAAGTACAAAGGACGTAGGTATTTGATACCAGATTTGATCCATCGTGATTGTTCAAAACACAAGATATGAGTGGTGTTTCAAGGGCATCAGGTCATATCACATATCGCAAGACCAGTGCTTATAAGAGGTTGGTACATATACAAGTTCATGCAGTGCATGTTATGAGTAGATGCAATTCGTACCCTGATAGTTGATATTCCGGTAAGTTTAATCTCTAGGCACAACGAATTTTTTCATAGATATTTAAAATATAGTGAAAAGATATATGGCATGTGTGGAAGCACTCAAGTATTAAAAAGATACTTCAATATTAAAAAAATGAATAAACAAACATGAAGCCAGTTGGAATTATACCAACTGGCTTTTTTGCGTGTTAATAATATGTGCGTCAAGTTGCGATTTTCACTCTGTATGCCTTTGTGTATTTTTCGCTCTGTATGCCTTGGGGAAATTTTGAAATACTTAGCACATTTGTCAGGTAATTAGTGTGTAATAACAAGAAACTAATATTAATTGCAAATTACTTAAATTTAAGTCTGATAAAATGTAAAAATAGCATAAAATAATGATTAAATATTCGGTAATTAATGACATGTTCAACAACTAAAAAATAAGTTAAAATAAGTTTATCTATAAAGAGATCATGAAAAAGGCTGTTCATGATATATAAAGTGGAGGAATGTTACAAAAACAGAAAGGGAAAGGAAATATGGTGAGATTTAGAACAAGACTGGTTGCGGTTACGTGTGCGGTTGCAATGGTTGGTTCGTTCTGGGGAAGTGCAGGAGCGATAGTGACCGCTGATGCTGTTGAGCCAGCTGCAGAGACAGCTTGGAACGCAGTTGCTAATAAGCTGGTATTCGACACGGCGACAGATGCGAAATGGTCGGATAAAGTATATGCCAGCAATGATTCGGGAACATATCCGGAGCTGGGCAGAATTGATGATTTAACTGTAGGCAAGAAGGCGGTACTTACTGCAAATGTATTACTTGACGGAGATTTTTCCGGATTGGATGGTACGCAGGCTGATGATGGTACATACAATGCAATTCAGCTTTCCTGTGCGATAAAGACGGGAGAGGGCTGGACATATGCCAAGTCAGATGACTATCCATTCCTTAAGACAGACAATTTCGTTGATGGACAGACCCAGGTATCATTTGCATTTGACATTGAAGATGCCGGAGCTGTTTCAGAGATCATCTTCCAGTATAATTCAAACTCTGCGTATGCTGGAACGATAGAGATAACAGATGTTGAGATCAAGAGTGAAGAGCCGGACACTGAGGAACCTAGTACAGAGGAGTCGGGCGGTGAAGAGGCAGGTTCAACAGAAGAATCTAGCACCGAGGCGGCAGGAACAAAAGATCCAGGTAGTGAGGAACCGGGAACAGAGGCATCAGGCGGTGCAGAACCGGGAACAGAGGCACCAGGTACAGAAAATCTTGGAAATGGTTCATCGTCAACAGGAAATGTGACAGGAGAAGCCGCAGCAGCAGCCACAGAGAATACAGTGTGGAGCAGTGATGAGGCTGTATTAACATTTGACACTGCGTCAGATACGACATGGAAGGATAAGGCGTATGCCAGCAATGACAGCGCTACATATGCTGACATGGCAAGAATAGAGGGCGCAACTGTAGGCGAAAAGGTAAAGCTCACAGCGACAGTTTCTCTCGACGGTGATATATCAGCGCTTGATGGTACCGAGGCATCAGATGGTACATACAATGCGATCCAGCTTGCATGTGCTATCAAGACAGGCGACAGCTGGACATATGCCAAGTCAGATGACTATCCATTTTTAAAGAGTGAGAACCTTACGGATGGTAAGTGCAGCGTGGAATTTAACTTTAATGGAGTGGAAGCAGGCGATGTACAGGAGATCGTATTCCAGTACAATGCCAATTCTGCATTCACAGGAAAGGTGCTTATAGGCGGAGTTGCCGTTGATAAGGTGGAGAGTGGCAAAAAGCCGACTACAACCGAGACAGAGGCTGGAAACTTCGCAGATGCAAGTCTTGTATTTGACACAGCGAGCGATGCAAAGTGGACAGACAAGGCATTTGCCAGCAATGATACAGAAAGCTATACAGATCTTCCTACAGTAGATAATGTCAAGGTTGGAGCAAAGGCAAAGCTCACAGCTACAGTTACACTCGATGCAGATGCAACGGGACTTGATGGTGCTGAGGCATCGGACGGATCATACAATGCGATCCAGCTTGCATGTGCCATGAAGACAGGCGACAGCTGGGATTACGCCAAGTCAGGCGACTATCCGTTCCTCAAGGCTGAGAACTTTGTCGATGGCAAGTGCGATATATCATTTGCATTTGATGTATCAGAGGTGGGAAATGTGCAGGAGATAGTATTCCAGTACAATTCCAACTCAGCATATGCTGGCAAGATCACAATAAGCAACGTTAAGGTACTTGATGTTAAGGAGAACAGCGGTGAACTTGAGCAGAGAGACCCGGCTGTGATCTCAGATCTCTCATCGGTGGAGGATTATGGCAAGTGGAGCACAGAGGCCGGATATGCATACAAGCACGGCAATGCAGCCAACAAGGCCGGCACTGCCAAACCTGACATATCATATGACAGTGCAAATGAGAGACTTAAGGTTTCTGTTGATTACTCAGCAGATTCAACTTCCTCATGGAGTGAGGCAAAGGTTAAGTGTGTTCCTACAGAGGCTATGGATGTGAGCCAGTACAACCAGCTCAGTGTGGACATCATCTACCCGGCAAAGCTCAAGGGAAGCAAGATCAAGTTTTTTGCAGATGGAATAATAAATAAAGATACAACCATCGATGATGATGCAGAGGATATCGGCGATGGATTAAAGAAGGTTACAGTTACCATGGGATTTACTCCAACAGATAAACCACTCACAGATGTGACAATAGGAATAATAGGATGCAGCACAAGCTTCAAGGGCAATGTATATCTTGATAATCTTGTTCTGTCACAGGCAGATACAACAAAGGATTTTGTTGAGATAACAGAGACTCCTGGTGCTGGTTCACCAGCGGATCTTTCACAGATGCCATCATCAGTTAGAGTGAGCGATGCGAATGCAGCAGACAGTGCAAAGGCACTTGCGGCATACCTGAATACGCTCATGAACAGTGATCAGGTTCTGTTTGGACATCAGAATGATGTGAGCAGGAGCGTAAATCCACAGGCGTCACTCGGTGATGTATATGATGTGACCGGACAGGTCAGCGGTGTGTTCGGAATCGACTCACTGGCAGTTACAGGCTCAGAGGCAGGCGGTTCAGACGCGGCTTCCGCACTGGCAAACTCAGTGGCATACAGCAAGACTGCAGCGGCAAATGGTGCGATCGTGTCATTGTCAATGCATATGCCAAACTTCTCCAGCTCCAAGATAGTGGAGAACACAGATGGAACATACAGCTTCTACGGATGTGATTTCTCAGAGTCCAAGGATTTGTCAAATGACATAGTAAAGCAGATTCTCCCGGGTGGAGAGTACAATGAGGTATTTACAGCTTACCTTGACGTGATCGCAGATTACGCATCACAGCTTCAGGCAGCAGGAATACCGATCATGATCCGACCATTCCACGAGAACACAGGAAGCTGGTTCTGGTGGGGTTCAATGAACACAGCAGAGACATACAAGTCTCTCTACAGATATACCAAGGATTACATGGAGCAGAGCGGTGTACACAACCTTCTCTGGGTATACTCACCAAACGGACCTGTCACATCAGAGGCAGCTTACATGTCATACTATCCAGGCGATGAGTATGTAGATATCCTTGCATTTGACTACTACAACGATTACAATTCATACCCTGCTTCGGCAGACAACTCATTCTTCGACAGCCTTGACACAACATGCGGTATCGTGTCATCCATAGCTGCGAAGAGAGGTAAGATACCAGCCATCGCTGAGTGCGGTGTCAGAGTCATGAAGAAGGACGGTTCTGACAACGAGGGACTTCTTGTAAAGGGCAACCCTGTTGGAACAGAGGCTTCAGGCAAGAACTGGTATCAGGAAGTCAGCGACATAGCGAAGAAGAATAACATGCCATACTACCTTGTATGGGCAAACTTCGGAGACAGCAACTTCTATGTACCATACAAGTATGATGCTACACATGGACAGGAGCTTATCAATGACTTCATAAAGTACTACAATGACGACTCATCAATATTTGGTGGAGACACAGGATTCTACAGTAACATGGGAACCCTTGCAGGAGTATCTGCAAATACATACACGGGGCAGATGGGTTACATGGTATATCCATTTGACAGAGATACCATCCTCGAGGCGACAACACTCAAGGCTGGTGTTAAGAATGCATCAAAGGTTCAGTTTGTCATCAACAATCCGGATACAGGGGTTAAGTTGACACTCACCGCTGAGGCTGGAGCCGAGATTGCTGCTGCAGGATCAGCGCCAACACTTTACACGGCTGATCTTACAGATAAGAATCTCAGCAAGCTTGGAAAGACAGATACAGCAACCATCACACTCTTGGCAGATGGCGAGCAGCTCGCACAGCTGTCACACATAAGCCTTGGAAAGTCCAAGGATAAGGCTCCTGCAAATGTTATCGAGGACTTCGAGTACTATTCAGGAAGCAACGGACTTCTGGATTCCACATACACATCTAACTCAGCCGCAGGATGCAGCTCAAGCTTTGTTCTTGACAAGACTCATAAGAATGGTGGCACATACGGCGGTGCATTCAAGTATACGCTTGAGACAAATGGATCAGAGGTGTGGACAGGAAGGATCAAGTCAGAGCTCACAAACAATGATTTCTCAAAGTACAATGCACTTGAGATGTGGGTACAGCCGGACGGTATGGGACAGAAGCTTGTTATCCAGATCACAGATGGAAGCGGCGAGGAATTTGAGGTATACCTCACAGATTTCGTCAAGGGAACAAAGGCACAGTATGTGACTATTCCATTCAGCTCATTCAAGGGTAAGAAGGGTGGTACACTCGATGCATCGGATATAGTCAAATTTGCTGTATGGTGCAACTCGATCGTGCCGGAGGATCACACTGGCAAGTGGACAGTTGACTCAACTATCTACTTTGATGGAATCCAGGCAGTGAAGCTCACAGATGATATGCTCAAGAAGAATCCGGTTGACAAGAATGGACTTATCATAACAGACAAGTCACTTGTCAAGAAAGATACAGTCACACCTGGAAAAGATGATCCGACAACTGAGGATCCTGGAAAAGATGATCCAACAACAGAGGATCCAGGAAAAGATGATCCGACAACAGAGAATCCGGATATAGATGAACCAACAACAGAAAATCCGGGCGACGATGACACATCGGATAATCCAACGACTGAGGCACCAGACGATGGAGATGCAACGACAGAGAATCCAGGTAAGGATGATCCAACAGAAGCAACGACTACAGAAAATGGTGATCCTACAACAGAAGCCACAACTGCAGCTACAACAGAAAGCAGCACAGATGGCAAGGGACAGAATGTGGTAAATACAGGCGATAAGTCTCCTGTAGATACAATGTTTGCGATAATGATAGCATCACTTATAATGGCTGGTGCAGGATATATCGTTATCAAGAAAGATAAAAAGTAATACTCATTTTTAGCCTTACCCAGATACCCCAAGGGTGGCAATCAAAAAGCTCCACTGCATGGCGGCAGAATACCGCGGGCAGTGGAGCTATATTTTTTCTATATTATAGGTTATGCATATTATAGATTATGCTGCATGTGTGGAAGCACTGCGGCGTTTCTCCACGAGTTTTTCAACAGGTGCAGTGAGGTACATGATTGATAGCATGAGCGTGCAGCAGAACCAGATGATAGGCTCCGTGATCGTAACTCCCAGATATCCAAGTCTTGGGGTAAGTATCATCACAGCGAGAATCTTTCCAACAAGCTCGATGCTTGATGACAGTACAGGTATGATCTTTCTTCCCATTCCCTGCATCGCACATCTAAGTACAAATAATGGTCCAAGGACGTAGAAGCATGTCACTCCGATTCGCACGTATCTCACAGCGGGATCGATGATCGCACTGGCGGATGTGCCGGCAACCAGCTTTATAAGTGCCGGGCTGAATAGCCAGCCGAAAATGATCATGACGGTAGTTATGATGGTGTTGATGATAATGGCGGCACGCACGCCCTGATGAACCCTGTCATATTTACCCGCTCCCATATTCTGGCTGACATAGGTTGTGACGGCGTTTCCTACTATATATAACATGAACATGAGGATATCAAATATTTTTCGTGCAGCGGTATGGGCTGTTACAATGTCCGTACCTAGACCGTTTATCGCTCTCTGGAGAATGACAGTTCCTATGTTCACTATGCAGCTCATAAAGCCCATGGCAAGTGCTGATTGAATAAGATCAGATCTGTCACTTTTTTCTACAGAATATTCGCCCTTTTCAGGAATGAGATATTTTGCTTTTCTGAATATATATATGAGAGCCAGAATTCCGGCCAGGGCCTGCGAAATATCGGTTGCGATCGCGGCACCTATAACGCCCATATCAAAAGCCCTTATAAACAGAAGATCCAGCACAATATTCAGCACAACTGATATTCCGAGAAAGATAAGAGGTGTCTTGCTGTCTCCCACAGCACGGAGTACATTTGCACAGAAGTTGTAAAGAGAACAAAATATTATTCCGGCTATTATTATGATGACGTAACTTGCGGCCATGTCTATGATGTCGTCGGGGGTCTTTAACAATACAAGGATAGGTCTGATAAAGACAAGCCCGACAATGGTAAGAACAATCGAGGCCAGCAGAGTCATCATGGCTGCGGAGCCTACACACTGTCTCATCTTGTGATAGTCTTTTGCACCGTAATATTTGGCGATGGGAATAGCGAGTCCCATAGTACCGCTGTTGAGGAAGCCTATCATCATATTTGATATGACGGAGGTTGCACCTACCGCCGCAAGAGCCTGTGAACTTACATAGTTACCCACTATGGCGGAATCCGTAAAACTGTATAACTGCTGCGCTATCTGGCCCAGAATCATAGGGACAGCAAATAGCCATATAACTTTTATTGGTTTGCCGACGGTCAGATCTTTCATATCGAAAAGGTTCTCCTTAATTATTATTTAATAGACAGACGCTGTACAATGTTTTTTGAAGCGCTTGATATTCGATTGTACAACAGTTCTGAATAAAGTCAATGTGGAATTTGTGGAATTTTAAAGAAAAATGTTTTAATTTGTTTTGTAAAATGGTATGTTAAAGAGTACTGATTAAAATATTTTTAAAGATGCATACTAGAGAGTGGATATTAATTATAGAAAGAATGGATATAAGGATAATGGATGATAAGAACAAAAACAGCGAAAACTTGAAGGATAGAGATGGAAATTTGAAAGCTGAAAGAACCGAAGATAAAGTGAAAAAGATAAAAATAGAAAAAAGTACGAAACATGAGAAGAATATGTGGGGCGCGAAGAAGCCACAGAGCAGCTCAAAGAGTAGTTCACAGGGCAATTCACAGAGTGACTCAAGGAATAGTTCACAGGGCAGCTCACAGAGTGGCTCAAAGAGTAGTTCGCAGGGCAGTTCAAAGAGTAGTTCAAAGAGTAGTTCAAAGGGCAGCTCAAAGAAAAAGAAGAGAAATAACAAATATGATATAGAGCGTGTCGTGTTGTATGCTGTGTCAGTGATCCTTCTGGCTCTTGTGATAAGCCTTGCTATAAAAAATTACAGCCTGAAGAGTAAACTGGACAAGCTGACTAAAAGCGATGCTGTTGCCACAGGAGCATCGGAGAACAAAGGAAATGCTGATAATGGTACGTCAGGTAAGGAAGATGTGGAAAAGACTGGTGGCAACAGTGAAAAGACAGATTCTGATTCAACGGATGGATCTACTATGGAAGCTGGTTCATCAACTGAGATTGCCGAGCCTTTGGCAGTTCAGGGGGATGTGCAGTATATTGATATCGAAGTTCCACAGGCAGAAGAAAAAGAGAATTATAACGGCGAGGATCTTGCAGACAATGGTTATCCATATGCCATCAAGATAAACAGACAGGAAAATATAGTCACGGTATATGCGCTCGATGATTCGGGATTTTACACAGTGCCTGTGAGAGTCATGAGATGTTCGGTTTCACCTGTGGGTGAGACTCCAACCGGAATATTTAACATTGCCCTCAAATGGGAGTGGTTGGCTCTTTTTGATAATTGTTATGGTCAGTATGTATCACAGATAGATGGCGATACGTTGTTCCACTCGGTTCCGTATCTGGATACGACGAAGGATTCCCTGGAGACCTGGGAGTTTAATAAGTTAGGAACCGGAGCATCCTTGGGATGTGTAAGACTCTGTGTAGCAGACACAAAGTGGATATATGAAAATTGTGAATCCGGAACGTATGTAGATATATTTGACAGCGATTATTATGGTCCGTTGGGCAGACCGGTACCTGTGACAAAGCTTCAGAATACAGAAGAACAGGGATGGGATCCTACAGATATGGTCGAGGAGAACCCGACCACGGGTAAAGCAGTTATATATGGTGTGGAGAGTCATAGCATAAAACAGGGAGAGAATTACGACACCATGGCTGGAGTGATGGCATTCAATTCACAGAGAGAGGATGTAACAGACCAGCTAAAGGTTGAAGGTTCAGTTGACAATACAAAGGCCGGAAAGTACACGGTAAAATACAGTTTCAATGATCAGGGACAGGAAGTGTCAAAGAATATCGTCATAACAGTTGAGGATGATGAAGATCCGGTGATCACCAAAGTCCCTGTTGAACTTAAGGTGGAGAATTATAAGGGGCAGAAAGAGGAGCTGGCGCAGCTCATTGCTTCCTATATATCAGCTCAGGATGGAGAGAATATCATAGAGACAGCCATTGCGACAGATGGTAATGGACATAGGCTCGATGGCACCGACATATCCAAGCTGAATGAGGATGTGATATGTGTATCTGTGAACGATATTTCCGAAGCTGCCGGAACATATTCTGTCGTATGCAGTGCCAGAGATGCATCGGGCAACATATCACAGAACCACACAGTTAAGGTTACGATTGTAAAATAGGTTAGAGAAAAACATATTAGAGAAAATGGATTAGATTAGAACAGTAGGGTGATTTTATGGCAGAGAAAAAGACAACGCTATACGATCTCGAAGCGGAAAAGATAAAGGAAAAAATAATCATATTTGCTGCTGATACAGGAGGATACACACAGAAAGAGGTATCCCTGGAGGTGCAGGCATCACTTGATGAGCTGGCAGAACTTATAGATACTGCAGGCGGAGAAGTAGTGGGAAGACTTGTTCAGAATAGAGACAAAATTGCAAATGACCTGTATCTTGGAAGAGGAAAAGTTGAGGAACTCAGGGATATGATATATGAGCTTGGCGCAACTGGTGTGTGCTGTGATGATGAATTGTCACCTGCACAGCTCATGAATCTTCAGGACGCATTGGACATAAAGGTCATGGACAGAACCATGGTCATACTTGATATATTTGCAGCTCATGCAGGAAGCTATGAGGGCAAGTTGCAGGTAGAGCTTGCTCAGCTTAAGTTCAGGGCGACCAGGCTTATCGGAATGAGAGATTCTCTTTCAAGACTCGGAGGCGGAATCGGTACCAGAGGACCAGGCGAGAAGAAGCTCGAGATAGACAGACGAGTTATAAGGGAGAGAATATCCAGACTAAAGGCTGAGCTGAGGACAGTCGAAGCCCAGAGAGCACAGCAGAGAAAGCAGAGACAGCGCAGTGCCGTTCCTGTTGCAGGTATAGTTGGCTATACAAATGCCGGAAAATCGACACTTCTCAATGCCATGACAGGGGCAGGTGTGCTGGAGGAAGACAAATTATTTGCTACTCTTGATCCGACGACAAGAAGTTATAAACTCCCGGGAGGACAGAATATTCTGCTCACTGATACCGTAGGATTTATAAGGAAACTTCCCCATCACCTGGTGGAGGCATTTGGCTCAACTCTGGAGGAGGCAAAATATTGCGATGTGATCATACACGTGGTGGATGCCTCGGATGAGAACTGGGATAAGAATATTGAGACGGTTTACAGCACATTAAAACAGTTGAAGATAGATGAGAATTCCGGAAAGCCTATCATCACGGTTTTCAATAAGGTGGATAAGGTGAAAAAAGATGATCTGGTGGGTGTGCGTGACCTGAGAGCGGACAGAACGCTTTACGTTTCAGCTATGACAGGACAGGGACTTGATGAACTGGCAGCAGCGATAGAGGAGATACTTAGAGATCAGAAGACGTATATACGCCATACATTTGCATATTCGGATGCGGGACTTACAGGCCTCATACACAAGTATGGAGAGATAAAGACAGAAGAATATTTGGATGATGGGATATTCATAGAAGCATATGTGCCATCGTCAATTCTGGGGAAGCTTGGTCTGGGTTATGAGGACGATGATGAATATTACTAACTCTTAACAGTGCTTTTCAATTGCTTTATAGAGTGTAAAGGCACTGGAAAAATATTTATTTATTGTATATACTTATATAGATTGTTATAGGAAGGAAAAAATGGGGTTATACCCCATGCATAACAAAGAAAGGGAAAGATTATGGGAGACAATGAAATGAATGGAACACCCGATGGAGTGAATTTCAGTGGAAATACCCCTGAAGGTGGAAATCAACAGACGGCTGTCGGACAGCAGGCAAATCAGCAGTACACAGGCCAGTACGGACAGCAGGCAAATCAGCAGCAGTACGCAGGTCAGTACGGACAGCAGGCAAACCAGCAGCAGTACACAGGCCAGTACGGACAGCAGACAAATCAGCAGCAGTACGCAGGACAGTATGGACAGCAGGCGAACCAGCAGCAGTACACAGGTCAGTACGGACAGCAGGCAAACCAGCAGCAGTACACAGGTCAGTACGGACAGAAGGCAAACCAGCAGTACGCAGGACAGTATGGACAGCAGGATCAGCAGAACCAGCAGTACGCAGGTCAGTATGACCAGCAGATGAATCAGAGTACATACGATCAGACGATGAACATGTATGGTGATCAGGCACACAGACCAGAATCACCGAAGAAGAGAAAAGGAATCAAGATAGCTATAATTGCTGTGGTTGCAGCACTTGTGGTGATAGCGGCTTTTGTAGTGGTTTATCTTGTATTTTTAAGAAAGACTCCAAAGGAAACCATAGAGGATGCGATGGAGAATACTGCTAAGGAACTTGAGAACGGCAGTATAAATGGAATAGTTGGTGCGGAAGACTTTGATTATGATAATATCGAGTTCAACTCACAGTGGACGATAGACAACATGAGCGGAGCTGAGCAGTTAAATGGAACTCAGCTTGAGTTAAATGGTGCCACATCGTTTGGTGATAGCAATGATTTTAAGCTCGATGGTGCCATGACTGCTGCTGGTGAGAAGGCGACAGCAGAGATATATGCGGTTGGCAATAAGATATATTTCACATCACCTGAAATTTTTACAAAGACATTTGTCCTTGATGCGAACTCTATCATGTCAGAGCTTAGCGGCTCAGAGGCTGGGGCAGGCGGTACAGTTGATGCGGAGGCGTTATCAAAGCTGTTGGATGAGAAGCTTGATCCGGCATTGGAAAAGTTCAAGGATGCAATGATCTATGAGAAAGTCGGCAAGGAGAGCTTTACAGATGCAAATGGTAAATCCGTATCGGCTCAGCATTACACAATTACAATCCCAACAGAAGCGATAGGTGATCTGACAAATGATATTGTTGACTGCCTTAATGATTATGTAGACAGCAATATGTCAGATGACATGCTTTCAGATATGGGAATCTCAAAGGATCAATTGAAACAGACTATGGGCACACTTCCATCGGTCATAGGAGCTATATTTACGAAGGATATAGTATCTGATGTCTATGTGAGCGGAAATAAGATCGTACACATTGATTCAGCGTATGATATTGCAGCAGCGGGTGTTACTCTTGGCGTTACCCTCGACTTCATGGGCGATGGCGATGTTACATCGGATACAAAGATGGTTGTGAAGCTGGAGTACGGTTCACAGATGAATGTTACATTTGACTGTGCATATAAGAATAAGAAGAGCGGTGACAAGACCGAAGTTACAGCAGATTATACCTTGTCAGCCGATGCGAACGGTGAGTCTCAGTCATTTGCAGGAAATACTGCATTTTCATATGATGAGAAGAGCGGTGCTATAGACGGAAGCAGTAAGGTTACAGCAAACTCAGAAGATATCGAGATGACATATTCAGGAACTCTGGCTGATGTCAAGAAGGGTAAGTCATTCAGTCTTAACGATCTTAAGTTTAACCTGAATGTTTCTGGACAGGAATTTGTGGCATTGTCAGGCAGCATGAGCGTTGCTGAGAGTGAGAGTAAGATCTCAGCTCCTGCAGACAGCGATGTCGTTGATTATTCAGTACTTCAGGGCGAGGAGGCCCAGCAGTATATCAATATGGACAGCGCAGAGAAGATTATCTCAGCGTGGGGAAGTATATTTGAATCTGCAGATGCGGGACTGCCACTTGGCAAAAAGGACGATGGCGATGATGATGGATCGATAGATACTACGGAAGAAGCCAGTACAGAGGCAGCAACAGAAACGACAACAGAAGCGACAACCGAAGCAGCAACTGATGATGTCGATTATTCAAAGGAAGTTCTTGCGATTGGGGATAAAACTGTAAAGATAAATGACCCTAAGGGATATGAGAGAAGTTATGGCTCAAGTTACTCAATCTCATTGAACGATACAAAGGGTGGTGCATATGTAATATATTCAGCAAATGAATATGCAGATGCGAAAACTTATCTTAAGACTTTAAAAGAAACATATAAAGAGATGGAAGATGAGAATACTAAGATAGGTTCCGTTACAGACAGCAAGATAAAGGCTAAAGACGGAACAGAGGTAATCTGTCTTGAGGCTCAGACGACGATGTATGATATGAAGAGCACAGATATAACATTTATATATCCTCTTGGAGATGGCTGTATTGTATGTAGCATAAGCTACTGGGTAGAGCCTGATAATATTGATATTCAGAAACTGTGTGATACATTTATCGGAGCGATGGAGATAAAGTAATGGACTATGCGTCCGGATTGAATAACATATATACGCAGGGAGGCAGTGATGAAGGTCGTAAATGTGAAGAATGTGGCGATTGGAGAGGGAATGACTAAGATATGTGTTCCACTGGTGGCACCGACGGATTACGATGTGGACTATCAGTCAAGGATCATAGCAAAGTCTGAACCGGATATAGTGGAGTTTAGAGCGGACATGTATGAGAAGTGTTTTGACAGGGATGCTCTTATGAAGACTTTGGAGAAGATACACGATAAGCTGGGACAGTTCCCGATTGTTTTCACATTTAGAACAAAGAGTGAGGGCGGCTGTATGGAGGCAACTCTCAGTCAGTACCGCGACCTGCTGTTGGATGCTATAGACAGCGGATACATAGATATGGTTGATGTGGAGTACTTTTCAGACATGGAGATTGTGGATGAGGTTATAGCTGAAGCTCACTCCAAGGGGGTATACGTTATTGTATCAAATCACGACTTTAAGACAACGATCCCTATGGAGCAGATTGTGGACAGATTCAAATCCATCATATTTACGGGTGCGGATATAGCCAAGATAGCCATGATGCCGGAGGAAGGCTCTCAGGTAGTTGACATGATGCAGGCGGCAAAGGAGCTTCAGGAATGTGGCAATCAGACCCCTCTCATAGTTATATCCATGGGAGAGTTGGGAGTTGAGACAAGAACCACCGGTGAGATGTATGGCAATGCGGTGTCATTTGCAACTGCAGGTATACCATCTGCTCCGGGACAGATATCGGTTGACGCTCTCAGAAGCCAACTCACTATGATACACCACATCATAGCAGGAAAATAATATTAAGCATATGATCGACCATATTATGCTGGAAGTCACGGATGATGCCGCGGCTTCCAGTTTTTTTATGCCGATCCTCCACTTCGTAAAAGGGGACAGGCACCTCCGTCCCCCTGGACCCCCTGGGGACAGGCACCTCCGTCCCCAGGTACTTCCGGGGTGGCTTGTTGGTCGGATATGTGGTATTATGACATAAATGTTCCGGGTGACGAGTGTGGCAGACGGAGAAGGTTAAGGAGATAAGAATATAATGGAAGAAAAGATACACAAGAGGAGGTGCCTGTC
>OLGZ01000739.1_pt1 | contig 23528 bp, 33 predicted proteins | sample 1605981 | NCBI WGS metagenome assembly OLGZ01 (sample SAMN03283291) | human gut metagenome | biome: human-associated habitat; material: feces | host: Homo sapiens | place: Peru | collected 2012 | reverse complement strand
TATTTTTGGTCGTAGCAATTCTTATAGCAGGAGCTTATGCTTTCCTTTCTGCTACTGACAGTAAGACGAATGTTTTCACTGTGGGCAATGTTAAAATTGGACTTTGGGAAAAGTTCGATACGGACCTCAGCGGGTCGCTTGAGGACGATGAAACTTTTGATTCAACCAAAACAGAAGTTTCTATTGAAGAAGGTAAAACAATTATTCCCGGACAAACCATTCTGAAACAACCTATGGTTGAAAACACTGGTAAAAATCCGGCATACATCTTTATGGCTGTTGGATTTCCGACTGCTACAGATGCAAATATTAAAGCAAATCAACTTGGAGATAAGCTTCAAATCAAGGTTAAGGCTTTTGCCGTTCAGGAAAAGTATAAGCAAGCTGACAATGCAACTGCTGCTTGGGAAGCATATCGCGATACAGTTAAAGAAAATCTCGGTACTCAAGACACAAGCGAAGGAATTGAATTATTCACTCTTAACAATGCACAGAATTCTGATTGGACAGTAGCGAAGGAAACAGCTACGAGCACAAATGATTTTACATATAAAACAGATGGATATGTATATCATTTCTATATTCTTTCAGCGGCTCTTCCAGTTGGCAACACACTCTCTTCTTCGCCAATTGAATCTGTAACATTTAATAGTGATGTTGGAACAGCAGATGAAAATACTGCCACCACAAACAATGTTGTCCCTGATAGTTGTACTATAACAACTGCATCGGGGAAAGTATATAATGAAGGAGATGTTCTTCCGGACAACTTTGAAGCAACTGAAGAAACGCGGCTTGAGACAGAGGATTATATTTATGAAGTATACGAAATTCCTCGTGGTTCAGGAAACATTGGATGGAGCGTTGAAGTTAAGGACACTACAAAAACAGAATACAAGCCTTTGCTCCAATACGTAAACAAAGGCACATTGATGTATGGTAAACCATTGTTATTCCTCGATGATTGTTTTACAAATTGTACAAATTTGATTAGTGCTCCAGAAATTCCGGATACTGTAATTTCAATGAGTAAGGCATTCTCTGGATGTACAAGCCTGCAGTCTGTTGGAAAATTACCGTCAGCACTTACATCAATGGATAATACCTTCTTTAACTGCACATCTCTCACTGTAGCTCCAGAAATTCCAAGTTTTGTTGAAGATGTGTCTCAGGCATTTGCCGGATGCTCTTCTTTATCCGGAACAATAACAGTAAATGGGAACCCTGATGAATATCTTGGTTTCCTTAGAGGAACTCAAATTACTGAAGTTCGCGGTTTAACAACTCTTAAAGCGGAACTTCTTGCTACAAAGGATTAAAATATAATATATAATTTAGGCTCTCGGCAGCAACTGAGAGCCTATTTTGTAATATCAAGGGAGGCAACCTACAAATGAATAATGTGAACAAGAAAACAAACAAAAAGAAATCAGCTATTTCAATTTTATTAATGATAGCAATTTTAATAACCGGCGCTTTTGCATTTTTAAGTGCAACGGACAGTAAAACGAATGTATTTACGGTCGGCAACGTTAATATAGAATTAATTGAAAATTTCGACACCAATCTTGATGGAGAAATCAACCGAAATATGGAAGATGCAAAACGGGAGATTTATGATTCAACTAATACTCCAGAAGACGGTAGAATTGCAATTGACGGAACAATTGTTCCCGGACAAACTGTTTTAAAGCAACCTTACATAAGAAATACTGGAAAAAACAGTGCATGGACATACATTGCATTTGGTATTCCAACAGCAACATCTGCTCAAGTTGCTAATAATGCGTTTAATGAAAACGCTGAGCTTTCTATTGATATCAAGGCTTATGCGGTTCAGGATGGTTATGGTAATGCAACCGACTGCGCAACAATTTGGAGTAAATATCTTCAGACTCATAATGATTTTGGAAAAGCTGCAACAGATACAAACGATAGAATAGAACTATTTACAGTAAATAATTTATCTCCAAAGTGGACGCAAATCAAATGGAATGACAGTGATTTTGTTTTTCAGGCTGAAAATGGCATGAATTATTATGTCTTTGGATATAGCGAAAAGCTTGAGCCAAAAACAAATAGAATAGAATCAGATACTGCGTGTCTTTTCGAATCGGTCACACTTATTGATTTTATTGGAACTCTTCATGATTATACCTTGTCATTTCCTGAAGGCACGGTATATAAAGACACAGACAGCTATTCAGTGGAGTCATCTGCACCTTTAACAAAATTTGCCAGTGTTACTATTGACGGAAAAACAATTGATGAAAATAAGTATACTATTTCAGGAGTCGGGTCCACCCTTGTTACTTTCACGGATAAAGATATGCTTACAGCTCTTACTACTTCAGCTCACGATGTCGATGTTATAGCGACAGATGGTAATGCAGATGGAGTATTTACAAGAAAAGATATAAACTGTTCTCACGATTTTAACGATGATAACATATGCAAACTTTGCGGAGATGAAAAACCCGGATTTTACGATGAAAACGATAATCTTATAGTTGCGTGGGAAAACAGCGGAATAGATGCCACTAAAGATTACGATTATTTATGGAAGAGTCAAAATGATGAAGATGCAAACCAAATTTCCACGGAACCGTATGGAGATAACCATTATGAAAAAATTGCATCTTCAGGAAAAAATGTTATAAAAAATTATCCTGAAACAAGAAAAATTGTTTTGCCTAACAATCTTATAAAAATTGGACAGGCTGCTTTCTATGACTGCAATTCAGTAGAAGAAATATATATTTCTGACGCAACGACCGATATTGGTGAAGCCAGCTTCGGCTCTATAGATTCTATAAAAGAAATCAATTTTGGAGCAAATATCACTTCATTAAAGGCAATAGCTCCTAAATGTCCAAATCTTTTAAGAATTAACGTTGACCTGGATAATGACAATTATTGTGATAAAGAAGGAATTGTCTTTTCGCGTGATTTAACTCGTTTAGTTGCATATCCCGCAGGAAATACAAACGTAAGCTATGAAATTCCAACCAGCGTCGATACAATTATTAGAAGCGCATTTGTTGGTGCCACAAATCTTCAAAGTATTATCTTCTCGGATAGCATTACAGATATTCAAGAGCGTGCATTTGAAAAGTGTTCTTCATTAAAAGAAATTTCATTGCCATCCAAAATAACAACTATTTCAGTTTCTGCATTTCAGGATTGTAGAGGATTAGAAACCGTAATTTTAAATGACAATGTTCAAACCATTCAATACTCTGCTTTTAGTTGCTGTATTTCTTTAAAAAATATTAATTTCCCGAACGGTCTCACCACAATAGACGCTACTGCATTTAAGTGGGACAGAGGACTTGAAGAAATAACTTTGCCAGATTCATTAACCTCTATAGGGACAGAAACTTTTAAATTCTGTAAGGGTCTCAAAACAATCAATTGGGGAAATGGATTAACGACAATACCCCGTAGTGCATTCAGCACTTGCAGGTCATTAACAAATGTAACCATTCCCAATAGCATTACAACAATCGAAAAAACTGCTTTTTATGATTGTAATAATCTTGAATCCATAATAATTGGTGATGGAGTACAAACGATTGGATATGGAGCCTTTACAAGATGTCCATCTATTAAATCAATTGTATTAGGCAAAAATGTTCAAACGATAGAGTATGGAGCATTTATGGCAAATCCAACCCAAAATACAAAACTTACAACTATTAATTTCCCGAAAACACTAAAAACTATTGGAGATGGAGCATTTTATGGAAATACCGCATTAAAAACCATCAATTATGAAGGTTCGCAAGAAGATGCAAATAATATTTCATTTAATAAAACCTCTAATGGAGGAAATACGGCGTTAGTTTCAGCTACTTGGAATTATAATTGTGTTTCCTAACAGAAGACTCTCGGCTTTAATTAGCCGGGAGTCTTTTGCTTTAAATTGTTTTAAAATTAACTTTACCCTTTTTATCTGACATATTTAAAGTGAAGAAAATAGTGGAGGTAAAGAATATGACCCCGGAAGAAGCCCTTGAAATTATCAATATTGCAATAGCGGAAGTTGAATGGAAGTATCCGATAGAATATGCAGCAGCTTTTGAATTAGCAAAAAATGCACTTGAAAACAAAATTCCGAAATTTGTTGACTGTCCGAACGGTTGGCAGGGAACAAGATATACGAAATATTATTGTCCTGCTTGCGGTAAGCTTACAAGAAAAAACGAAAAAGTTTGTCATACATGCGGACAAAAACTAAAATATCCAACGCTTAAACGCAATGATTCAGATGCACTCGAACTTGACTGGAACGAAGAAACGATTTAAAGAGCAGGGGAGGTATTAACTTGGAAAAAGATGTTATAGATGCCATTCAAGAAAATGAAGAAGAAATTAACAAGCTAAAAAGTCAAAATGCTTTTATGCAAACTATTGATTTTTCAAAGCCTGTCGATGAAGAAACATGGCACAAAATCTGCGAAACACCATTGCGAACCTCTCAGCTCTTAGGAATTCTTGTAAAAAATACATTTCCGGAGGCAGAAGATATTGTAGTGCATTGTAATTATGTATATTTCACGCTTTTGGGATTTAAAGTTCAGATTCCAACATACAGAAGTCAGGGTATTAATGTTGATGCCGACTGGTACAAAAGGGACCGGGGGACACCGCAGCTCCATCTTTCTGAAGCTCAGAAAAATATGCTTAAGTATTATGAGGCGCTTGATAATGGCGAAAGTTGGAGAACACTTGCAAAATTAAGACTCCATTACACAAATTCAATACTAAAATACAAAGATTGGTTTTTACCTTTCGCTTGGTTTTTTAAGTACAAATGGAAGAAGCTTGATAGGAATAAATTTGAAAGACAAATAAAAGAAATGGAAGACAATTTGGAAAAACAGATTGAAAACTATAAGCGGGAGCGAAAAGATATGCACGACAAAGCATTGCTGCTAAGAGATACTGTATTGCCAATGCTGGATAAATTTTCGACGGTGCATCGAAATTATAATGATAGCCGTACTACTATTTCGATTGACGTAATATTGTCATCAGAGTTTCCTGATTCTGCCACATTAAGTAATAAGGAGTGTTAATATGAGTTTGGACAAAGCAATTGAGCATGGTAAAGAAAAACGAAAACAATATCGTGGAGCTAAAGCCGTTGACTGTACTTGTCGAAATCATGGCTCTTGCGATTGGTGTTTAAGTAATAGATTGCATAAATTCAAAAAGAAAGAGCCGCTTAAAGATACATATATGGAGGACATAGAATGAGCAGATATTTAAATGAAGGAGCCGTCTGGAGTGCTGTAAAGCGTATTCCGCATATTACAATGCAAACAAGACAGGCGATATTGGAGGCTTTGAGAAAAGTGCCATCAGCCCATGTTGCGGAAGTCGTCATTTGCAGAGAATGCAAACATTATAATCCGGCTTTAGGATATTGTGATATACATTCCTACTATTGTGACAGCAAGGGAAACTCTTGCCGTTCTGAAGATAGCTTAGAATATACTATGTTTCTTGATAATGATTTTTGCAGCTATGGAGAAAGGATATGAATATGGAAAGTGTTATTCTTTCTTTGCTAATCACGTTGATGTTTGTGTTTCTAATTTGTTTCATTCTTGCAAAAAGGCAACAAACAAAAAAAGAAGGAATTGAAAATGTCGTTCTGTTTTCAGAAAATCATATAACGGACGTTGAAAAATATTGCAACCGATACTCTGTTTGCGCAAGCATAGAAGAAGCTGAATTAAGATTTGAACAGGAGGTTAAAGAATGATTGAAAAAGAAGCATTAAACGTTATGATACAAGCGAGAGAAGATGCTGGACAGGCATTTTTAGGAAAAGTACAGTTTAATGTGCCTCAGTACCACGCAGTAATTAAAGCCCTCGAAAAACAAATACCGAAGAGAGCTATTAGTATCTATAAAGGAAACTATAAATGCCCGACTTGTGAAAATTATATTGATATAACCGACGATGATTTGTATATTTATGAAATAGAACCACCTAAATATTGTGACGAGTGCGGACAAGCTTTGGATTGGGAGAGTGAGGAAGAATGACCGATAAGAAAATTACTGATGAGGAAATTAAATCCTCATTAGAAGTGATTGCTACTACACGCAATTGTAATGAATGTAAAATCCGTAATTGTAAATGGGGAACTTGCAACTGCTCTCAAATAACCGCTAATGCTGCTCTTGACCTTATCAACCGCCAAAAGGCTGAGATTGAGAAGCTGAAAGGTTCAACAATAGTCAGCAACATTATGGAAAGTAAGAGAATTAAAAGAGAAGCAAAAGCTGAAGCATACAAAGAATTTGCGGAAATAATAAAGGACAAATGGTTCGATAATCGTTATGATAGTCCTGATGTAGATTTTGACGATTTTATTTCTAATCTCTTAAAAGAAATGGTTGGTGAGGAAGAATGACTGCAAAAGAAGCGATTGAAATTCTTAAAGAAGAACATGATTACGCACAGTTGCCTTCTTATGTTAATCAAGCTTTAGGGATGGCTATTACCGCCTTAGAGGAAAATGAGATATACAAACAGGTCAATCTTCAAATCGCATCTCAACGAGATGAGAGGGACAAAACGATTGAGGAATTAGAAGAAGAACTTGAGAAGCTGACCGATAAACTCAGAGTCGCAAGAATTGCTGCCTATATGGATTTTATAGAGAAATTAAAAGAAAAACAAGCCTCTCCTACACATACAATGGATAAGCGAATCGTCTCGTTTCAGATGATAGAAGATACAGTGCTTGAACTAATAAAGGAGGACTTTCCCGACATCGAAAAGCTCGTATTTCCCACCCGTGAAGAAGCGGAACAAACGTTAAGGGGGCGTGAAAGCAAATGAAAATTCCAAAATATATAGATACTGCACTAAAGCGAAGGACTTTGTATGCCGAAAAACTCAACAATGCAATGTGCATAGTTGATGAATTCCTCGACAACAACAAAATTGAATGCGAAAGTTATGATACTCATACAGGCGTGGAAATCTATTGTAATCCTTATGATAGCGAAAGACGGATAAGAGAATGTATTGAGAAAGCAGGTGTAGACAATGGTAGAAACATTTAAAGGCAAAGATAGCGACGGAGTTTGGCGCGAAGGATTTTATTGCGTTTTTAATGATGAAGCGCATAGAATCTATACTGGATATGCAGAAACCGATTGCGGAGAGTATTACCCTGATTATTATACGGTTATCCCCCAAACGGTTAGAAGATGCGCCGGCGGTATTACAGATAAAAACGGTAAAGTACTTTTTGAAGGTGATATAGTTAAGAATGATTGGTGTTACATTAAAGGAAATGCCGTCGTTCGGTTTGGCCCCTATAAAATGCTCGACGAAACCAATGATTATCAATGCGGACATTTAGGTTTCTATTTAGAACATATAAATGATTTTAACAAAAAAACAATGAGAAAAGATATTATGTTTTATGCTAATAAATGTGAAATTATAGGAAATGTTTTTGATAATCCAGAACTGTTGAAAGAGGGGTAATAATGGCTGACTGTAAAAACTGTTTGCATTATGAGGTGTGTGGCTATGCTCTTAATAGCAAAACGGTATATGAGTGTAATTATTTTGCCAATAAGTCAAAAGTAATCGAATTACCCTGTAAAGTTGGAGATGTCGTGTATAAAGTTAGTTTTATACATAAAAACGTAACTCCGCTGAAAGTAGATGGCTTTCTTTGCAATTTGTTATCTTGGAAGGTACATTGCACACATTTAATTCCTTCTTGGGTTGGCAACCAAAAAGAACACATATATATTGCGTTTTCATCTTTTGGCAAACGGGTATTTCTCACCCAGAAAGAAGCAGAACAAGCGTTAAAGGAGCGTGAAAGTAAATGAGATTTATTGTAAACAAAAAGCTCTACGACACTGATAATGCAGAACTGATATGTACAGGTTTAAAAAAATGGGATATTAACGCCGTTGTATATGCTTGGTTGTCTACGAGTTTGTATAGGACTTCAAAAGGCACTTTTTTTATCGTAGCTGAGGACGGAAAGATGTGTCGCATGAAAATTATAGACCAAAACGAAGCAGAAAATTTTTGTTTAAGAAATGATTATGAAAAATATGTCGAAATATTCGGCGAATTAGAAGAGGGATAATTAACATGGAAGAAAGAACAAAATATCTTATAATATACGACTCAAATAGCGAAATGTATGAAACTGAAGCAGATAGTTTCCGAGAGTGTATTGTCAATTTTGCAAAATATACCGGAAACGCTTCAAATTTGCTAATGATAGCATTTAGCGGATGCAGTTCTAAAAAGGAGTACATCGAGATGTTCAACCATTTTTGTGCTCCGAGAGAAGAAATATGCAAAATATACGTCATTGAGAAAACTATTTTTGATGGTTCTCAAAGAGACAAAGAGTGTGTTTCTCAGAAATCACCTGACTTGGCGACTCTTTGTAAAGCAGCTTTCGATTGCGACTAAGAAGGAGACCTTTCATGGAAAATATGCGGCCTAAAATAACTCAAATGCTATCAAAATTAACCGAACAACATATTAACCCCAACAATGATACACGAATCTATTGGGCGAAAGAAGTAACGTTTGATTATATGCTTTCTGCAAAAAGAGTAGATTATATGCGTTTTAAACCATTGAACAATAGCGTATCAGGAATTGAAAAAGGAGATTTCTTCTGCTACGAAATCAAATCTTCAGTTGAAGATTTCCGTTCTCCCAATGGTCATAATTTTCTTGGTGATTTCAACTATTACGTGATGCCGGAAGATGTGTATTTAGCCGTTAAAGAAGAAATTCCTTGGGCAATAGGAGTCTATTGTCCTATGCCTGAAAATACATATTTGGTATGTAGAAAAAAAGCTCATAGACAAAATAGAACAAGGCCAACCTCAGAAATGCTATTAATGATGTTTCGTTCAGCTGCAAGAGATAGAAAAAACCGCTAATCGTTATGATTGGCGGTTTTGTATTTTAGAATAGTTTTAAATTGTTTTAAAATGAGAAATGCGTTTGATATCTAACATATTTAAAGTGAAAAACACATAAGGAGATGTTGGTATGTATGACTTCTTTGCAAACGCAGAAAATGTAGTTCTTTTAGTTGGCTTGATATTGACCTTTGTTTTAGCTATTTTTGCATTTTTTGCGATTGGTAAAACAGAAGAATTAGAAAGCTACTGGGATAGAACAGAAAAGATATCTGAGTATACGACCGAAAGTTTTAGCAATGAGGAAAAATGATTTATATTGAAAAGGAAATTACAAAATTTAAGGCGAAAATATGGAAGAAATAATTGATTTTTTAAATAAACTTAATGAATTATGCGAGAGGCATCCGTATTGTTCAAGATGCCCATTGAGAAGTTTTGACAATGGAAAGAATTTGAAATGTTTTGACTTCCTTAGAAAATATCCGGAAGAAGCGGTAAAAATAATTTTAGGAGATAGATACAATGAATATCGTTAAAACGCATACAGGAAAAATATATGTAGACAGAAATCGACGTCTTGAATTTCTAACAGTAGGGGACTATGGCAAAGAAAATAATATTAAGGCAGATTTCTTAGGATTGCATAAAGAAATTAACGGAGTAAAAAATACTAATGTTGACCTTTCTAAAAAATGGGTAGCGACAATCAGTTCGCAAAAAGGATGTCCAATGCACTGCCAGTTTTGTGATTGTCCACAATACGGATTTTTTGGCAATGCATCAATGGATGATTTGCGTTATCAGTTAGAAACAATACTTAAAAATGAAAGTATATGTAAGACAGAGCGCTTCAATGTTCATTACGCCAGAATGGGAGAACCAACATTTAATAATAACATTCTTGACTTTACAAAATTCGAGCTTGATAAAATTGTTCGCTCATATATTAAAGCAGACACTATACACCCGGTTGTATCCACAATGTTACCCAGAAATAACCCGAAACTTAAAGACTTCCTTTTGAAGTGGTGTAACATAAAAAATAATCTCAGAAACGGAGAGGCAGGATTACAATTTAGTATTAACAGCACTGATAACGCTCAGAGAAATAAACAGTTTAACAATATGAGTTTAAGCCTTGAAGAAATATCTGAGCTTGCGAGAGACCTACCAATGCCTGTAGGAAGAAAATATACACTTAATTTTGCCATAACAAAAGATACTGTTCTTGATGCAGGCAGACTTACAGATTTGTTTGACAAAGAGAAGTTCATTGTCAAAATTACACCAATACATGAAACAAAAGCAGCTGTAGGCAATGGTTTTGACGTGGGAGATACATATACCGATTATGATGTTTATAAAAAATTTGAGCAGCCATTACTGAATTATGGCTGGGATGTCATTGTTTTTGTGCCGAGCAAAGAAGAAGATTCGGACCGTATAACTTGCGGAAATGCCTTGATAAGTAAACAGTAAAAGAACAAGTCCTCGATTTTTTTCGAGGACTTATTTCTTTTTTTAATGTTATGCGATTGCCCCTTGCGAAAGACGACTATAATGTTCTTCTGCGTATCCATACGATTTATAACATAACTTTAAGTCCATTGCTTTGCCAATTTTCGCAAAAGGATAGAAAACAAGAGCTTCTAAAAATGCAGAAAATCCATAATTTTGATATGCTTGTTTTAAATCCGGCTCAATGATTTTGAATTGAGCGTAGTAGCAATCGTCATCTGTGTCATAGATGCAAAAACCAAGATATTCAAAACCGCCCATCGTATAATAGGTGTCATCTTTTACTGATGGAGCAACTTCAAAACAATCTTCAATGCGTTTGCCGTCTGTTTTGACCAGATAGTGTGGCTCAGAAAACAGCCGTCCAGAAGAAATAAGCTTATAAGGAACACTAAAAGTTACTTTTTGGTCTGTATCGCAAACAAGTTCTACCCATCCTTCGCCACCTATTTCTTCTTCAGCGGATACCATCAACGTAAATCCGCCAATGATAGTTGCTATACATAGAATTATCGCAATAACTCTTTTGAAATTTTTCATAAAATAACTTCTCCTTTCTTTAATTTTTTGAGAGTATTCTCTCAGTATAAATATGTCATATAGAGCAAATATTTTGAAGATGCAAGAAAAAAGCATATAAAACTATTTTAAAATGCGAAATACTTTTTCCATCTAACATATTTAATATGTAAATAAAATATATGAAATGTTGGCTTAAGAGCAGCCATCATCTAAGGAGTGACGAGCAGAAGACTTTGTGTAGCTAACGAAGTCAAGAGTTCTGGGGAGGAACCCACCAAACCAGCTCCAACTGCAGGGATTTGAAATGTCAGTAACGGTATCACCGGTGAAAGTTTGGAGATGTTTGAAATAACATTGAGGGTCTGGAACTGAGGTATGCGAGAAAGCAAAGTAAATTGTAGCATAGTAAGATTGCAAAGCCAGAAAACTCTGCGATTTAACCACAAGATGCAATGTTGGGTAAAAGCTATTGTGCAATGCTATGTGTGCCCTTAACAGTCTTTGGCGTAACAGCACATCATATGTTTTATTTTATGTTCCTGTGGCGGAATCGGCATACGCGTTGGTTTTAGGAACCAAATTTTCCGAGTTCAAATCTCGGCAGGAACACCATACGGGCATATAGCTCAGTTGGCAGAGCACCTGACTTTTAATCAGGGCGTCGGGGGTTCGAGTCTCCCTATGCCCACCATCCGTTTTGTTTTTTCTATCTAACATATTCATTATGAAATGTTAGGAGGAAAAGCAATGACGACAATTTACAAGATTACAAATACCATTACAAATAAAGTTTATGTTGGGCAAACCACAAAAACACTCAAAGAGAGGTTAAAACAACATATACATGATAGCCGTAGGAAGAAGTACCAAAATAGAGCGTTATACAAGGATTTTCAAAAATACGGAATCGAAGCGTTTACTATTTCGGCACTTGAAACCTGCGATAATGCAGACGCCCTTGAACGAGAAGAATTTTGGATAGCTCAATTAGATGCTTTCAATAATGGCTATAATGCCACAAAAGGCGGAGTAGGTAAAAGGTATATTGACTATGACAAAATCTTAAGCCTTTGGAATGAAGGATATGCAGTTTCGGAAATAACCCAAATAACAGGCTATGGATATGACGGAGTTTCCGATTTTCTACACTCTGTAGCCGTTACCTCAAAAGAAATCAAACAGAGACAAGCGAATTTGTGCAAGCATCCTGTAGCTCAAATTGATATAAATACAAACAAAATTCTTCAAGTTTATGATTCAGTAAAAAGTGCAAAACAAGCATTAGGAATATCACATTCGGGACATATCGCTGCTGTTTGTAACGGCAAAAGAAAATCTGCTTCCGGATATTTCTGGAAATATGTTAACGAGTAGCTGAGGTCAAGTGTAGGCTGACTTCTTATAACTTTATAATGTTTTTATACAAATTTGCTGACATGGCTCAATTGGTAGAGTAGCTGATTTGTAATCAGCGGGTTGAGAGTTCGAGTCTCTCTGTCAGCTCCATCGAAGTTCGGTTGCGAACAAACTTTCAACAATCAAGTTATGTCAGACCATATCCATATTTTTATAGATTGTCCATATACGGTTGCCCCATCAGATATTGCAAGAACTTTAAAGTCAATCAGCGCAATCAGAATGTTTAAGGAATACCCTGAACTAAAAAAGTTTTATGCAAAATGTGGAGTATTATGGTCTCCGGGAAGCTTTATATCTACGATAGGCCATATAAGCGAAGAAACAGTTAAACACTATATTGAGGAGCGGAAAGTATGCAGAACACAGAAACCGAGCCAAAAGCCGATTTAAAACAATTTCATAAAGTTACAGACCGACATGTCTTAGTACTTGAAGCTGATATCAGTGAATATGATAAACGCGAACTTCTGCATATGTCAAATGTCATCAGAGTTGCCGGGAATGAACTAATTGCGGTAATGAAAAAGCAATACGAGCAGTTGCTGCGTACTAAAAAATACAGACATCTCCAGGATATGTATGCCAAGGCAAAGAAATCTGAAGATAAAAAGAAAGTAGCTGCAATTACAGCCGAAATGACTGAAATGCAGAAATCATATCATGTAACATGGGAATTTTGTAGAAAGTCAATGATTGAAATCAATCAGAAATACAACGTGAATTCTATTTTTGCTTTATCTAAAGCTGAAGATGTGTGGCAAGCAGTAGAACAATGCTTATTTTCTGATGGTAAAACCATCCACTTCAAAAAGTACGGAGATTACCCGGAAATCAGGGCTAAGCAGGCAAACCGCGGTATTATTATTTCAGCAGATGATGATGGGATTATATTGAAAATTGGAAAGACAAAGCTTAGACCGATAATTAACAAACCTAAACATACAAAAACAAGAAGAGGTAATACAATCCATGTGCAGGAGTCACATGATATGTTTGCGGAATTTGAAGAAGAAGCTGTACTAAATTACATCTCAAGCCCTAAGGTTATAGACGATACAGCACTTGATTTATACAATAAAAAAGACATTGTGATGGATACATTCAGGCCATGCTTTGCTTCTATTTCCTTTAAAGAGATTCGCGGAAAGATGCGTGTTTACATACATATCACAATTGAAGGCATGCCAAAACCAAAATATAATAAAAACGGGACAAGACGTCACCAATACGGTAAAGGATTTATCGGCTGCGATATCGGCCCGCAGAGCATAGCATATACATCAAAAGAAGAAGTTGGATTTAAAAACCTTGCAGAGCGCGGTACGTCAATCAAGACCAGAGAACAAAAAGAAGCCCGGATTCTAAGGAAGATGGACAGGTCAAGACGTGCAATGAATCCTGAAAACTATAATGACGACGGAACAATACGCAAAGGAAAGAAGACCTGGAAGAAGTCAAACCGGTATAAGAAACTGCATGCTCAATACAGAAATATCTGCCGTATTGCCGCTGAAAACAGGCATTTTGCAATCAACGAGGAAGTAAATCATATAAGAGCGCTCGGGAATGTTTTTATTACGGAACCCCAAAATACGAAGAAGCTTCAAAAACGCTCTAAGAGTACAGAACGTCAGGACAAGCCGTCCGTCATTCAGAAATCTGACGGAACTACGCAGCTTGTATATAAATATAAACGCAAGAAGCGTCATGGCAAATCCATTAAAAACAGATGTCCTGGATACTTCCAGGCGCAGGCGAAAGCCAAGTTTGAAAGAACTGGCGGAGCTTACATTGAAGTTCCGGTATCATACCGTGCGAGTCAGTACGACCATACCTGCAATAAATATATTAAGAAAACACTTTCGCAAAGAATGTATGAACTGGCGGATGGAACAAGGGTTCAGCGTGACTGGTATTCATCGTTCTTAATGTACTGCATCGGTACAGACCTGCAGAACATTAGCAGATATAAATGTAAGCGATATTTTTGTGAATTGTATACAAAATATCTTAAATTAGAACAATATATAATAAGAAATAAGATTACAGTAATGAACAGTGGAATTAAATTTAAAACGGTATAACATAAACAACAGGTGGGATTGACTATGCCATCCCCATGCTGGAAACAGTATGAAAAGCGTCCGATAATACGGCGGTCCTTCGGGACTGCCTGGACGTAAAGTGAAGATGCTCTGACAGAGAGCCTCATCCCAAAGCCCTTGCGGTGTACGGATGTTGATAGAATGCCATCATCGGAACCTCCGGGGCTTGCCCCGGAGAGTAGTCAGCGCAGAGTTTCTTTGAGAAATGAGTCAAAAACTAAGGCGGATTAGAGATTGTTGATTTTTATGGAGAATTACTCAAGTTGGTGACGAGGCGCCTCTGCTAAGGGCGTAGGTCGGGTAACCGGCGCCGGAGTTCAAGTCTCCGATTCTCCGCCAATAATATGCGAAACAGAGTAGCATTAAAAAACTGTACATACAATATAGGAAGTACCATAATTGCCTAAATTGATGTGTTGTAATGCTCTTTCAACTTTAAAATTTTAGAGTAAAAGGACTCTTAAGACGGCAACCGGAGAAGAGAGGAAGCGACAACGGAGCCCATGCGGTTAGCTGCACCGAGGGTGCGAAAGCAGCAACTATAGGATGATAGTTTAATGGTAAAACAGCAGTCTCCAAAACTGCACGATTTAGGTTCGAATCCTAATTGTCCTGCCATACAAGTTTTGTTCTGCTTGTGGCCGTAAAGAACAACGTATAGTCTGCGTTTAAGGCTAATTAGCTCAGTAGTATAAGTTAATACGCTCTTTTTTAGGGGAAATTTTGGCTCAGAACCAAATTGAGAAGTGTCTAAAGCAATAAAATAGAATTAAAAAAAAGAATTAGAAAAAGAATGAATTAAAAAAGTTGCTTGAGGGCGCGGGTTCGCGGCATGAGAATCGAAAATTAATAGAAGTTAAGAAAATAATATTACATGCTGTCGTGTTATACTGCTAATTAAATTTGTAACACGACAATATCCGGATGTAGTGCAGTTTGGTAGCACGCTTGCTTTGGGAGCAAGAAGTCGGGAGTTCGAGTCTCTCCATCCGGACCAATTATGTTTAAACAAAAGGAATGATTTGATGTATTCCACATTAGATAATCTTAATATTGACCTTAAGCAAAACAAAGACGGTACATACAATATTCGGGATTTGCGAAGATATCAGCAGGCAGAATTTGTAAAAAGTCAAATTAAATATTTTGATGAATGGGACAAAGTGTATTTGCATCATTCTGCGCTGCATTCCGGGTATGTTCCTCGTTCAAAGGGATGTTATATACGAAAGTATAATGGGCGCTTTGGAGTAGGATATGTTGTCGATATTCCGAACTTCGGCAATACAAAACAATTTGAGCGAAGATATTATATGTTTAAAAAGAACTTCGCAAAAAAATATCCGACAAAATGAGTAAAACAGATTGCAAAAGCGAAACTACTCCAAATTTATATATTAAATGCCATTATAATTTTGATGGGTCGATAGAAGGGTCTCTCGTTGTAGATATTCAAAAGCAAAAAAGAAAAACGATATATCAAAAAATTAACCGAAAATTTGGAAACAGGTAGCAAAAATATTGCATCTTGAAAAAGAGATGTCGTGCAATAGCACATATAACACAAAACGACAGCGTCCGATTGAGGGCGCTGTTGCTTTTTGGGGGCTATCTAACATATTTAATTATGAGAACAGTATAATTTTTTGTTTCCTGTGTTTTAATCTTGTACTGTACTTAGATTTTTAAATTGGAGTGGTAATATTGAAAAAACTTATTGCTATGCTAATAGCGACAATTATGGTTTGCTCCTGCATGACTCTAATGACATTTAATGCTTCGGCAGTTGAGGAATTCAAACCCTCAAAAGAATTCATGGCGCTAATGAATGGTAAATGCCCCTATTGCGAAAATGACATATCAAAAGAGTTAGAAAATTGTAACAACTTTAATGATGTTGTAAATATTAAAATCATATGTTCAAAATGTTCAAAAGCTATTGACTGCGGAACATTATTGATTAATGAATTGAATGTAGCAACAAAACAAAGTTTTCCCAATTATAAAGCAGAAGATATCGAAAAAATTGTTGATATCATTATAGGAAAATGCCCCGAATGTAAATTAAACCTTCTGGATAAGGGACAAACTTTAATGGTTGGGGACTCTAAGCCTGATGATTCAAAAGGGGAAGTATCATTTGATTCTCTTGCTTGTAAACATTGTGATTTCAAAGGCATTAATAACCCCAAGCTCAAAGAAGATGTCAATATAGTTGGCGAAAATCTTATGATAGGTGTATTAAAAGCCGGATTAGGCGAAAAGGCTGATATTATTGATAAAAATATGGAAAAATTGTACGCATCCGCCACTAAAGCAAATGTAGAAATAATTTCTAATAAAGAAGCTGCAACTGTAACCGGCATATCAAAAAAATTCAGCAAAACCGATTTTGTATTTTCAAGAACCCGTGTGAACGACAAACAAATTGTATCGTTTTATAAAACAGTAACAATTACGAACGAAGACGGAACAACAGATATAAAAACTGATATTAATTCAAAGGATAATTTCTTCTTCAAAGTAACATTTGAAGACTATACAAAGCTTGAAGAGAATCAGTTTGATATAGATGAAGTTCTGATGGTTCAAAACAAAGATGATTCCTGCACTCTATATTACGTTTATAATGATGATACACAAGATGACTCTATAACCACGGAGGAAGACATTCCCTCTACTACCCAGCCTCAAACGACTTTGGTAGATGATATCGTCCAGCCATCTACGGATACAGAGGATGGAGTAATTAGTGGAAATCCGGAAACAGGAAATAAAATGTTAATGCCGGGTATTGTAGCAATATCATTACTGAGTCTCAGCGCATTAGCAGTGGCATTTTTAAGAAGAAAGGAAACAAACTAACTTTTTAAGGCTCCCATATTGGGAGTCTTAGTTTTTCTGTCTAACATATTTATTAAAAGAAGAAAACAAAAGGACAGAAAAAACATGAGAACAGGCTTCTTCATTTACAAATATGTAAAAGATGGTCAAATAATATATTTAGGAAAAACAAAAAGACCACTGAATCAACGCATAAATGAACATAAACACAAAAAAGACCTTCCTGACGGCTGTGATATATACTATTTTGAGTGTGCGTCAGAATCTGATATGAATATTGCCGAGCTGTTTTTGATAGATAAATACAAACCAATATATAACAAAGATTGTAATAATGCCGAAGCGCAAACTACTTATTCGTTTGTAGAGCCTGTTTGGAAACCTATAACGAATTATTATGCCCCGGTATTAGTGTTTAAAGAATACAGAAAAACCCCGAAAGGGTTAAGGGCGATATATATAAATATGCGTACAGGAAACGAGAGAATGAAAAAAGTTCATTATTGCGAATGTGACGTCGATTTTCCCGAAATAATAAAGTGCGAAAAATACAGTTACACGATTTGCACCGCTTGCGGACATATAGTTCGAAATACCTTCAAAGAAAATACCGAGCTCTCAGCCTAAATGGTAGAGAGTTCTTTTAATATAAAAGCCGATAACGGCTGAGTGCAAAATTCCCCACTTGAAGTGGCGGGATACAGCACAGATATACTTGCCACAGCCGAACTTAGCGGCACACAATATTTTTGAGATAGGGAAAATATCGGGGAATATGCGTTCAAATTGTTTCAAAATACACTTTACGTTTTCTATCTAACATATTTATTTTGAGAATAAATCTCAAATTATTATCTGAAAGGTGGCTATTATATGCCCTTGTACATTATTGGAATTGTTCTTTTAGTGATTGCTATTATCGCAATCTGCGCAACCGGATACGTTAAAGCCTCTCCCGATACGGCTTACATCATTTCAGGTTTTAGAAAAGAACCTCGTGAGCTCATTGGTACTGCAGGAATTAAGATTCCGTTTCTTGAGAAGAAGGATGAACTTACACTTAAGTTGATTCCGATTGACGTTAAGACTGCAAGTGCAGTTCCTACAAAAGACTATATCAATGTTAATGTCGATGCTATTGTTAACGTTAAGGTTGGTACAACAAAAGAATTACTTAAGGCTGCTGAGCAAAACTTCCTTAATAAAAAAGAAGTTGATATTGCCGGTATTGCAAGAGAAGTGCTTGAAGGAAACACTCGTGAGATTGTTGGACAAATGACGCTCCGTGAAATGGTTGAGGACCGACAGGCTTTTGCTGATAAAGTTAAGGATAATGCATCTCCGGACCTTGAAAGAATGGGTCTTGAAATTGTTTCGTTCAATGTTCAGAATTTCGTTGATGATAACGGCGTCATTGAAAATCTCGGTGTTGATAATGTTGTTCGTATTCAGAAAGACGCAGCGGTTTCTCGTGCTGTCGCAGAGAAGGAAATCGCCGTAGCTAAGGCTCAGGCTAAAAAAGAGGCTAATGATGCTCAGGTAACAGCAGAAACAGAAATTGCTCAGAGACAGAACGAACTTGAGATTCGTCAGGCAGAATTGAAAGCAATGGCAGATGTTAAAAAGGCTGAAGCTGATGCTGCATATAAGATTCAGGAACAAGAACAGCGTAAGCAGATTGAAATTACAACTGCAAACGCCGAAATTGTAAAGCGTGAAAAGCTCATTGAAGTAAGCGCCAAAGAAGTTGAAATCAAGGAAAAGGCTCTTGAGGCTGATGTTAAGAAGAAGGCAGAAGCCGATAAGTTTGCAGCTCAGCAAGCTGCGGATGCAGCTCTTTATCAGGCACAAAAGAAGTCAGATGCAGAATTGTTTGAACGTCAGCGTCAGGCTGAAGCTCAGAAGTTTGAGGCAGAGAAAGAGGCAGAAGCAAAGAAAGCTCAGGCTGAAGCGGATAAGTATGCCGCAATGCAGTCAGCAGAAGCAGTCAAAGCAAAAGGTCTTGCAGAAGCTGAGGCTATTAAGGCGAAGGGCGAGGCAGAAGCCGAGGCTATCAGAGCTAAGGCAGTTGCTGAGGCTGAAGGTATTGAGAAAAAAGCAGAAGCTATGCAGAAGTATGGCGAAGCAGCAATGCTTGAAATGTACTTTAAGGCTCTTCCGGAAGTTGCCAAGAATGTAGCGGAACCGCTTTCTCAGACAGACAAAATTGTTATGTACGGTGACGGTAACAGTTCTCGACTTGTCGGAGATGTTATGACGACAATTGATAAGGTAAGCGAAGGTCTTTCTGGTTCAACGGGACTTGGAATTAAAGATATTTTGTCTTCTCTTAAAAACAGAAACAGAAAATCAAGCAGCGAAAATTCAGTTGAAAAACTTCTAACTGCTTAAAGGGTTGTAGCGTGATTGCTACAGCCCTTTTTAATTTCGAATTGTTTTAAAATGCAAAGTCATTTTCAAAACTAACATATTTAAAATGGAGGAATCTGTATTTCGCGTTCCTGTGGCGGAAATGGCATACGCATTAGTCTCAAAAACTAATTTTTCCGAGTTCGAGTCTCGGCAGGAACACCACACTATAACAACATTTTGAATATCGGAGGATACGATTATAGAAAAACAAAAAAGACCCATATTGTTTGAAAAAACTCAAATAGATGAAATTGGCTGGAGTCATCTGTAAGTCCTTTTATATTCTTTTCATATGACATATTTGTTTTGAAATCTTAGGAAACAAGATTTTAAAATTATATTTTAGGAGGATTTTTTATGAAAATCAATGTAAAAAACAATTTACCTGATGATGTTGAGGTACAGATGGTGGAGACTTCCGATGGTTTGGTTTCTATTATCATTTCTGAGACCAAAATCAGAATTCTTGGCGATGCAAAGCCGGGTGAGGTTGTTAAAATTGGAGATAGGGAATACATAGTTCTTGAACACGATGACAACAAGACGTCTGTAATTACAAAGGAATTTGTTACAAAAATGGGTTTTGGAAATTCATACGATTATAAAAAAAGTGAAATCCGAAAATATGTTACGGAGACTTTTTACGCAGAGCTTTGCAACGTCGTAGGAAAAGAAAATATTTATTCTCACAAAGTAAATTTAATGTGCGATGATGGTTCCAACAAAAACGACTATGTTGAAGATTTTGTATCTATTCTTACAACCGAGGAATACCGCAGATATAGAGAACTTATCCCGGCATATGGAGATTGGTGGTGGACAGCTTCTGCTGTGACGGTTTTAGACGAAAACTATTCTCGCATCGTTTGCTACGTCGATTCCAATGGCACCGTGTGTTGGAGCGATTGTGGCTACGCTCGTGGTGTTCGCCCGTTTTGTATTTTAAATTCATCCATTCCACTTTCTGACTAATCAAAAAAATAGGAGGTAAATATTATGTTTAATTTAGAAAGACAGAAAAACAATTTTAAAGACCACATTGCGACTTTTACCGATTACGGCAATATTAAAATTTTAGACTTTAAAAAGCCGGATTCGAATCATTACAGGATAAGGTTTCTGTTTGAAGAAGATTATTGTCGATTGCATATAAGCGGTGATTTGGGCGAACTGATAGCGGTTAATTACAACAATATGACATATGACCGTTTTTCAGATTTCGTAAACGATGTTGGTTACTTCAGAAGCAAAATTGTCTGTCATAGCAGGGATTTGGATTACTATGATGAAGATAAGGCGAGAAAAGAAATCGTTGAACTTCTGAAAGAACATGAATCATATAAAACTGTTTGTAGTGATTATTATTTCTATGGCGATTCAGATAAAGAGAGAATAACTTACTTTCTTGATGACGTCATGGCATATTTCGATGATGAATCAGGCTTAAGCTCAACAGGATATGAACTTTTAACCGAAGAAGACGATAGTATCTATGAGGGCAGTGATGATTTTGGCAAAGAGGAAACAGGCATACTTGATTTGTATATGCTTGCTTTCAAATTGGCGCAGAAACAATTAAAGGAGGACTAAACAATGGACTGTAAGGATTGTATTCATTATGAAGTCTGCGAAGATTTTTATGATTCATACACTTTGGATTTGATTCACGGAAGTTGCATAAACTTCGATGAAAAGTCTGAGTACATGCATCTTCCCTGTAAAATTGGAGACATCTGTTGGTTTATAAGAAACAACAAAATTATAAAAACCACGATTGAAAAGATTGTCCTGAAAGAAAAGGGGTTGTATTTAAAGCTTTCCTGTAACTCTCTTTATGAGACCACTTGCAGAAGTATAGGAAAAACAGTTTTCTTTACATATGAGGAGGCGGAAAAAGCTCTTAAGGAGGATTGAAAAAATATGAAAAATTAAAGGAGATGTTAAATAATGAATTGTAAAGATTGCACTCATTACGAGGTTTGTAATTATTGGCTTAAAAAAGAGAAAAAGCACTTAAATTGCGATGAAGGATTTATTTGTGAACACTTCAAAGATAAATTTGAGTGTATACAGCTGCCAAGTTTTGAGGTATATCATTATTGTCCAGAGTTCTCAGAAATATTACCATACTTTATAAATGACGTTTGTATCGGATTTGTTGCAAATAGAGACGAGTGGGCGGCTCCCTCTTTTAATGCTGTTTGTGCGAGAAAACTCTATATATTCGATGAATTTAGCTTTGAGTTAGAAGATATCGGCAAAACAGTTTTTCTAACTTATGAGGAGGCAGAAAAAGCCCTTCAGGAGGATTGCAATGAGAATAATTGATAAGAATACCGATTTCTATGATTATTTGCAGGATATATATAGGGATAACAATATTACGTTTGACCGCACAGACTCATTTTTGCTTACAAAAGATATAATAAGAGCAGCGCTTGGAGTGCAACGCAAATTTAATTATCTTTATAAAACCGGCAAACCGGAATATCAGTATATTCTTTTGCAAATAGGATTTTCCTATTGGTTATTTATTGTCGAAATTTCATCTGTAGATAATTATAGAGATGTAAAAGAATATAACATCGACTTGTTAACAAAATGGAAGAATTATGATAGTCCAAGTACAATTATCAGCCTCGAAATAGTAAATTTTGAGCGCAAAACGGTATTTGGAAAGAAAAACTTAGGTGTGGACAAAGAATACTTTATGAAAAGAGCTCCGATTTTTGAGAATGCTGTAAGACATAAGGAATATGAGTCCCATTATAACTTTTGTGATTATTTGCATTTGAGACATTTTAAAGGCGATTATATAGAAGAATATAAGCATATTCCTCTTTTAAAAGCCAGCGGTTTATCTCAGTTTTTAATTCCATTAGAGGTTTATCTTTCATTAGAAGAACATTTTTCCCACGAAAAAACTTCAAATGAGCGAACTACTTCTGTTGGCATTACGGACAAAGAAAAAATTGAAAACCACGGATTTGATGTAAAAACATCATTCCGAGGATAAAAATCAGAAAGGAAGATTTATATGGAATGGTTAATTATTGGTCACGGTAGCTTAAGCGATGGTTATGCTGCTGTTAAAAAGTTCTTTGGAACCGAATCGGATGCTAAAAAGGCATTGATGAGTGAAATCAGAAAAGAACGTAAGGAAGCTAAGGAATGCGGATGCCTTTTTGATTACGGTACAAAAGGCGTCTCTCAATTAACAAATGACAAAGGGTCAACCAATGCGGCGTGGTATGGTTATTCAGTGTATGATGACCATCATACCGATTTCATGTTGTTTGATATGGGAAACATTAAAACAATTGGAGCTGACGAAAAGGTTAATGCGAATATTCTTAAAAAATTAGAGTCTCACTCTGTTGAATACGACTTAAAATCCAGAGCATCAGATGTTTCAATTTATTCTGAGGAATTAGGAATAATGGTTGTTATGGACCAAAAGTTGATGCCGACAGAATTTTTGGACTACCTTGATGAATATAATACGGCGACTGTGCCAGAAGATTATTTTATTAAATATTTCCCGACGCATCTTATCGACCTTTCTACGGAAAGACTTGTCTGATTTATATTTTACCCGCAGTTTACGCTGCGGGTTTTTCTTTTCGTTAACTATTTTAAAATTGCTTTTAGTCTTTAAGTCTAACATATTTATAATAAGAAAAGGAGGGGCTAATATGTCTTTAAAATTTCATAATTTCTATATCAAATATCTATTGCTATGTTCTGCCGTTTTTGAAGTCGTCA
>OLGZ01000738.1_pt1 | contig 23559 bp, 29 predicted proteins | sample 1605981 | NCBI WGS metagenome assembly OLGZ01 (sample SAMN03283291) | human gut metagenome | biome: human-associated habitat; material: feces | host: Homo sapiens | place: Peru | collected 2012 | reverse complement strand
TCTTTAAGGTAATTGTGGTCAGTCCCTTTTCTTTCATTGCGAACTCCTTTTCTTATGTATGAAACATACATATAAGATTCAAGTATATTTTATAATAAAGGCTTTTGTAAAACAAGATTTTAGAAAGACTTTGTGAAAAAGTAACAAAAAACAAAATAAAAATTGTATTTTTATCCATAGACAAATACAAAAGTAGGTTCTATACTAAACTTACAACTTAGATATAAGCGTAAGCCAAAAACATAACAAAAATTTAAAAGAAGCAAGGAGGAAAAAATATGAAATTAACATTGAATGGAATCAGAGAACGTGAAGGATGGGAGAAAGCAGGGATTGCACTTCCGGGATATGATGTGGAGAAGGTATCTGAAAAAGCAAAAGAAGAACCGGGATGGGTTCATTTTGGAATCGGAAATATTTTTCGTATTTTTATCGGTGGCATTGCAGATGGTCTTTTGGAAGAAGGAGTACTCGACAGAGGAATTACCTGTGTGGAGACATTTGACTATGATGTTGTAGATAAAATTTATAAGCCTTATGATAATCTGGGCTTAAGCGTTATCCTGCATGGTGATGGAACACGTGAATACAAAGTGATCGGTTCACTTGCAGAGGCGGTCAAAGCACAGTCGTCTGATCCGGTACAATGGAACCGGCTGAAGGAGATTTTTGCAAGTAAATCTTTACAGCTTGTGTCTTTTACGATTACTGAAAAAGGATATGCACTTCAGAAAGCAGATGGTACATGGTTCCCATTTGTGGAAGCTGACATCAAAAACGGACCTAAGAAGGCAACAGGTGCAATGGCAGTACTGGTAGCCATGCTTCTTGAAAGATACAGAGCAGGAAAATATCCGATAGCACTGGTATCAATGGATAACTGTTCAAAAAATGGAGCAAAACTCCGGGAGTCTGTACTTACGATGGCTGAAGAGTGGAAAAAAGAGGGCTTTGTGGACAGTGATTTTATTGAATATATCAGTGATGAAAAAACAGTAGCTTTCCCATGGACTATGATCGATAAGATCACTCCGCGTCCAAGTGAACAGATTGCAGACGATTTAGAGGCACTTGGTGTGGAAGATATGCAGCCAGTCATTACCGGAAAGAAAACATATATTGCACCATTTGTGAATGCAGAAAAACCACAGTATCTTGTGATCGAAGACAGTTTTCCGAATGGACGTCCGGCTTTGGAAAAAGGTTTTGGCGTTTACCTTGCAGACAGGAATACCGTAAATCTTTCAGAGAGAATGAAGGTAACAGTTTGCCTGAATCCGGTTCATTCTGCAACAGGTCCGTTAGGTGTTGTGCTTGGATATGATCTGTTTGCACATATGCTCAACACCAATGAGGATATGATGAAGATGGCACGTATGGTAGCTTATGATGAAGGACTTCCGGTTGTTGCAGATCCTGGAATTTTATCACCTCAGGCATTTGTGGACGAACTCTTTGATGACCGTTTTCCGAATGAATATCTGGGTGATACAAATCTTCGTCTGGCAGTTGATGTATCCCAGATGGTAGGTATCCGTTTTGGCGAAACAGTCAAGGCTTACGTTGCAAAATATGGTGATGCATCAGCACTTACAGCGATTCCACTTGGAATTGCAGGATGGCTCAGATATATGCTGGCAGTAGATGATGAGGGAAAACACTATGAACTGGCACCGGATCCAATGAATGAAGAACTTCAGGAACAGCTTGGAGATATCGTGGTTGGAAAACCAGAGACATTCAGGGATCAGTTGAAACCAATTTTATCGAATGAACGTCTTTTCTTCATTGATCTATACAAAGCTGGAGTCGGCGAAAAGATTGAAGAAATGTTCCGTGAGATGATCGCAGGACCGGGTGCTGTAAAAGCAACAATCCATAAATATGTGAATTAACTGAAATTGGAGACAGGAGGAGAAGAAAAATGGCAGAGGCGGTGTTTTTAGCTGATCCGACAAGGCTGTTGATCGCAGCGGCAGCAGGAATTATACTATTACTGTTATTGATTATTAAATTTAAATTTCATCCGGTGCTGTCACTGCTGATTTCAGCCCTGGTGATCGGACTCGGAGCCGGAATGCCGGTTCCGACTCTTGTGAGCACGGTGGAAAAAGGTGCTGGTGAAACCTTACAGGGAATCATTCTGCTGATCGGACTGGGTTCTTTGTTTGGAGGTATACTTGAAGTGTCTGGAGGTGCCCAATGTGTTGCACAGACACTGGTGAACAAGTTTGGTGAAAAAAAAGCCGGAATTGCTCTTGGAATTACCGGACTTGTTGTAGGAACAACTGTTTTCTTTGAAGCGGGTGTTGTGATTCTGATTCCACTTGCATTCGGCCTGGCAAAGAAAACAAAAAAATCGACCTTATATTATGTGATTCCACTTTTGGCAGGACTTGCAACCGGATTTGCGTTCATTCCTCCATCAGCGGGTTCTGTACTTGTAGCTAATATGCTTGGTGTAGACCTTGGCATTATGATCGCTGTCGGTGTACCGACAGGAATACTGTCTCTGATTTTTGCAGGAATCTTATGGTCAAAGTATATTGGAACAAAGATCCATACAGGTCTTCCATCTGCAGTTTCAGGGGTCAGGGAAGAGGAAGAAGCAAATCTGCCGGGATTTCGGACGGTGATTGCGATTATTCTGGTACCGCTTGTTCTTATTTTATGCAGTACACTTTCGGAATACCTTCCGGCTCTGGATAGGATCCGTCCGGTGCTGGAGTTTGTTGGAACACCATTTGTAGCATTGATCATTGCAGTTCTTTGTGCAATGTATTTCCTTGGTAAAAAGCAGGGATATGATGGGGAACAGTTAAAAAAGATTCTCGATCGTTCCTTACGTCCTACCGGTCAGATCCTCTTAGTAATTACTGGCGGCGGCATTATCCGATGGGTGCTTCAGGACTGCGGTATGGGTGATATTATCGGACCGGCACTTGAAAAAAGCGGACTGCCATTGATTTTAGTGGCATTTCTGATCGCAGCACTTGTGAGGGCTTCTGTTGGTGCAGCGGTAGTTGCAATGACAATGGCAGCAGGAATTATGGCATCCATGCTGGCGGTAGCAGGACTTTCACCTCTTTATCTTGCAGCAATGGTCTGTGCGATCACCGGAGGGGCGACCGCATTCAGTCATGTGAATGATTCCGGATTCTGGCTGGTTAGTTCGCTGCTTGAGATAGATGAAAAGACAACTTTAAAATCATGGACAATGATGGAAACGATAATTGGATTTACAGGACTTGCTTGTGCCATGATAATCAGCTTATTTGCGTAGGAGGAAAGAAGATGATCGCAAAAGTAATATTAAATACGATGCAGAATGCAAGAAAGCTAGTGAATATTGTTGAACGGATTCCATATGATGTAGAACTTTGCAGTGGCAGATATGTTGTGAATGCAAAGTCAATGCTTGGGGTGTTGAGCATGCCGAAATTTGAGTCTGGGGAATTACATGTCCACACAGATGACGAAATTGAGTGCAGCCGCATTCTGGAACAATTATTGGAAAATGGGCTTCTGGTAGATACCTGTGATGCTGCTAAGAAATCGTTGTATGATATTACGACATTCGGTGAAATCCTGATAGATTTTACATGGCAGGGAGTAAACGAATCCGGACAGACCTTATTTGCTCAGATTCCGGGCGGTGCTCCGGCTAACGTTGCGGTTGCAGCGGGAAAGCTTGGTGCACATACCGCTTTTATCGGTAAGGCTGGAAAAGATATGCATGGTGAATTTCTAAAATCGGTTCTCGAAAAAGAAAAAGTTGAGACAGCGGGAATGTTGCTGGATGAAAACTATTTTACAACACTTGCCTTCGTAAATGTATCCGGGGACGGAGAGCGTTCTTTTTCTTTTGCAAGGAAGCCGGGTGCAGATACAAGGATTGAAAAAGAGGAAGTGAATGTAGATATTCTGGACAATACAAAAGTATTTCATGTGGGCTCTCTTTCCCTGACGCATCAGCCGGCCAGAGATACCACTTTATATGCAATACGTCGTGCAAAAGAGAAGGGAAGTATTATTTCCTATGATCCGAATTACAGGGCATCCTTATGGAAAGACGAAAAAACAGCAAAGAGCCAGATGCGCAGTCTTATTCCGTATGTAGATATTATGAAGATTTCAGATGAAGAAACAGAATTGCTGACAGGAAAAGTAAGCCCGGAGGAAGCAGCAGAAACATTATTCCAGAAAGGCGTTCAGATTGCTATTGTAACGCTTGGCGGTGAAGGGGCTTATCTTTATTGCAGGGAAGGAGGTGCACAGATCCCAGGTTTTGTAAGCAAAGTAATGGATACGAATGGTGCAGGTGACTCTTTCTGGGGCGGATTTTTATATTGTATCAGCAAAGCAGATAAAAGTCTGGAACAATTCACAATGGATGAACTGAAAGAGTATGTACGCTTTGGCAATGCAGTTGCAAGCCTTTGCGTGGAAAAAAAGGGTGCAATACCGGCAATGCCGACACTTGCAGAGGTTAAAGAAAGGATGGAACGTTAAATGGATTCGAAAAATTATTCGACAGGAATCCAGCATATTGGAATTCCAACCAACGATATTGAAAAAACAATTGCATTTTATAAGGAGCTTGGCTTTGAGACTGCACTTCAGACGATAAATAAAGAAGCAGACGAAAAAGTAGCTTTTTTAAAACTGAAAACGCTTGTGATTGAAACTTATGAGAATAAGGCTGCAAAATTTGAATCCGGGGCGATAGACCATGTGGCAATTGATGTAAATGATATCGAAGAAGTATATCAGTATATCAGTGAGAAAAAACTGAATACAACAAATGACACAATTCATTTCCTTCCATTTTGGAAAAATGGAGTGAGGTTTTTTACGATAGAAGGACCAAACATGGAAAAAATAGAGTTCAGCCAGTACTTGTAGATTAGAGGTTATGAAGCAGAATTATAAAATATTGATTAATGGAAGGATAAGTGGAAGTACTGACTAAACTTGCCCTTGATATTAGTCCGGTGTCGTACTATATTACATTGGTACGACACCGGACTTTTTGAATTGGAGGTAAATATGGATAATAAAGAATTGGAATTTGAACTATTGACAAATAAAGAAGATAAACGCAATAAACTGATCACACTCACACCGAAAGGCAAGGCTTATGCAAGTGAAATTATTGAAGCACTGCATAAAAGAGAGCTTTTTGCTATAGATCGGATGGGATTAGAGAATGTTACCAGAATGAATGATTATACCGAATTATTTAACAATTTATTCCAAAACAGAGAAGAACAGAATTGTTGTTGATGAAGCAACTGCAGGAAATGTCAGGCTTGTATGGAATACAGATGATCTATTTTTCAAGTGCGTTCAATCATCAGTTATAAAAATCAGAAGCATTTTAATCAGTTCACCATGTCGTTTTCATTTTGTGTTATACTGTTTTATAGGATTTTCTTTCCCTTGTTTTTGCCCTTATCAGAGTTCGCAAATTCATATGGGAAGATATAACATAAGGGAAACAATAAGGGAAAGCTCACCTGCGACAAACTTAGAGTTTTCAATGGTTTGTGAGAAATTTGATAACAAAATATAACCGTTATTAAATTACTTAGAATAGGTGAAATCTCAATTCAAGTTTGTAGAATTAAGAAAATCGAAATTCAACAGGAGAAATGAAAGGAATAATGTTATGGATGATAATCAAAGGATGAAAATCAGAAATTTCGGGTATTTAAACCAAGGAGCATTAAAAGGGCAAATTCTTTTTACAGGATCATCCTTGATGGAAATGTTTCCTGTCTGTGAAATTGCACGAAGCCAGGGGATCGAACAAGTGATATATAATCGTGGTGTTGGTGGATTGAATACAGATGAGTTTCTGGATAATATCGATACATTGCTTTTAGATCTTGAGCCATCAAAGATATTTATCAATATCGGTACTAATGATATTACAAAGGAACGATTTGGAAATCAGTGGATGTCACATTTAATGGATAATATCTGTAGAATCATGGAAATTATCAAATCCCGTATTCCAGATGCGGAAATTTTTATCATGGCGTTTTATCCTGCAAATCTTCACCTGCCATGGCAGACAGAACAATCAATTCAATGGATGAAACTCCGGACTCCTGAGAATCTTACATTATGTAATCATCGATTAAAAGAAATAGCAGAAAAATACGGTTGTCATTATCTTGATTGTAATGAAGCCCTTGTTGATGAACATGGTGAACAGAAATCGGAGTATACCATTGATGGTGTACATATGTATGCAAATGGATATTTGAATGTTTTTAAGTCTTTAAAGTCTTATTTGTAATGCATTCATTAAAGGATATATTGTGCATTCTGCTTTATAAGTAAGCTAAGGCAGGGCGATAGGATATTGATTTTGAAACGGAAAACATTTTAATCTGATTTTAATCAGACGTTAAACAATCTATGGTATACTCGGCGTAGATATCAGAATGAGAGCGAGGAACAACATATGGATATGTTACAGTTGATGAAGGAGAGGCACAGTGTGCGGCAATATAAGGATAAGCCAATCGAGCAGGAGAAACGTGCGAAGATCGACAGGCTTATCTCTGAGATAAATTCTGAGAGCGGACTGAGTATGCAGGCGGTCTACGATGAGCCGAACTGTTTTGATTCGTTTATGGCGCATTATGGCAAATTCACAAGTGTTTCTAATTATATAGCGATAGTTGGCGCGAAGAACGACCAGGAAAAGGCTGGCTACTACGGTGAAAAGCTGGTGCTTGGATGTCAGGAACTTGGGCTTAACACATGCTGGGTTGCCATGTCACATGGTAAGACCAGGGCAGTCATAGGCAAAGGACAGAAACTGCTGATAGTGATTGCTCTTGGGTACGGTGAGAATCAGGGCGTTGCCCACAAGAGCAAAGATGTATCGGAAATCAGCAGGGCAGATGTGGAGACAGACTGGTTCACAAAGGGGATGGAGGCTGTGTGTCTGGCACCGACAGCGGTGAACCAGCAGAAGTTCATGTTTGAGCTGAGAGAGGGTGTGGTGACAGCGAAAGCTCCGAGAGGAATCTGCACGAAGATAGATCTTGGAATTGCCAAATACCACTTTGAGGCTGTGACTGGGCGTGCGGTGAGGTGAAGTTGACAAAGCATCATTTGTATTGATAAACGATAATCGAATATATGTTTGACATGAAAGCAGTAGGATGCTAATATAATATTAAGAGGTGCTACCGATAGACGGTTAGCCCTGATATTAACGAGTTAACAAAAAGTAACCGCCAAGTTTTCTCAGGACCAGGCGGTTATTTTTTTGCCTTATTTCTTATCATTGCTCTTAGAGCCAACGGCATAACCAAGAGCAAAGCATGTGATGCATAAGCTGATGATGGCTATAAAAAGTTCCGTTGTAAGCATAAGCACAAAACCTCCAAATAGATTTCCATAAATGGATTTATCTATGTAAACACAAGCTATAAACTCCTGTGGTGAAGGCTAACCGCCTACCGAATAGGGTAGCACCAAATATATTATAACAAACACATGTTCGGAAAACAACCCCTAATAAGTAGGGGCGTTTCTTTGCTATAGGAATGAGAAATATCCATATTAGTGTGATAATAAGTATCACTTCACCAAATAAAAACAGTCAGTTAATGACTGCAAATGCCCCCCAACTAACTATGTAACGATAGGTCAGGAACATCCTAGAGAGTGCACCGTGACAAAAGGGACGTCCCTGGGAGTGGACACAAATTCTTCACAAAATAATTAGCACTCACCTATTGACAGTGCTAACAATTAGGTGTATAACATAGTCAAAGATAAGGAAAGGGATTAGAAAGAAGAGAAAGAATCCCGAAAGTTTATCTTGATAATTATTTTGAAAGTAACAGTAAACAAAAAGTCTAAGTGCCTTGGGGTTTCATAAGAAACCACAATTTCCGACACTTGTTTGAGATTGAAAGGAGAAATGACTTATGTTACCTAGTATTTTTGGAGAAGATTTATTTGATGATTGGATGAATGACTATTTCCCATTTGGAAAGGATTTTGACAAGGAGTTCAGTAAAGCGTTAGCACCTACCGAGCATGCGCTGTATGGCAAGCATGCAAAGAACATGATGAAGACCGATGTCCGTGAGACAGACGATTCATATGAAGTAGATATGGATCTCCCAGGATTCAAGAAAGATGAAGTAAAGGTTCAGCTTGCTGATGGTTACCTGACAATTGAGGCTGCAAAGGGTCTGGATAAGGATGAGAAGGACAAGAAGAGCGGCAAGTATATCAGGCGTGAGCGTTATGCCGGCAGCATGAGCAGGAGCTTCTATGTCGGTGAGGGAGTTACTCAGGAAGACATTCATGCAAAGTATGAACATGGCGTACTGAAATTGTCGATTCCTAAGAAGGAAGAGCAGAAGAAAGTAGAGAAGAGTAATTACATTGCAATCGAATAATGTAAGAACTGCGTAATTACTTAATAACAGATGACTAATATTCGTAGAGCCCTCCGTGTATCTGCAAGGTGCAGGTATGCGGGGGGCTCTTTTGCGTTTTGCAATTAGATGTAAATGAGCATTGTGCCAGTGAAGGCGAAAAAATATTACAGTTATTTTGGCTGGAATATCTCTAAAAATGTTGAAATGATATTTGATTTATTTGATAATAGTGATTGAGACTTTTGAGGGAGAACAAGCGGTGAAACGTTATTCGATAAAGGGGGATTTATATGTTCGATTTTCAGCAAATGTATAGAGAAAAACTGCGTACACCGGAGGCTGCGGTGGAGTGTGTCAAGGATGGAGACTGGGTCGATTACACATCGTCCCTTGGAAAACCTGTACTACTTGACAGGGCACTGGCAAAGCGGAGAGATGAGCTGCACGATGTGAAGATCAGAGGTAATCTGATGGCTGGGCCTATAGAGGTTGCAGAGTGTGATGACAGTCAGGAGCATTTTGTGTATCACAGCTGGCACTGTTCGCAGTACGAGAGAAAACTGTGCGATGAGGGAAAATGCTACTATATACCTATGGTGTTCCACAACAATGCGGCTTATTACGAGTATTTTCTCCATGTAAATGTGGTCATGGTGTCAGTGGGACCTATGGACAAGCATGGCTATTTTAACTTCTCGGTAAATACTGGCGTGGCTGCCCCTATTGCCAGGAAGGCGGACATCGTGATAGTTGAGGTGAATGAGCACATGCCTAAGATACGCGGTGGATATGACGAGTGTATTCACATATCGGATGTGGATATGATCGTAGAGGGGGAGCACGAGCCATTTGCTGATGTGAAAACACAGGCACCGCGGGAGGTTGACCGGAAGATAGCGGAGCTGCTCATTCCATACATAGTAGATGGTTCAACACTGCAGCTCGGTATCGGAGGAATGCCAAATGCGGTGGGTGAGATGCTGGCTCAGTCGGATCTCAAGGATCTCGCCATGCACACGGAGCTCTGTTCGGACGCATATCTTGCCCTGTACAAAGCGGGCAAGCTGACAAATAAATACAAGAATATAGACCGAGGAAAGGGTGTATTTGGCTGTGCCATCGGTTCAAATGAGCTGTATGAGTGGCTGGACGACAATCCGGGAATCGCCGCATATCCACTTGAGTATGTGAACAGGCCATATGTCATATCGCAGATAGACAACATGGTGTCCATAAACAGCTGCGTGGCGGTGGATCTGTACGGACAGGTTGCGGCGGAGAGCAGCGGTTCACGCCAGATCAGCGGAACCGGCGGACAGCTCGATTTCCTGATCGGAGCCTCGGGCTCCCGTGGTGGTAAGGCGTTTATATGTATGAGTTCCACCCATACCGACAGGAATGGAGTGAAGCATTCCAGGGTAAAGCCACAGTTTAACGGAGATATCATCACCTCGCCGAGAAGTCAGGTGTACTTTCTGGCGACAGAGTACGGCGTGATAAACCTTGAGGGGCGTTCCACATGGGAGAGAGCGGAGGCACTGATATCCATAGCACATCCTGATTTCCGGGACATGCTGATAAAGGAGGCCCAGGAGCGGAAGATCTGGCGGAGGTCGAATAAGAGATGATGAGGTTATTTGACATAGACATAAAGGACTACGAAGCGGGCTATAATGTATACCGCAGAACATCGGCACGTGGAATCATCCTGCAGGGAGACAGGATAGCCCTTGTCTACAGTGAGCGGGAGCACTATTACAAATTCCCAGGGGGCGGTATTCATGACGGAGAGGACAAAAAGGCAGCCCTTGTCCGCGAGGTCCGGGAGGAGACTGGGCTTGTGGTCATCGCTGATAGCATAAGAGAATTTGGAAGCGTGCTTCGAAGACAGAAGAGTGATAAATCGGAGAATACGATATTTGAGCAGGAGAATCTCTATTATATATGTGATGTTGAAACTGCCAATATAGGCCAGGAGCTTGATGAGTATGAGCGTGAGGCGGGATTTGTACTCAAAGTGGTGTCAATTGATGAGGCTATATTAGCAAATGACGAGTATCACAGTGAGGATTATTTTGATGAGGTTATGATAAAGAGGGAACTGCGGGTCCTTCAGCTTGTGAAGGAGCAGATGAAATTATAGTGGCATCTGATGATGCATAAATTTTATGTGGACAGTGTTCAGAGATAGGAGAAACGACATGATAGATCTAAGCAAGTGGAGTGAGTACACTCCAGAGCAGAAACGAAAAAAGATTCCATGGATAATATTGGTTATCGTTGTGTGGATAATAGCCATAGCATACTGGCTGATAGGCAGATAAGAATCTGGTAGGAGAAGAAAAGCGATGAAGGAAAAATGGGGAATAATTCTGTTCACGATTGTGGGCATAGCCCTCATGGTGTTCGGGATAGCGGATGCATGTATAGGTGTCTGGAGAAATAAGAATTATGACCGGACTACAGGAGTTATCACGGATGTAGATAAATATGTGGATGGAGACATGATAGCCAGATATACCAGAACGTATACATATCAGGTAGATGGTGTGGATTATGAGATTACCGAATCTTCATCTGACAACAAGCCTGAGCTGGGGGCAGAAAAAGATGTGGTATATGATCCTGCAGATCCATCATCTGCTGAGATCGTTCAAAATACATCAGATAATGTGATAATCGTTATTATGGGTGTTATGTTTCTAGCGGTGTCGGTTGTGATGAGAAATACTTTGTTGAAGCGAAAAGGGACTGACAGATGACATGCTTGTCAGAAAATCGGAGTGAATAGAAATGATTGTTTTAAGTGCTTTCGACTGACAGATGACATGTTTGTCAGAAAATCATGAGTATAGGGATTTTATATAAACTACAAGTTTGACAGACAGATAATTTGCCTGCCAGAAGATCATGAGTATGGGGATTTTTATATAACATACAAATTTGGCAGATAGATGATCTGCCTTTCAGAAAATGCACGGCATAATAAAATTGGGATTAGAAATGAAAGAAAAAACTAAAAAACAAAAAAGTAAGATTACTAAAAAGCAGAAATACATAAAATTAGCAATTACTCTGGGCATAGTGATTGCCTTGATAGTGTTTTGCAATTTTCAGAACAAACATCTTGAAACTACGAACTATACATATGAGGCAGAGCAGCTTGGGGCAGATCTTGAGGGATATCGGATCGTTCAGATATCAGATCTGCACAATGCAAAGTTTGGGAAGAATAATAAGAGACTGATTGACAAGGTAAGAGAATGTGATCCGGATATGATAGTCCTTACCGGAGATCTGGTGGACTCAAACCACACAAATGTAAACCGTGCAGTTCAGTTTGTAAATGAGATCGTAAAAATATGTCCGGTGTACTATGTTACCGGCAACCATGAGTATTGGCTGGAGACTTCTGAATATGATGAACTTATGACTGGACTTACCGGTGCAGGGGTGGTTATCCTGGACGATCAGGCAGTGGAGATATCCAGGGGAGATGCAAAGTTTAGACTGGTTGGATTGGACGATAAAAGTCTTGCGGATGGGACACTTGGGACGTTGCTGAATGATGAAAGCGAATTCACAGTTGTACTTGCACATGAGCCACAATACCTCGCCAGATATGCCAGTACAGGTGTTGATCTCGTGCTTTCCGGTCATGCCCACGGTGGACAGTTCAGACTGCCATTTGTCGGCGGGATAGTGGCTCCGGATCAGGGATTTCTCCCAGAATATACAGCAGGTGAATATTATATGAATGGCACAGAGATGATCGTGAGCCGGGGACTTGGCAACAGTGTGATTCCGGTGAGGCTGTTTAACTATCCGGAGATTGTGTGCGTGGAGCTGAAGACGAAGTAGGTATTTTGTGATATAGGTAAATAAAATGCGAGGCCGGATGCTCAGACAGAAAGCTGACTTGCGGTGGGTAATCCGTGGAATTTTCACGGATAAGGATTTTTTTCAAAAAAAGATAAAAAATTATCGCCATTTAATATAAAAAGTCTCGAAAAGATACAAAAAATTGTAAGCTTGTATCTTTTCGAGACTTTTTTGCACATAAGTGATAATTTTGTGTTCTAGTATCAGCGAAGAAGTTGGAGCTATCTCAGCCTTTCATCCACTTCAACTTTGAAAGGAAGCTTGCTTATAATGTCATGTTCAAGATCAATACCAGGGTACACTTCAATGAGCTTAAGTCCTTTTTCAGTGAGTTCAAATACGCATCTTTCCGTCACATATATGACTCTCTGACCGTTTGCCAGCGCACGCTTTCCGGAGAAGCTGATGCTTCTGACATCGTTTACGAACTTCGGAATGCTTCCCTCGTTCTTTATTGTCACGATGCCGTCATTGTCCTCCACGGCAAGCCCCTTCGTGTCAAATGTGAGACAGAATACAACGGTTGCTGTTTTGGCGGTGATATTTGCAAATCCGCCTACACCGGCAAATGCGCCGGGACCCTTGTGGGCATTTACATTTCCAAACCTGTCAACCTCGATTCCGCCCATGAAACAGATATCAAGACCGCCGTTGTTGTAGAGGTCAAACTGGTTTGCCATGTCATATATGGAGTCCGCGCCAATGACAGCGCCGAACACCTTGCCCGATGCAGGAAATCCGCCTACACCACCGGATTCTACGGTCAGGGTTATCTTGTCCAGAATACCGTTCTCTCTGGCATACTTGGATACGGTCTCCGGAATACCAACACCTATGTTGACTATATCGTCCGGTTTCAATTCCAGAGCGGCTCTTCTTCCGATGATCTCTGCGCTTGTATTGACAACATTCTTAGTCTTGGTACGACCGGCAAGCATCTCAGCCCAGTCCTGCCACTGTGAATATGGAATCTCAAAACTTCCTGTCAGGGATTCGTATGATGCATGTCTTGGCTCCGGCGGTATCTCAACGATAGCGTCAACCAGACATCCCGGAATGATGGTGTTGTGCGGTCTTGATGGCCTTGCCACAAGTCTGTCAACCTGCACGATGACCTTTCCACCATTTGCCTTTACAGCCTGACAGATGGACAGCGCATCTCCTGCGGTAAACAGATCCTCAAATGAGATGTTGCCCTTGCGGTCGGCAGCAGTTCCCTTGATGATAGCCACGTTGATAAGCGGCAGCTTGTAGTAGAGGAATTCCTCACCGTCCAGCTCAACATATTTAACAAGTGAGTCGTCCTTTGATATGTTGTTGATTCCCGGCCCTTCAAGTCTCGGATCGACAAATATATCCAGCCCGACCTTGGAGAGCGCTCCCGGAAGTCCGCCGGCCTGCGCACGAATTGCGTGTGAGATACAGCCGAGTGGGAGATTGTATGCTTCAAATCTGTCCTCAAGGACAAGCTTCTTGGTGCTGTACATGGCACCGAAATGTCCGCAGATGATTTTGTCAACTGCGCCGTCTCTTATGTATCCCTCTGCCGCCTTGTTCTCATCCCACGCACCAAAGCCTGCGCTTGATATAGCAGTGAGGTGCTTCGGCGAACCTGTCCTCTGGTATCTCTTATATAATGCCTCATGAAGCTCAATTGGAGTATCTATGCCGAGAAATGAGTTGAGTGCGATCACATCTCCGTCATTTATAAGATCCATTGCCTCATCGGCTGTCATTATCTGGTACATTTGTTCTATCCTTTCGTTTATATAAAAAATCAGTCAAAATCTGCTATGAATTTATTAGCAGGTTACAATATGATAACATTCTTTGCAAAAGTTCTGTATCCTTGTTCTGACATAAATCAACAAGGGCAAAGAGCTCAGGATTCTTGTTTTTGTCAATTACGATTTGTGTCGCGGCCGGAGAATCCGAAAGACCGGTCAAATATTCAACAGATGTGTTAAAACATTGAGCAATAATTTCCAGCGTTTGCTGAGATGGGACTCTCTCTCCGTACTCATATCTGCAATATCCTATTTTGGAAAGATTGAGTCTCCTGGATGCTTCAGCCATAGTAATTCCCATACTTTCTCTCACAAATTTTAATCGTTCTGGAATTAATTTAGCAGACATTATTATTCCTCCTAGACTAAATATTGACAGTAACCATTGGATAATATAAAATAGACATATCCAATGGTTACTATACAACAAATAATAGCCTTATTCAACATTTAATATAGAATAGAGGGAGATATATAATATGCGAAATGAGGACAAGTTAATAAAAGTAGCACATTATAACACTAAACTCAATTCAGTATTAGGTTTTGATTATAGTGCTTTTACAATTTATAGATCCAAGGGATTGTTGACACATCTTATTAAAAGAAAGCATTTTGTTGCTGCAAAATACATTGATCATTTAGATGACATAATTAGTCATCCAGATTATGCAGGATGTTATAATGTAAATATTGAGTTGGTTAAATGTTTTAATGACAATATTTTTGTTTCAATCAAATTAGATGAAAAGAAATCAAAATATTATATTGCTACAGTATTTGATGTAAAAAAAGGAAAAATAGATTCATATGTAAAGTCAGGCAGATTAATTCCGGTATGTAATGACACTTTTTTATAAATAAGGTACCTTGACTTTAATAGTAACCAATGGTATCATATATTATATACATTTGACAAGCAGGAAAGGCACCCTGCGCTCCCTCGGGAACCTGATATGATGGATACGCCGCCCATCCAAATGTAAACATTAAATACTTAAAAAATGTCAGCTAGATATAAGCAATGAATTTTTGCATATATCTAGCTGACATTTTTAGTTCCCTAATCAGGATATTTGATCAGATCGTACATCTTACCATAAGCGCCCATATCGCGCACACCCTCAAGCTCCATGCCGAGATGCATGTATTTGTCGCACTTTGACTTGGCATCCGTCTCAAGGATGACTGGAACGCGTAATCTGTTTCCTTCAGAGAAAGCCATGTCCAGAACTTTCCTCATGTATCCCTGTCCCTGGTATTGTTCGCGGACACAGACCATGCCGACGAATATAAAATCTTTCTTCTCTTTCTTCATTCGATTCTGAAGAGATCTGCCTCCCTTGGACAGAGCTTTTCCCATGCGGATCATTTCTTTAAGGCTCATATTGCAAAAAAGAGCTTTGAGGATAGCCATGCCCGCTTTGAGATTCATTTTCTGTCCCGGCAGGGTGTAGGCGATATACCCCTCGCCGCGTTCGCTGGTTGCATAGAGCATTTGTCCCTCAAATGCCATACGGACGTAGCCTGCGATGTAATTTGCCACGGCATCTTTGCTGCTGTAAAACACTCCCATACCTGTTTCCTGCCCGTAGTCGTAATATCCAAACGCATGGCCGATATCCCCAGCTGCCTGTTCATCCCATTTTGTCATCTTCATTGTATTTTCCTCCGTTCAATAATTATATTGTAGTTTCTAATTTGATTTATATGGTTAGACATATCTAACTGCAATCATATTATCATATATAGAGTGAAAATGAAACTATGATCTCATTCAGGATGACATGATAGTGTATTTTTATTCGATATAAAAGTATTGCTATTGTGCTGACATATGCTTATAATTAAAGATAAATGGAAACGCTACTTATGAAAGGAGATGTTTTATATGGCTACAAAATCTGCGAATCTATATGCAAGGATTGAACCGGATGTCAAAGAAAAAGCAGAAAGTATCTTGTCTACGCTGGGTATCCCTGCTTCCAGTGCTATCAATATGTTTTATAAACAGATTATATTACAGAGAGGACTTCCATTTGAAGTAAAAATACCATATGACAGACCTGTTGACATCAGCACATTATCAGATGCAGAGTTCGACGAAGAATTGGAGAAAGGATATGCGGATATGCAGGCTGGACGGATGAAAAATGCGAAGAAAGCCTTTGCGGATATTCGTAAGGATTATGGCTTATGATATATGAATTAAAAGTATCTGAATAGGCTGACAATGATTTGAGATAAATTTTTGAATCTTTACACAAAGCAATAAGGTAAAGTAAGCGCCACAGTAGTTTTCAGCTACTGTGGCCTTATATATATTGATGACTTTGTAAAACTACCCCCAAAATGTCAATATTGAGAAGATATTCCTTCAAAAAATTCATCAAAAGAAATTCCATAGATCTCTTTTAGCGCAACGAGTTCAGAGATACGGATGTTGTATGTTCCACATTCTATCTGGGCATATACGCTTCTGGAAATATCAATATTTTTCAATTGGAGCTTTGCAACAATTGCCTCCTGTGTATATCCGTGAGCTTTTCGGATTTTCCTAAGATTATCACCAAATGATGGATTGAGTTTTATTTTTTGATTCATGACATATTTCCTTTGCAATGTATTCATAACAAATATGCCTTGATTGTAGAAAAATAATCTGATAATATTGCAATGTATAAATTGCAAAAAACAAAAATCATAAAAAAAATTCGTAGAGTATTGCACTCCACGAATGATAAACAACTCAACTGACAGCTTATTTAGATAAAATAATTATACGTTTTGTCATATTTTTTGTCAATATGTCGCATTGAAGTATTTGTAAAAATTACCAAAGCTATATGTGCAGGTTGATGTAGATAAGCATTTAAATATAGTGTGAGATTAAATTCGCCGTCAGATATATAGTCATATTCAGGAGGTGATTTATTTGCCGAGGAAAGGTGAAAATATATATAAGAGAAAGGACAAAAATATATATAAGAGAAAGGACGGCAGGTGGGAAGGTCGATATATAAAGTCCCGAGAGGGGAGTAAAACTAAATATGGATATGTCTACGGTAGGACATATATGGGTGTGAAGCAACGTCTGTCAGAGATTAAAACAGGACAGAATGACAAGAAGAATGAAAATCTAAATTCCAATATTACTATAAAAAGCATCTCAGAACAGTGGATTTTGGAAAAGAAGGCTACATTGAAATATTCATCTTATATAAAATATCGAAATTCATTGGAGCATTACATTATTCCGTATATAGGACAGGATTACATAATCAATGTAAGCTATGACACGATCTCAGGTCTGGTTGTGAAGCTGCTTACAAAAGCGGGACGAGGTGAGAATGGTCTTTCGCAAAAAACAGTGGCTGATTCGATAACAGTGGTTAAATCTATTATTAAATATGCGGCACGAAATAAATACGAGATAGATTCATCCGTTTTGGATGTAAGGCTCAAGACAAAGGAAAAGCCACTGCGGGTTTTGTCAAAGCAGGAACAGGAGCGGCTTGTAGAGCATCTTATCGTCAACATCCATGATCCATTTTGCAGAGGAGTACTTATTTGCCTGTTTACCGGTATCAGAATTGGGGAACTGTGTGCACTTAAGTGGGAAGATATCTCCAGAGAGGAGCACATGCTAAATGTGAACAAAACTCTCCAGCGGGTACAGACACCAAATGGTGCCAGGAAAACAGCAATAGTTATATCTGAACCCAAGAGTGATTGTTCAATCAGGCAGATACCGATTCCTGATATTTTATATAACAATCTTGAATTTAATGAGGATGGGGCTGCTTATGTGTTGAGTGACAGTAAATATTATATCGAACCCAGGACAATGCAGAACCATTTCAAGAAGATCTTGTCTGCGTGTGAAATCAAAGATGTCAACTTCCATGCCCTCAGACACACATTTGCAACAAGATGCATCGAGGTTGGATTTGACATAAAAAGTCTCAGTGAAATACTTGGGCATGCAAATGTAAATATAACATTGAATCGTTATGTTCATCCATCCATAAATTTGAAAAAAGAAAATATGAATAAGCTGTCGAATTTATTCGCCGTCAGATAGTCCGTCTAGGGATTCCGCATTTGCCTTGATATGCCGATGTGGAATCCTTTTTTCGTGGAGTGCAATACTCTACGAAAATCTGAAGAAGGAGATAACGCATGAGAAATGAAAAGGATTCCATGGGGATGAGTGAGAGTGACAGACAAGACCTTATATCCAGATTTGTCGATGAGCTTCCTGTGCTTCGCGTAAAGCTTGGTATGTCACAGGATGAACTCAGCAGCATAGTTGGAATCTCCAGACAGACATATTCGTCGATGGAAACAAAACGCAGGAAGATGTCGTGGAGTGTATATTTGTCGCTTGTGCTTGTGTTTGACAACAATGAACAAACCCATGAGATGCTCAGAAAAGAGGGGTTATTTCCAGATAGGATTTGTAGTGGCTCAAAGTCAGATGGCATGGGCAGACCATTGTCTTCGTTTATCACTATAGAAAATGAGGATATTCGTAATCACCTGGACGATCAGGCGATACATGCCATAGAGACGGTGGTCATGGTCGAATATGCAAGATGTAATAAGATTCCGGGGGAGGCGGTTATAAAAGCATTTGACGGCAGACAGCTGACAAAGCCAGTGGAGGAGGACGCCATGACGCAGAAAGCGCTCAACAGCATAAAGGCGAAATCGGCGGCGGACATGAAAGATGGGTGAGAGGAAACAGGTAAAAGAATTTATTAAAAAGTACGGGCTCCGTGAGATAAATGCGAGAACTTTGCAGAAGACTATGGAAATGCAGGGATATACCATCGTGGAGTTTAATGGGCGCTATGAGCAGGAGGATGTAGGAGAACTCATAAAATTGCTAGACCTGGATGAATATGTGCGAAGGAGCAAGGGTTTCACATATCACAGCGATAAGTACAGGCTGGTATTCGTGAATGAATCGTTGAATGAGGAAGAGAGAGTGATAGTGCTGTCGCATGAGGAAGGCCATATATGGCATGATCATATGCAGCGTGAAAACAGAGTCGGAGAGGATGTCATTCAGGAATACGAGGCAAATGAGTTCGCACATTATCTTCTTGAGAATCGAAGACCACGTCAACGAAGTGCTAAGAGAATAGTGATTGCGGCGATAGTAATCACGTTACTTACTGTAACAGGTTTCTGGTGCGCTGAGAGAAATGGTGGTACAGATGCATATACAGAGAATTTCTATGTTACACAGACAGGCACTAAATATCATGTGAAGGGCTGCATGTACATAAGAAACAAGACGGATGTGCGAAAGATGACAAGAGAAGAATACGAATCCGGGGAGTATGAGCCTTGTAAGGCATGTCTGCCGGAAAGAAAGTAGGAAAAAAATGGCTACTAATAGTGCTGAATTCATAAGTGCTAAGAAATTGTTAGAGCTTAATCAAGTTGATTTGGAAAGTAAGGCTGATAATTTATCAAGATATACATTTTGGTATTATACGAGTATAGAAACAGCGTCAAAAATACTGGAGGTAGATGATAATGGCGAAAGAGGTGGTTGATTTGACATGCCCCGGCTGTGGCGCAAGGATTTCTTCAGATATGAAAGTTTGTGAGTGGTGTCATAGTCCTGTGATAATCACAGAATTTAAAAACGTTCTAAGAATGCCTGTACAGGAGCTAAACAAGTATATACATTCATATACGAAAGGTCTGGAAGAACATCCAGATAACAAGGATATAAATTTTTCGATTGGTATGTGTTACTTGAAATTAAGACTTTATGATAAGGCTTTGGATAGCTTTCAGAAGGCTATGAGTGAAGATATAAATGATTCAGAATTATATTTTTATTCTGCTGTATGTATGCTCGGAGGAAAAAAGGCATTCCTTACAAAGCGGACAGATATAAACAAAATAGAAGAGTATATAAATGCCGCGATTATGTTAGAGCAAAAGGGAATATATTATTATTTTTTGGCTTATATAAAATATGATTTTTATGAGAGAAAGTATCTTAATACGGAACCTACATACAAAGATTGTTTACGGGATTCAGATAGATGTGGAGTTTCACAAAATGATAAAAAAACACTTTTTGAGATCCTTGGAGTAATAAATACACTTGAAGTATAGGTAGAAGGAGTAAAAGAAAATGGATTTTAAAAAAACAATACGATATTTTAATGGTGTTAAAGATGATGTCATGATGGCAGGTTTAATTGCAGCGATTGCATTGGGAGGAATTGCATTTATTGCATATAACTGTAATGACATGGGGGTGGTTTATATTTGTGTGGCTTTAGCAGCAATAGTAGCTTTGGGTGGATTTATTTATAATGACTACCAAAAAAAGAGGCTTTCTGTAACTGATCAAGATTATGATTCAATAGCTAGGAGTGTGCTTACTGATTTGACACCGAGAGCATTAAGCAGACTCGGACTTGATATTGAAGAGGTTAAGGAGATTGCCCCTATAATATTTGATGGATATAGTTTTGAGGATTGCACCAGGGTAAAACGAGGGTTAGATGGAATATGGAGATCAGACAGGTATAAAGTGGTACAGCTGTTCTTCTCTCTCAATGAAGTTCATATATATACATATTCATATTCTACTATAATGGAGAATACGTCGGAGAATACTGATGTATATTTTTATAAAGATATTGTATCTGTATCTACATCGACTGAAACAACAACTATAAATAGATATAATGGTCAAAACAATGGTCAAAACAATGTTGGAACACAGGTTCAATATGAATGTTTTAAATTAACGACAGCCGGAGGAACATCACTGAAAGTATCTATTCGTGATTCAGCAAACGCGCAGCGTTCAATAAATGCAATGCGTCAGCTTTTAAGAGCAAAGAAACAGATGTAAGTATGATGGCTCAGGCAATTATTTACTACATGTCATAATTAATCTGAGCTATTATTGTATGATTTTGGAGGTGTAAGATATGGCGTTGTTAAATAAAAATCCAAATGAGTCTGCATATGTTGGTGGGAAAAAGCATTGGCTTGATGTAATAAAAAATACAGACACGACAGGTGCCTTTATATGGAGACAGCCGGAAGAAGATTTTAATACAAATTCTACACTTATTGTTATGCCTGGAGAAGAGGCGGTGTTTATAAAAGATGGAAAAATACAGCAGGTATTTCAAAGTGGAACATATAAGTTATCTACACAGAATTATCCATTTATAAGCAGAATTACAAATGCATTTTCTGGAGGAATAAGCTCATTCAATTGCGTTGTGTTTTTTGTGAGAAAGGCGGACAGCAGAGAGATAAAATGGGGGACAGATAGCCCCATACAGGTACGAGATAAGATTTGGGGAATAAGAACTGAAGCGCGTGTCAGAGGTGTATATAAGGTGCGTGTCGTTGATTCAACTAAATTGTTGATTCGTATGGTGAGTGCTGGAAAACGTTATCTGACACAGGAGGAAATATTGTTATATTTTGATAATGAGTTTGCTGGAAAAATCAAAGCGGTTGTGTCGGATTTCCTAAACAATATTCAGACAGAGCTTATTGGCATAGAAAGTCATTTGAATGATATATCGAGTTTCGTTCAGCCTATTATTGACAGAAAATTACAAGAGTATGGACTTGCATGTGTGAATTTTTCAATTGCTGGAATTACTATAGATACATCTAAATATGATGCACTGGATACGGCTCAGATAAATTCTCTGAATAAAATACGAAATGCTCAAAGTGATAAAACTGTTATGGACGTTTTAGGGCAGAATTGGGAAAGACAGCAGGCGGTAAATATTATGAGCGATATGGCTAATAATTCTGGTTCTGGTGCCACAGGAACAATTGGAGCAGGTATAGGAATGGGAATGGTTTCTGCACAAATGTTTGGAGATATGTCAAACCAGATTTTAAATGTGAGAGACGAAAAAAATAAAGAAATCGATAAAACGGATCCCGTAGAGACTTTGAGTAAGCTTAAGCAATTACTGGATATGAATTTGATAACTCAAGAGGAATATGAGGAAAAGAAAAGGGGGATATTGACTAGATTATAATTGATTGTACCTTGTAACATAAGATTGCCAATATATAAAAATAAATATTCATAAGAATTATGATATGGAGAGAAGTATCCTAACAGATTGGCAATGATTTGAGTTATCCGTACCTAGCGCTTTTGTATACAGGCACTAAATATCACATGAGGAAGTGTATTTACATAAGCAATAAGACGGATGTGAAAAATTGACAAATGAAGAATGCGAATCGAGAGAGCAAGGGCATTGTAAGGCTTGTTTATCAGATGAAAAGCAAGAAATAAGTATGAAAAAATGAAAACATAAGGATTGAATTAGATACGAGGAGAAATTTTATGAAAAAGATGGGAATAGTTTTATTATGTTTTTGTATGATAATGGTTTTTGGTGCGTGTGGAAATGGAAATGCTACGTCGAAAAATAATAGTGAAATAGAAACGACTCAGGAACAATTATCCGTAGAGGACGAGTATGTGATTGGCAACTGGGTGCTATATACTATGAATGATGTCGATATGACTGGAGTAGAAGATGTTCCAACATTAACAATAAATAGTGATCATACATATTGCTTTGACTGGCATAGCACGGAAGTGCAGGTAGAGAATGGGTCATGGAAATATGATAATGTAGATAGTAATGTGTATTACTATCAATATGGAAGTAGTTATTTTGCATATTCCCCAGATACTGATACGGTATTTTTGGCAGTAGGGACAAGTGATGACTATTATAAGCTTGTTTTTAAAAAGAATTAGTGAAATAAAAGGAGGAGATCAGTTTGAGTAAAAATTATAAGAAAATGGGTTGCTTGCTGTATATTATAGGTTGTTTGGGATTGGCAATAAGCATGTTTGTGCCATTTGCGAGAATAGAGGGGGCTATGAGTAAGGAATTTAGCTCTATTTGGACATGGTATTATTTGGATTATGCAGATACAAAGAGAGTTATTCTATTGTTATTGACACTTGTGGGTGCAATTATGTGTGTAGTGTTGGTAAAGGCAATACATGCTAGAAATAATATTTTGATTTTTTTAGGAGTTGTGCCAATTATTGATGGAATAGCTCTGGTTCAGCTTATAAATTCAATAAACTCAGATAAGATTGATAGTACTGCGGCGTTGATTCATGGAGTAGGATATTATTTGTATATTTTAACATTAATTTGTCAGTTAATTGGAATTATATTGATGGTGCTAAAGGAAGATAGATATGTGGCAAATTAATATATACGCCGTAAGTTATAATAAGTGTATTTGTGTCTGATAGATATAGAAATTAACCTATATGGAATTCAATGGAGTAAAATTAAGTTTTTTATGGAATCATAGGGTAACTTAAGGTGCCATGGGCAAATGAACGATGAAAGTTTATTTCCCCCGGCACCTTTGTCGAGTTTGTCAAGTAAAGTGTGTAAAGTTTTATA
>OLGZ01000737.1_pt1 | contig 23600 bp, 11 predicted proteins | sample 1605981 | NCBI WGS metagenome assembly OLGZ01 (sample SAMN03283291) | human gut metagenome | biome: human-associated habitat; material: feces | host: Homo sapiens | place: Peru | collected 2012 | reverse complement strand
CTATGGTTACCAGTAAACCTATCATGGTAACGGAGATAGACTGGAGTCCGGAAGACCCTGACAAGAAGAGTGAAGGTCACTACAACGAGTGGGGACAGTGGACACAGCCAAACCTGGGAAGCTGGGCAACGGCATCAACCTCGAAATGGGGATTGGCATGGAAGGCTGTTCACGACCATTTCGGCAATATCGGCATGACCCTTACCCATCCGCAGGAGTACTATGACATCGATGAGTATCTGAAGACCGGCAAGGTGATTCCGGGTTTCCAGAATGCCAAGAAGCACAATCTCTTTGAAGAGTGCTGCGGCTATGCCTGCATGAACTGGTACAAGGAATGGTACATGAAACAAACAGACACGGGAATTGAGCAAAAAGTGAACGATGCTGAGGTTGTTGCCACCTATTATTATAATATAGCTGGTGAAAAAGTGAATAAACCTCAAAAAGGTGTCTATGTGATAAAACAAGTGTTAAAAGGTGGTAAGATTCGTTCTTTTAAAGTTTGTTATTAACGGCAAAGTATCTGTTACAAGAGACAAAGTGCATCTGAAATGAAACCTTTATCTTTGCAGCCGCGAATAAACAATATAAACTGTAAATACATAAATAATTAAGCATAAATCAAAAATGAATAGAACATGATTGAACAAGTCTTAACAATGAAACGGACAGCAGCCTTATGCTTGGTGGGAGCTTTCTGCAGCCTGAATGCTCAGGCGCAGAAGATCCTGGTCAAGGGTAATCTTGTTGACGGTACAGGTGAGCCTCTGATAGGTGCCACTGTAAAAGTGAAAGGAAACGCCGGTGTCGGTGCTGTCACCGACTTTGATGGTAACTTCAGCATCAGTGTTCCTTCAGAGAATTCTACCCTGGTATTTACATACGTGGGTATGAAGACCAAGGAAGTAAAGGTAGGTACGAAGAGAGAGTTCAAACTTACCCTTGAAGACGACAATGCCATCGGCGAAGTTGTAGTCGTTGGTTATGGTCAGCAGAAGAAGGCATCTGTCGTAGGTGCCATTACCCAGACCACAGGTAAGGTGTTGGAACGCGCAGGTGGTGTATCTGATATCGGTTCTGCCCTGACAGGTAATCTGCCTGGTGTGATTACATCATCTTCATCTGGTATGCCTGGTGATGAGGATCCTAAGATTGTGATTCGTGGTGTGAGCTCCTGGAACTCTTCCGACCCTCTCATTCTTGTGGATGGTATCGAGCGCCCTATGTCGAGTGTGGATATCCATTCCGTACAGTCTATCTCTGTATTGAAGGATGCTTCTGCCACTGCCGTGTATGGTGTGAAGGGTGCGAATGGTGTTATCCTGATTACCACCAAGCGTGGTACAGAAGGCAAGGCTAAGATTTCTGCCAGTGCAAGCTCTGCTATCAAGCTGGTGTCTAAGTTGCCTGAGACCTACGGTTCTGCCGATGCGCTCTATTATGCGAACCAGGCTATCAAGCATGAGTTGGGACTCTCTCCTTCAAGTTGGGGCGACATCCGCTCTACCGAATTCATCGACAAATACAATGCTCCTGCAGGCAGTATTGATCCGGAGACCGGATTCCTGATGAGCGAGCGTTATCCTGATGTAGATTGGCAGAAGGAACTCTTCAAGGACTACGCCATGTCTTACAATGCCAATGTGAATATTGCTGGTGGTACCAAGGCAGTGAAGTATTATGCAGCCATCGACTATCAGCACGAGGGTGACCTCTTCCGCGAGTGGGATAACAATCGTGGTTATACCAGTGGTTACGGATTCAACCGTATCAACGTTCGTTCCAATCTCGACTTCCAGCTCACCAAGACTACCACGCTGAAGGCAAACCTTTCGGGTAGCCATGGTATCCGCAAGTCACCTTATGGCTTGGAGAAAGGCTCATGGGCTGAGTCCCAGCTCTGGCAGGCAGCTTACTCAGCACCTCATGATACCTTCCTGCCACAGTTTAGCGATGGTGTTTGGGGCTATTTCCCTAAAGATGATCAAGGCTCTCCTAACTCTGTAACCAATCTTGCACTTCATGGTGAGCAGTCAACAACCACAACCCGTATTAACACCGACTTTACGCTCGAGCAGGATCTTTCCTTTATTACTAAGGGATTGAAGGCATCTGCCATCGTATCTTGGGATAACGTGTTTGTGGAGGCAAACCGAGGTATCAATGACCTCAATCATGCAGCCCAGTATAAGTATATCGACCCTGTAACGGGTGTGGTAACCTATAAGGAGAAGCCTGCGGGACACAACAACTTCGATTTTACGGAGACCATCGCATGGAAGACTGATCCAGGTGCGCTCAACAACGGTCTTACCCAGCGTAACCTCTTCTATCAGGCACAGCTCTATTGGGGACGCAAGTTTGGCAAGCACGATGTAACAGCTATGGGCGTATTCAACCGCTCTGAGCGTGCTACGGGTTCTGAGTTTACCAACTACCGTGAGGACTGGGCATTCCGTACCACCTATAATTATGACGATCGCTACATGTTCGAGTATAACGGTGCCTACAACGGTTCGGAGAAGTTCTCCAAGGACAATCGTTTCGCCTTTTTCAATTCTGGTGCTATCGGTTGGAACGTAGCCAACGAGAAATGGTTCAAGCCAGTGACTGAGGCAAAGGTATTCGGCAGAAATCTGATTGATATCCTCAAGCTTCGCTACTCTTATGGAGAGATTGGTGAGGATAATGTACGGGAACGCTGGCTCTACCAGACCACTTGGGCTTACGGTGGCAAGACTCATCTTGATTCAACCAACCCAAACAACGAATCCATTTACACCTGGTATAAGGAATCGAAGGTAGGTAACCCAGATATCCATTGGGAGAAGGCCATCAAACAGAATTTCGGTATCGACTATGCTTTCCTCGGTGGTCTCGTAGCCGGTTCGCTTGAATTCTTCAATGAGAAGCGTTCCGACATCATGATTGCCGGTGGCAGCCGTTCGGTGCCTTCCTATTTCGGTGCTTCTGCTCCTTACCTGAACAAGGGTAGAACCAAGACCACAGGTTATGAGCTTGAAGTTCGACTGCAGTATGATTTTGCCAACGGTATCCATGCCTATGCCAATATGAACATGACGCATGCAAAAAATGTTGTTACCGAGCATGACGACCCAGCGTTGCTTCCTGCATACCAGAAGAACATGGGATTCTCCATCGGACAGGGCAAGAGCTATCTCGACAATGGTACAGCACAGTCTTGGGATGATGTCATCGCAATGACTCCTCATAATACCAACGACAACCAGAAGTTGCCAGGTCAGTATATCATCACCGACTTCAATGGTGACGGTGTGATTGATACTAATGATAGTGCGCCTTATGGCTTTACAGGTACTCCTCAGAACACCTACAATGCTACTATCGGTATTGACTACAAGGGATTCAGCATCTTTGCACAGTTCTATGGCGTGAACAACGTGAGCCGCTATGTAGCATTCAACTCACTGCCTAAGCCATACCTTCACACGGTGTTCAAGGAGGGTGCTTACTGGTCACCATCAACTCCAGACGGAATTCCTTCACTTCGTATGAACTCTACTCCAAGTTACTATGAGGGTACCCGCTTCCTCTACGATGGTTCGTTCTGCCGCTTGAAGAACCTGGAGGTGGCTTATACCTGGAATGACGGATGGATCAAGAGTCTCGGTCTCTCGATGTTGAAGGTTTATGTAAATGGTAACAACCTCTTCCTCTGGACAGATATGCCTGACGACCGTGAGTCGAACTTCGCAGGTACAGGTCTTGCTTCTCAGGGTGCATACCCTACAATGAAGCGTATCAACTTCGGTATCAAGTTAGAGTTGTAAACAGCGTTAATATAACACATTATTTATTATGACAAGAATAATTTCTAAATATAAGTCTGCCTGCCTGGCGTTGGCATTGGGATGTTCTCTCGCCCTGACCACCAGCTGTACAGACTATCTTGACAAGTCACCAGAATCGGATGTATCTCCAGAGGCTGCTTTCAAGAATTTCAAGAATTTCCAGGGCTTTACAGAGGAGCTTTATCTCTGTATTCCTGACTTCTCCAAGAGTTACTGGACAACGTCCTGGAACTGGGGTGAGGATGATATCCAGGCTGTGGGTATCAATTTTCACATGAGCTACAAGGTTGACCAGGGTGACTTCTGGGGCTGGCAGCAGGAATATGACGGATGGGGCGCAAGCTTCATGGACCAGGGGTCAAGTTTTTTGGATCCAAACGATGCTGGTAATAATTATCGTTTTTCTCGTGGTCTTTGGAAGGCTGCATGGTATGGCATCCGTAAGGCAAATCTGGGTCTGGAGAATATGGACCTGATGACGGCTGCCACCCAGGAGGAGAAGAATACCATCAAGGGTCAGTTGCTCTTCTTCCGTGGATGGCTTCATTTCCAGCTGATGCAGTATTTCGGCGGTCTGCCATATATTGATCATGCCATGGCTGCCGACCAGCCAATGACTCTTCCTCGTGAAAGCTGTCAGGCATGTGCCGAGAAGGCTGCTAAAGACTTCCGTGAGGCTGCAGAGCTTCTGCCTATCGACTGGGATAAGTCTTCTGTTGGTCGCAATACATTAGGCAAGAATGGCTTCCGTATCAACAAGATTACCGCACTTGCCTATGAAGGCAAATCACTCTTGTGGGCAGCTTCTCCACTGGTGAAGAACTGCGATGACAAGATGAACGTAAACGGCAATGCCAGCACCTACGATTACGATACCAACTATGCACAGCAGGCTGCCGAGGCACTTGGCGAACTCCTTACTCTTGTTGAGACAGGACAGACCCAGTACAAGCTCGTGGATTTTGCTAATTACTCAGATCTGTTCTATACCTGGAACAAGAACATGCTTCCTCCAGGTTCTACCGAGAATATTCTCCGTGATATTCCAGCCGATGCATGGCAGAACTCTCACTTCGGAGTGTTCACCGAGTTTGGCGGTCAGATTCTTACAGGTGGTCAGGCTTCCTCACAGCCTACAGCCAACTACGTAAACTATTATGGTATGGCGAATGGTCTTCCTCTCGATGACCCAGAGTCTGGTTTCGACCCAACCCATCCTTGGAAGAACCGTGACCCACGTTTCTATCACGACATCGTATATGATGGAGTAAAGGTGGTAGAGGGAGCCATCGAACCGGATGCCAACCGATATGCCAACCTCTACACAGGGGGCAGTTATCGCGATGAGATCAACGAGAGCCGCACTGGTTACCTGCTCTATAAGTTCATTCCTATGATCGCCAACAACTATGATATGGGTGCTACTTATAACAAGTTGTACATTGATGTGCCTTACCTGCGTCTTGCCGACTGTTACCTGATGTATGCCGAGGCTTGTGCAGCCGTAGGTGGAGCCACCGCTTCTGCCAAGTGCTCACTCACAGCTCTCGATGCAGTGAACAAGATTCGCGAGCGTGCCGGTGTAGCCGACGTAGCAGCTAAGTTTACAGGCAACAAGGACAAGTTCATGGATGAGGTTCGCCGCGAGCGTGCCGTAGAGCTTGCTTTCGAAGGTCATCGTTTCAACGACCTGCGCCGCTGGTTGCTTCTCGATAAGGCACCATACAACATCAAGACATCGCAGGAGTTTGTACGTGCAGGCGAGTTTGATCCAAAGAATCCACAGAACACCGAGGTTTCCGGTTTCAAGGAGAAGACCATTCTTACCCGCCACTTCACAAGCAAGCACTGGTGGATGCCTTTGAAGAAGAAAGACACCAGTATCTATCCTGAGATGTTCCAGAATCCAGGTTGGTAATAGAGTGTGAATCAAGAAAACAATTAAAAGAATAAAGAAGAAAAAATTATGAGCAACATAATTTCAAGATATAAAGCGATTCTTCCGGTTTCCCTCTTCGCTCTCTCTGCACAAGGAGTGATGGCACAGGATGCCACAGAAGCAGACACCATCAACGTGGCATTCCGCAAGGCGGATGCCCGTGATGTAATCACTCCTGTCAGCACGGTCAAGGTGAAGAATCTGCTGGAGAAGAACTACAATACCTATAGCCTCGACAATATGCAGGCTTTGGCTGCAGGTTATAACGGGTCGCTGTGGAACCAGGGTGATGCACTCGTACTGATTGACGGTGTGCCACGTGATGCAAACAATGTTTTGCCAACGGAGATAGAAGACATTACCTTCCTCAAGGGTGCTTCTGCCGTTGTTCTCTACGGTAGCCGTGCTGCAAAGGGTGCCATCCTCATCACAACAAAGCGTGGTAAGATTGAACCGCTGAAGATAAGCGCCCGTGCCAACTATCAGATGAGTGTAGCGAAGTCTTATCCTACCTACCTCGATGGTGCGCAGTATATGACGCTTTACAATCAGGCACTTGCCAACGATGGTCTTTCTGCCAAATATTCAGATGAAGACATCTATAACACGGCTGCAGGTACCAATCCTTACCGTTATCCAAACCAGCAGTTCTATAATTCTGATTATCTCAAGAAGACCAAGTCTCGCTACGATGTGACGGCTGAATTCGAAGGTGGTGGTAAGTTTGCACAGTTCTATACCAACGTAAGCTACTACCGCGAGGGCGATTTTCTGAATTTCGGTGAAGGAAAGAACAACTATACCGACCGCCTGAACGTACGTGGTAACATCGACCTCCAGCTCGCTGACTGGGCTTCAGGTTGGGTGAATGCCAACGCTACCTATTATAACCAGCATGGTTCAAACAGCGAATTCTGGAAGGCAGCTTCTAAATTGCGTCCTAACCGTGTGGCTCCATTCATCCCGCTGTCTTATCTTGACCCGATGGATGCCAATTCTCTGGCTCTCATCAATAACTCAAGAAATATCATCACCAATCCTGTGGGATTGCCAGCCGGACAGTATTTCCTGGGTGCTACACAGGAAGACCAGACCAATGCCTTCGCAGATATGTATGCTGCAGGCTACAACACCTGGACATCCCGCCAGATGCAGTTTGATACTGGTGTCAAGTTTGACCTGTCTTCTGTGCTCAAGGGATTGAGCTTCAAGACCATGTTTGCGGTTGACTATTCTACGTCATACACAACATCCTTGAACGACAGTTATGCAACCTTCGGTGTCAACTGGACACAGTTTGACGGCAAGCAGATTATCGGTTCCATCACTCAGTATGGTGAGGATAAGCATACCGGTACGCTGAACTCCAGCAACTCAGCAGAGCGCCAGACGCTTGCATGGACCGGACAGTTTGACTACGTTAACTCCTTCGGCAATCACAATGTCAATGCCACCTTGCTCGCCAATGGTTATCAGCAGACCATCAGCGGTGAGTATCACAAGGTAAGCAATGCCAACCTGGGACTTCTCGTGTCATACAACTATGCACATAAGTACTATGCCGACTTGGCAGCCAATGTGGTACATTCGGCAAAGCTTCCTGAGGGCAACCGCAATGCCATCTCTCCATCGGCAACTCTCGGCTGGAGACTCTCTGAAGAGAATTTCCTGAAGGATGTAAACTGGCTCAATGACCTCCGTCTTACTGCAGGTTATACCGTCTTGAACCAGGATCTTGATATCAAAGAGTACTTCATGTATGAGAATATCTTCACGGCTACCGGTACATGGTGGGGATGGTCTGACGCCAACAACAGCATCCAGACTTCCGACTCTCAGCGTGGTGGTAACGACAAGCTGAGCTTCATCAAGCGCAAGGAATTCAATGTAGGTTTGAATGGTGCCTTGTTCAGCAATCGACTTAGCTTTGCAGTGAACTACTACAACACAGTGACCGATGGCTTGCTTGCTCAGCCAGACTACATCTATCCAAGCTATATGCATACCTACTGGCCTATATCTACATTCGTGCCATACATTAACTATGGTAAGAATCGCCGCACAGGTGTTGATTTCTCTCTCGGTTACAAAGACAAGGTGGGAGACTTCGAGTATGGTATCCAGGCATTCGGACAGACCAACAGTTCAAAGAACCTGAAGGTTGCAGAGAATGTAGAGTATGACTACATGCGTACAGAAGGCAAGCTCACTGATGCCCTTTGGGGATATGAGTGCTTAGGCTACTACAACAGTCAGGATGAAATTGACAATGATAAGGTTAAGAGCTCTTTCGGTACTTTGAAGCCTGGTGATCTGAGATACAAGGACCAGAATGGTGATAATGTCATCGACAGCAAGGACCGCGTGGTTATCGGTCGCTGGAGCGCCAAGTTCACTGGTGGTATGAATCTTACCTTGAAGTACAAGAACTTCACTCTCTTCGCCATGTTGACAGGTCAGTTTGGTGGCAATGCTATCAAGGACGATACCTACAACTGGGTTTACGGTGAGCGTAAGTACAGTGATGTGGTACTCGGTGCCTGGACAGAGAATAAATACAAGAACGGAGAGTCTATCACCTATCCTCGTCTGACAACACAGAGTGGTGACAACAACTTCAATGCTTCCGACTACTGGATGTATTCAACAGACCGTATCGACTTGAGCCGCGTGCAGCTTACCTACGACTTCAACAAGTCTCTCTTCGGAGACAACAGTTTGGTGAAGGGCTTGCAGGTATATGTTAATGGCAGTAGCCTCCTGACGATAGCCGGTGAGCGCAAGCAGATGGAACGCAATGTAGATTCTGCTCCTCAAACCCGCAGTTTCACCATCGGTGCAAAGGTTGAGTTCTAATATAGAAAATTAAGATAACGAAAATGACAAAAGTGATGAACAACTTACTATCAAAATATAAAATTGGTGGAGTGGTGCTCGGACTGGCTCTTTCGATAGGACTGACAAGCTGCGACGATATGTTCGAGCCTGCCATCGAAAACCATCTGGGTTTCGAGTATATGTACGACCATCCTGACTATGCTGATGGTGTGCTTGGCAACGCCTATACCCGTTTGCCAAACCGCGAATACTCGTTCAACGATGTCGCTACAGACGATGCCGTGAGTAACGACGCTACCGACTCTTATCGTAAGATGACTGGCGTAGATAGCTGGACTTCAAGCAACAATCCGGTGGAAACCTGGCGCAACTGCCGTGCAGCCATCCAGTATATCAACCTCTTCCTCGCCAATGTGGATAAGGTAAACTGGAACAGCGATGAGGCTGTGCGTGCCATGTATGAGCAGCGTTATATCGGCGAGGCCAAGGGTTTGAGAGCACTCTTCATGTACTATCTGCTCCGTGCCCATGGTGGTTTGGATGCCAATGGAACACTTCTCGGTGTTCCTAACGATCTTGAGCCAACAAATATAAATTCAGATTTCAATTCCTTGGAGGTGCGTGCTTCTTATGCCGACTGCATGAAGCAGCTTATTGCGGATGCAGAAGAGGCTGTACGTGTACTTCCTGTTGACTACAAGGATACGGATAACGAGACAATGACCGTTAGTTGCCTTGGCAAATCCTATACAGTTACAAAGGCTACTTACAATCGTGTACTTGGTTCCAACTTCGCCGGACGCTTAAGTGGTCGTATCGCCCGTGCCGTTCTTGCACAGGCTACATTGATGGCTGCATCTCCAGCCTTTGCCAGTGGCAGTGGCGTAACCTACGAGCAGGCAGCCCAATATGCCAAGGCAGTGCTCGACCTCAATGGTGGTATCTCAGGCATCGATACAAATGGTTTGGAGTGGTATGCAGACCCAAACATGAAGGATTTTAAAGCGGCAGAATGTCCTAAGGAAGTACTCTGGCGTACAGAGAAGAGCGAGAGTAATGATTTGGAGACCAAGTACTATCCACCATCAATCTATGGTCAGGGTCGTATCAATCCAACCCAGAATCTTGTAGATGCATTCCCTGCTGCCAATGGTTATCCTATTACAGATGCCAACAGCGAATATGACCCAGCTAATCCATACGCAAATCGCGACCCTCGTCTGGCTAAGTACATTATCTATAATGGACAGACAGCCGGTTCAGGAAATGCTGTCATCAATACCCAGGCAGACAACGCAGACAATCTCGATGGTCTCAACAAGGACGTTTCCAAGTCAACCCGCACAGGTTACTATATGAAGAAGCTCCTCCGTCAGGACATCAACCTGGATCCTACGGTTAACGGCAAGGCTTATCATTATACAGCCCGCATCCGTTACACAGAGCTTTATCTGGATTATGCCGAGGCAGCCAATGAGGCTTATGGCCCTAAGGGTGGCACAGGTTACTCAGCCTACGATGTCATCAAGGCAATCCGTGAGCGTGCAGGCTTGGGAGAGTTTGGTGAAGATCCATATCTGGAAGAGTGTGCAAAGAGCAAGGAAAAGATGCGTGAGTTGATTAGAAACGAGCGCCGCATAGAGCTTTGCTTCGAAGGCTTCCGCTTCTGGGATCTGCGTCGCTGGAAGGCTAACCTCACAGAGGAGGCAAAGGGTATGAGCATCACCAACGAAGAGGCTGGCAAGAAATATACTCCTATCTCAGTGGAAACACGTAACTTCAAGGAGAATGCCTTCTATGGTCCTGTGCCATACGACCAGATTCTTAATTTCCCATCACTCGTTCAGAACGCTGGATGGTAAAAAGAACAATATTTGGTAATAACAAGAAAAAATGAAGAATATGAATAAAACATTCAGAAAAATAGGAACTGCAATCATGGGACTTGCCTTGGTAGCTGGTCTTTCTACCTCTTGTTCAAACGGAGATTGGGAAGATAGTCTTCAGGGAGGAACAGCCAATGGTGGCAACAACGGTAAGATAACTGTATCTTTCGCTAGGCAGACACCTATCCGCGTTATCACCCTCGGTAATGACGATGATGCAGTAAACACCGACGACAATGCTCATCAGTTCAAGCTGCAGGCAACTTGGGGTGGTGGTTACAAGAATACCAAGGACTGTAAGATCAGCTATCAGATTGATCCTTCTCTTCTGCCAGAAGGCAGTGGCATGGAGGTGCTCCCTGAATCCTACTATACCCTGGAGGATCCTAACACCCTGACTATTCCTAAGGGAAAAATCATTGGTGGTACAACAGTGCATCTTACTGATGCCTTCTTCAACGATCCAAAGGCTGCTACAACTCACTATGTGTTGCCAGTAAAACTCGTTTCTTCCCTCACTGGTGATTCTATCCTTGAAAAGAAGAACTACCAGATGATCTGTGTGAAGTACAAGAATCAGTACTCAGGTATGTATTGCAAGACAGGAACTACCAATATCCAGGATTTGAAGACCATTACTCACAAGAACGAGGATGCGCTGGATGTGGCTTCATCTGTAGATTTCAACACATCTTCCATCACTTTCTCTTATCCTGTAAAGGAGTGGAAGTATGATAACAAAACGGATAGCTGGAGTCAGATTGATGCATCGAAGGAGTTGACCATTAATCTGGCATTCAATGGTGAAAACTGTAAGGTTCTTCAGGATGGCAAGGAGATTGGTACTGGTACTTTTGCTCCTCGTGGCATTCAGGATTTCAGCGACAAGAACCGTATGGCTGATTGTCTGAAGATCAAGTTTAATGCTACTGTAGTGACCAATGCTGGTGATGTAGAGCACGAGAAAACATGGAACATCTCTGCCGACTATGTGATGTCTATGATGAGTCGTGGCAACAAGCTTGAGTCATGGAAGTAATTTCGTAACAAACTAATGAAAATGAATTTAGTAGTATGAAAGTAAATAAATATATTATATCTGCACTGGTCTGCCCATTTGTTTTGGGCAGCTGTGCAGACTGGGATGACTGGAAATATGACGTAGAGAAGCCTCAGACCATCGCTCAGTATGAGTACCTCAACGACTATGCGCCATTGAAGGAGTATCTAGATCGTGGTGCTCATCCTGGCTTCAAGGTAAGTGGTGCACTTGGCGTGGACGAGTTCAACCAGCAGGGTCCTCTCTTCCGTCTTGCAGCCCATAACTTTGATGAGATTGTTGCAGGCAATGCCATGAAGATGGCTTCCTGTGTCAACGACCAGGGTGTGATGGATTTCAGTAAGGTATCTTCTTTTGTTTCCGCAGCAGAGGATGCAGGGTTAACAGTTTATGGTCATACGCTTGCCTGGCATGCTCAGCAGCCTAGAAAATGGCTTGAGAAACTTATTGCAGACAAGGAACTGGATGTAGATCCTGGTCAGAAGACTTTTACGGAACTTTCTCGTCAGACTTATCAGGATGGTAAATTCCCTTTCTATCAGATGGGCTGTGCTCCTGATATCATTAATGGTTCTATTCACTTTGTGCCAACAGGCGACTGGTCGCAGTTCTTCTGTATGACGGGTTGTAGTATGAAGGCTGGCAACTATGTTGCTATCTTGCATATCAAGTCAACCAAGGATGGTATGATTTCACTCACCGCACAGAATGGTTGGGGTGGTGATGCTCAGAACATTTCTCAGAAGTTTACCGTTAAGGCTAACGAATGGGTTAATGCCGAGGTTGCTCTTAATGACATCCAGGGTGGAAACTATGATTTCATCCTGAAGCCTGAGACTTTTGATGGTACACTTGATCTGCAGTCTGTCACTATCGGTCAGTATGAGTCACCTGCCATGGAGGTGGAGCAGGAGGTAAAACATCAGACATATCAGGATGGTAAATTCCCTTACTATCAGATGGGCTGTGCTCCTGATGTCATTAATGGTTCTATTCACTTTGTGCCAACGGGCGACTGGTCTCAGTTCTTCTGTGTTTCCGGTGCGGCTCTCACTCCAGGTAATTATGCTGTTGATGTAGAGATTAAGTCAACCAAGTCAGGAAACATCAAGATGACTGTTCAGAACGGTTGGGGCGGTGATGCCGAGAGTTGCGATGGCACTGTAGCTCTGAAGGAAGGCTGGACAACAGCCCGATTCAAGATGACTCTTGAGCAGGGTGGTAACTACGATTTCATCCTGAAGCCAGAGACATTCGATGCAACACTCGACTTGAAGTCTGTCACCGTAAAGAAGATTGTCAAGACGAACTCTATCCCTCTCACTCCTCAGGAGAAATCAGATACTCTTACCTGGGCGATGAACAAATGGATAAGTGGCATGATGCAGGCCACTGGAGGCAAGGTGAAGGCTTGGGATCTCATCAACGAGGCTATCTCAGGTGGTGGCAATGTGAATGGCTTCTATGCTCTTCAGACTGAGGCTACCAGTGAGCATAATCCACAAGATTTCTACTGGCAGGATTACTTCACACCAGAGATGTATGGTCCTATCGTAGAGAAGGCGGCACGTGATGCTTATGCTGCGGTAGAGGGAACAAACCCTGAAGACCTCAAGCTCTTCATCAACGATTATAACCTGGAGTCTGACTGGGACGACAACCAGAAGGTGAAGTCGCTCGTTTACTGGATTGGCGTATGGGAAAAGAAGGGTAAGGAACTCGGCTATAACACCAAGATTGATGGTATCGGATCACAGATGCACATCAGCTACTACGAGAATCCACAGACTCTGGAAAGCAAGAAGAAGGCCATCCAGAACATGTTTAAGATCATGGCAGAGACTGGCAAGCTCGTTCGTATCTCTGAGCTTGATATGGGCTATGTAGATAAAGATGGCAATGAGGTTACTACTGCTCAGCTGGAGAAGCTTCCTATTGATGAGCGTGTGGCTAAGGAAAAGGCTATGGCTGAACACTACAAGTGGATTATCGAGCAGTATTTCAAGATCGTTCCTGTCAAACAGCAGTATGGCATCTGCCAGTGGTGTCTCACCGATTCACCAACAGACAGCGGTTGGCGCGGTGGACAGCCTGTTGGTCTCTGGAACCTGAACTATCAGCGCAAGCCTGCTTATGGTGGTTTTGCTGATGGTCTTGCAGGCAAATAAAAGACATTAGTTAATACTTTAGTTTAGACATTAGTTTTAGGTTTTATCATACAAAGATTAACCGAAAAAAGATGTTAGTCGTTAAGGTTGGCTGTGTTGTGATGACACGGTCAACCTTTTTTATATAGTATAAAATGTTGCTTTATTAGGAAATAGATTATTTTATATCCCTTTTCCCTTTTTCATAAACTATTTGTAACACCACATAAAGTTATAACCGGCTTTTTATACTAACTTTGCCAACAGATTAGAGAAACCTCTCAATCTTATAACTGAATTTATTAACTTAATAACAAATTGTAAAGCTTATGAAAAAGTTATTTACTTTGATTGTAGCAGCTTTCATGGCTGTAAGTGTGAATGCTCAGACTGAGACTCCTCTTGTTTTGGGTGGTGGTTGGAATGCAGGTTTTGCCTACGATGCTGATGTTTATGACTTCACTATCTCCAAGCAGTGGGGTGCAGCAGAGTTTGCCTGCAATGTCAATTCTGCAGATTATCCTAAGTATATCCTCGAGTTCGAAGAGCCGCTTCCTGCCAACTGCCAGGTGAACTATACCTGGAAGGCTTCTGCTGATGCTGAAGGCGATGCAACTCCTGCCTACGGAAGAGCTGTGGGCGATGGAGCTACCAAGAAGTTTGAACTTTCTTTCGACCAGGAGCATCCTTACATCGTAGGTGTAAGCGTGCAGCATACCGATGCTGAGGAAGTGAACCTGAAAGTTAAGAAGATGATTTTGGTTGCTGCTGACGGTACTGAAAAGAAAATTAATGCCTCCTTCACAGGTTGGGCTGGTACTGATAACACAGTAGCTTATAAGGGTGTGGTATCTTTTAATTCTCAGTGGCAGCAGCTTGCCATCAACGGTTTGGCTGGCAAGAGCAATGTTACCGTGAAAGTGAAATTGGCAGAGCCAACTCCAAATGTCCAAATGTGTGTAGATTACGAGGAAGGTTCTGAGTGGCCTTCTTTCAATGGCAGCGACGAGACTACCTTCACCACCAAGGATGGTGCTGTCATCAAGACTATGGGTATCCAATATACCGACCCAGAAAAGAATCCTGCAAAGGTTTCTGTGCTCGGTGCTTGGTTGGTTACTACAACCACAGGTATCTCTAACATCGAGAGCGTCAAGCTGCAGGATGGCAAGGCATTCAACCTTGCAGGTCAGCAGGTAGGCATAGGTTACAAGGGCATCGTTATCAAGAATGGTAAAAAGATGGTTATCAAGTAACAGATGAGACGTTTTACAATACTCGCATCTCTCCTCATGGTTCTGTGCCTCCAAATGGCGGCACAGACTTGGGAAGAGGTGAAAGTGGGGACTTCTACTCGCAAGACCCTCACTTATATTCCTAAGAATGTGGAGAAATCACCAGCCTTGGTCATCTCTCTTCATGGTATGAATCAAGACCCGGAGTATCAGCAGAAGCAGACGCAATGGAATGCGCTGGCTGATACCGAGGGTTTTATTGTTACCTATCCGTTGGGTAATAACAGAATGTGGGATACCGGCGGTACGGGTGATGTGAAGTTTGTGGAGACTATCATGAAGGATATGGAGCTGAAGCACAATGTGGATAAGAACCGCATCTATCTCTCGGGCTTCTCCATGGGTAGCTGGCTGGGTTACCACTGCCTGGAAACTCTTGGCGATAAGATTGCCGCTTTCGGACCAGTAAGTGGTGTGGATATAGGCAAGCAGCCTAAGGCAAACCGCAAGGTGTCTATCATGCATATCCATGGTACGGGCGATGACGTGTTCAAATATACGGGCGACCCTTCTCACATGGCTGGTGGCTATCCTAGCATTGAGGAATATGTAAAGAAGTGGGCTGCCTACGAAGGTTGCGATGCAAGCAATCCGCAGGTAATCCGTCCTTATCCTGCCAATTGCACAGGTCCGAAAGCCACACGCACTATATATAATAATGTGAACGATGGAGTAGAGGTAAACCTGATTGCCATCGACGGCAAGGGCCACTGGCATTCCAATGATCCTAACGGGGTAAATTCTACCAAGGAACTGTGGAACTTCTTCAAGCGTCATCAGTTGAACCAGCATTCGGTGCCTGTGGAAAACCGCAACTATTTCATCCGTTACGAGAGTACTGTGGGCGAGAATCTCTGGGACCGCCAGGCAATCTATGCGTTGCCTCAGGCTTTGGAGAAGGATGCCAAGTATTCGCTTACCATGAAGGTGAGAACTTCAGCAGATTGCGCTGAGCTGGCATTCTGGCCTATCTGGAATGCAAGCAACAACAAGAACCAGTGGGGTGGAAGCGATGATGTGCAGTATCTGGCAGCCTATCCTATAGAGGCTGGCGACTGGAAGACGCTGACCTGGAATTTCACAACCAACTTCACCTTGGATACCTTCCAGTTTGTATTCGGTAAATACGGTGGTACACTCGATATTGATGACCTGGTACTGGTGAAGGAAGGGACATCAGAAAACCTCATTGCCAACGCCGATTTTTCTGCAAGGCATATTCAGGGATGGAGTACCAACTGGAATGGTCCAAGCTATTATCTAGCCAACGATGCCTATATCGCTTCTGGCATTGAAAAGCCAACTGTAGCTTCCGTAAAGAAATCTGCAGATAAGGCTTACTACACTCTTCAGGGTGTAAAGGTTCTTCGTCCTACCAAGGGCATCTATATTCATGGTGGAAAGAAAATCGTGATTAAATAAAATAGAAGGTATGAACAAATTATCATTCGTAGCATCAATGCTGATGATGTGCCTCCCGATGACGATGATGGCACAGAAAAATGGAGCCAAGGCGCAGGATAAGCCTGACCCAAATTTTCAAATTTATCTTTGTTTCGGACAGTCAAACATGGAGGGTAATGCCGCCATTGAGGACGAGGACCGAACTGGTGTGGACCCTCGATTCATGGCGATGTATGCCGTGGATGATGAGAAGGCTGGATGGAAGAAAGGCGAGTGGCATACTGCCGTTCCGCCTCAGGCACGACCAAGCACTGGCCTTACTCCTGTAGATTATTTCGGAAGAAAGATGGTGGCTAACCTGCCAGAGAATGTGAAGGTGGGTACCATCACCGTAGCTGTGGGCGGTGCCAGCATCGACCTCTTCGACAAGCGCACCTGCAAGGCGTACCTGAAGAAACAGCCCGACTGGATGAAGAACTTCGCTTCCCAGTATAACGGCAATCCATACGCCCGACTCATCGAACTTGCCAAGATTGCCCAGAAGCAGGGCGTCATCAAGGGTATCCTGCTGCATCAGGGTGAAACCAACAATGGTGATGCCAACTGGCCTAACCGTGTGAAGACCGTGTATAACGATATTCTGAAAGAGTTGCACCTGAAGGCAGAAGATGTACCTTTGCTCGTGGGCGAAACCGTTCAGAAAGACCAGGGTGGCAGCTGCTGGCAGCATATCGCCATTGTGGATGACATCGCCAAGACCATCCCTACTGCCCACGTCATCTCTTCCAAGGGATGTCCGCAGCGTGGCGATGGTCTGCATTTCGTTGCCGAAAGCTATCGCACCATGGGTAAGCGTTATGCCAACATGATGCTCTCGCTGCTCGGTATCATTCCAGATGCCAACTATCCACGTGTGGATAAAGACCACCGTGCCTACGTCAAGCTCCATGCACCGGAGGCAAAGCAGGTAATCTTCGACATCTGCGGAAAGAAATATCCGATGAAGAAGGATCTGGATGGCGACTGGTATGGTGTTTCTGACCCATTGGTAGTAGGCTTCCACTATTATTTCCTGAATGTGGATGGTGTACAGGTAGTAGATCCTGCCAGCGAAACCTATTTCGGCTGCTGCCGTGAGGCGGGTGGTCTGGAGGTTCCTGAGGGAGCCGAAGGCAACTACTATCGTCCTCAGCAGGGAGTAGCACAGGGGCAGGTTCGTTCGGTATCTTACTATGCTGCATCTCAGGGCAAGTTCCGCAGAGCCATGGTTTATACGCCTGCAGAATATGAAACCAATCTCACCAAGCGCTATCCAGTGCTCTATCTGCAGCACGGAATGGGAGAGGACGAGACGGGCTGGAGCCATCAGGGCTATATGCAGCACATCATGGATAATCTCATTGCCGAAGGCAAGGCTGAGCCTATGATTGTGGTAATGGAGAGCGGTGATGTGAAGCAGCCTTTCGTACCACGTCCGGGCAAGGATGTAGATGAGGAGCGCAAGCTCTATGGTGCTTCTTTCTACGATGTCATCATCAAAGATCTGATTCCGATGGTAGATAAGAAGTTCCGCACCTATACTGATAGAAACCATCGTGCGATGGCTGGTTTGTCATGGGGCGGTTGCCAGACTTTCAACACCGTGTTGCCGAACCTGGATAAGTTCTCAGCCCTGGGAACTTTCAGCGGAGCGCTTTTCGGTGTGGATGTCAAGACCTGCTTCAATGGCGTTTTTGCCGATGCAGCGAAGTTTAACAGTCAGATAAACTATATGTTCATGGGCTGCGGTTCTGAAGAGAACTTCGGTACGGAGAAGATGGCGAAGGAGCTGAAGGATCTGGGCATCAAGCTTGATGTCTATGTTTCTCCAGGCACTCATCATGAGTGGCTCACCTGGCGCAGATGTTTCAAGGAATTCGTTCCTCATCTGTTTAAGTAACACGACAAAAAATCAATAAGCTGATATTTTAAGTTGAATCCCGAAGCGGCATGGCTGCTTCGGGATTTTTTAATGTTATATTTTTATTATCAAATGTATCATTTGGGATTTTGTTACTTTTCAGAAAGTATTTGTAACATAAAACAAAGCTATGTAACAAAATAAATCTTAATTTTGCAGCGTGCTTCTTTAACAAAGAAAGCTATTTATTTAAAATGTACAATCGTAAACTTATAAAAATAAACAATTTTAATCTATTCTCTTATGAGGAACTTAAAAAAGATTGAAAAGCCGTTAGCGTTGCTATCCTTTCTCTGTTTATTCCCAGCTGGGATGTCGGCTCAGAGTATTGTAAAAGGAGTAGTTACAGATCCAAGTGGTGAACCTGTCATTGGTGCTACAGTGAAAGCTGCAGGCAGCAAGCAGGGTGTGATTACTGATTTGGATGGTAAGTTTAGCATTGATGCTGCACCTGATGCAACATTAACGATTACCTATGTGGGTATGGAGCCTAAGACCGTGAAAGCTCAGGCTGGTAAAACGCTTACCATTACCTTGAAGGATGATTCTAAAGTTCTGAATGATGTCGTTGTCATCGGTTATGGCGTTCAGAAGAAGAGCGACCTGACAGGTGCAGTTGCATCTATCAAGAGCGATGACATCAAGGGCTTGTCTACAACAGATGCTGGTGCTGCCCTCCAGGGTAAGGCTGCCGGTGTACAAATTATCAACTCGGGTGGTCCAGGTGAGGCTGCCGATATCCGTGTGCGTGGTTATTCTTCTAATAGTGGAAATATCAGTCCATTGCTCATTGTTGATGGTTTGAAGGTTGACAATATCCAGTATCTTGATCCATCTATGATTCAGAGCATGGAGGTATTGAAGGATGCCGCTTCTGCTGCCATCTATGGTGCGCAGGCTGGTAATGGTGTCATCATCATCACTACCAAGAGTGGTGCTGCCAATGGCGGTAAGGCTGAGATTTCTTATAGCAGCAAGTTTACCATCCAGTCTATTGGTAGAAAGGCTCAGCTCTTCGACGCTCCAGAATATATTTCATACCATAAGTACTTGGGCGACTTGACGGATGATAAGTTGAAGGCTGAGGGATACAATGGAGAGAACACCAACTGGTATGATGAGGCTTTTGAACATAGTTTGGCTCATCAGCACAGCCTTACCGTCCAGGCTAGCAATGGTAAGGGTCGTTTCCTTGCCAACTTGAATATCCTTAATAACAATGGTATCGTCAAGGGAGATAAGGATGTTTACAAGCGTTTTACAGGTCAGATTAATGCAGACTACGATGTATATAAGTGGTTGAACATTTCGACAAACACCTCTTTCGAGAAGTGGAAGACCCAGGGTGTGAACAAAGGTTATGGTTCTGTGTTGAACTCTGTTGTTTCTGTAGATCCATTGACACCTTGCTATGTAAGCGACCCTTCTAAGTTGCCAACCAATATTTATAACGCTTATCAGAATGGTGCTCCTGTGATGAGAGATGCTGACCATAATAATGATTTCTATGGTACATCTCACTATGTAGAGGATGCTACTGGTAACCCATTGGCACAGCGCGACCGTGTGGGCTCTTACAACCAGGGTATCAATGTACGTGGTACCGTTGCTGCCAACATCAAGCCATTCAAGGGCTTCACCTATACATCTCGTTTGGGTTACCGCATCACGCAGAGCAACTATCACAACTATGAGCAGCCATATTACATCAATACCCTCTCTAACTCCTCACAGTACAAGATAGAGGCTCATAGCAACAATGGTCTTTACTATCAGTGGGAGAACTTTGCAAACTATTTGAATACATTTGGCAAGCATACTGTAGGAGCCATGGTGGGTATGTCGTTCACCAAGAACCATTGGGACAACGCTACCATAGGATCTGAGGGTACGAATATTCTTTCAAACTATGCTCCTAACTATCGTTACATCGACTATTTGCTCGCTGATGCTACAAAGAGCGTAGGCAATGCTCCTAACGACGCTACAGAACTTTCATACTTCGGTCGTTTGTCTTATAGCTACGACAACCGTTATTTCTTGCAGTTCAACTTCCGTCGTGATGCATTTGATTCTTCCAAGCTTTCAAAAGATGCTAGATGGGGTAACTTCCCTTCTGTTTCTGCCGGTTGGAGCATTAGTAACGAAAAGTTCTTTAAGGACCATATCAGCCGTGATGCTGTTTCCTTCTTGAAGCTTCGTGGATCTTGGGGTAAGAATGGTAACGTCAATGTATTGAGCGGTTACAAGTATGCTTCTCCTATTGCCATGAACCAGAGCTTCTATCAGTACAATCCATCTGTCGGTGATGGTAAGTTGTCTTATGGTTCTAAGCCAACAGGTCTTGCTAACCCAGATTTGACTTGGGAGACTTCAGAGCAGGTAGACTTGGGTCTTGATGCTCGTTTCTTGAACGACCGCTTGACATTCTCTCTCGACTGGTATCGCAAGAACACCAAGGACCTCTTGGTAGAAATCAACCCTCTTCCTGAAATTGGTGTCAGTAAATATACAGTCAACTCAGGTAAGGTGCTCAACACAGGTTTCGACTTTGAGTTAGGTTGGAAGGATCATATCAATGACTTCAAGTACTCTGTGTCTTTCAACGGTTCTACCTTGAAGAATGAGGTAAAGGATCTTACTTCATTTATCAGCCGTATCGAAGGTGTAGGTATCGATGGATTCAACAGCCGTTTGAAGCCAACCTTCGAGGTAGGTCACTCCATTTGGTACTTCCGTGGTTATAAGTATGCTGGTGTAGCTGAGGATGGTAGTGCTTTGTATTATGACAAGGATGGCAAAACCACCAATGCGCCAACAGATAATGATAAGCAGGATTTGGGTGTAGGTATTCCTAAGTTTACTTATGGTATCACCCTCAATGCAGAGTATAAGGGCTTCGACCTCACCGTATTTGGAACAGGCTCTGCTGGCAACAAGATTTACAACTTGATGGTATCGGCCGACCGACCACTCTTGAATGGTATCGATGAATATTGGAAGAATTCCTGGACAGAGAGTAATACCAATGCCAAGTATCCTGATATGAAGAAGGTCGCAACTGACTGGACATTCTTCAGTTCTAGCGCAGCTGTCTTCAGTGGTTCTTACTTCAAGATCAAGCAGATTCAGTTGGGTTACACATTGCCACGTCTCATTACGAGCAAGATTGGTCTGAATGGTGTGCGTGTTTACTGCTCTTTGGATGACTTCTTCACAATCACCAAGTATCCTGGAGCCGATCCTGAGACAGCTTCTATGAACAGTGCTCAGTCTCGTGGTTTTGATAATGGTACTTATCCAACTTCTAAGAAGATGGTATTTGGTATCAATGTAACATTCTAATTATTTAAATGATATAGAAATGAAAAAGTATTTATTATATTCTAGTATATTAGCCCTTGCGTTGACAGGATCTGTATCTTTTACTTCCTGTGAGAGTCAGCTCGATATTGAGCAGAAGGGTGCTACTTGGGAGGATCAGTTCTATAAGACTGATGCCGATGCAGAGGCTGCTTTGGTGGCAGCCTACGAAGGCTTTATGTGTAATGTAGTAGGACGCCAGCCAGACTTCCAGGGAAGTATGGGTATCTATACTCCTCACAAGTTGATTTTGAACATGTGTGGTGATGATGTTTACTATGCCAGTGGTAACTATGGAGACCATGAGGACGCAGGTTGCCTCAATGAGTTCCGCTATGATACTGATGCCTTGGTTCCAAAGTTGATGTACTCAGGGCTCTATTCTTCTGTATATACTTGCAACTTGGTCATTGACAAGTTTGCCAATCCTGACACTCCTGTAAAGAAGCGTTGTGTGGCTGAGGCTCGTGTGCTTCGTGCTTACGACTATTTCTTGTTGGCAAACTTCTGGGGAACTCCACCATTTGTTTTGCATCCTTTGTCAGCTCAAGATCTTCCGTTCAATAGCGACAAGGATCCTGAGCATCCTATGACCCACGAACAGTTGATAGAGTGGGTTGCTTCTGAATGTGAGGAAGCTGCGGCCGATCTCGATGAGCGCAAGAGCAAGGATGACAAGGATGGAGCTGTAAAGGTAACCAAGGGCTTTGCTAATGCATTGGCTGGTAAGGCTTACCTCTTCGCTGGCAAGTATGAACAGGCTAAGACTGCCCTCAAGAAGGTTATCGACTCAGGCAAGTATGCCCTTGTTCCAGGCGACAAGTATATGGACAACTTCCATATTGAGGGTGATGGCGACGAGGAGAAAGTCTTCGAAATCAACTTTGAGTATAATGCAGGTAAGGGTGCATGGGGCGGTATGATTCAGCGTTCTAGCTGGATGGAGTCTAATGCAATGAACTGGCGTGCTGGTAACTTCGTGGTTTCTCCACAGTCCGTATATAGTGGTATCGATGGTTGGGGTGGCTTAGGTGTACCTCAGTGGTTTGGTGATGAGTTCCATGAGAATGATGGTGATTCTTATCGTTTCAAGGCTACCTTGAAGCACATTGATGATGCCGTTTATAATATGAAATATGCTAAGGATTCGCTAAACAATCTGACGGTTGAGCAGAAGAAGGTAAGCAAGGCTGTTGGTATCAAGGATCAGGTTCAGGGACTTTATGGTAACTCTACTTGGTTGGCATTCAAGACTGTGATGCGTGCAGCAGATACTCAAGGCAAGAAATATGGTGACAACATCCGTTTGAACAACTATCTCGTGATGCGTTATGCTGAGGTTCTTTTGAACTATGCCGAGGCTTGTCTCCAGACTGGCGATCAGGGTGAGGCCAAGAAGTATATTAATGCCATTCAGGAGCGTGCAGGTTCCAAGACCATCAGTAGCTCAGTAGATATGGATGTTCTCAAGAAGGAGAAATCATACGAGTTGTGGATGGAAGGTTGTCGTTGGTTCGACATCAAGAGATGGAAGGATGCCACTGCCATCAATCGCATCAAGAATGCGGGTTCCGATGTTCCTCACCTCTTTGACAAGTTGTTCCGCGCACCTCAGGCTTCTGACGAGAAGGTGCACTGGGAGCATGGCACAGAGGCAAATAGCCGCTTCTATACAGTTTCTTCTCATGCAGCAAAGGATGCAGGTTTCACTGTTGGTTACCAAGAGGGAAAACATGATTACTTCCCTTATCCACAAACAGTGAAGAACATGAACCCTAACTTGGTTCAGAATCCTGGTTGGTAATCATGAAGTTGTTTCACTAGTGTCCCGTTAAAACGAGACGATTATTAAATAAGTTATTAATACTCAAA
>OLGZ01000736.1_pt1 | contig 23609 bp, 27 predicted proteins | sample 1605981 | NCBI WGS metagenome assembly OLGZ01 (sample SAMN03283291) | human gut metagenome | biome: human-associated habitat; material: feces | host: Homo sapiens | place: Peru | collected 2012 | reverse complement strand
ATTTCAACAAATTACTATTTTTCTAACTAATTACTAAATTGTAATTTGCATTACGATATAAGTTCTATATTTACTGCATTGATTTGTGGTGGATTTGAATCTTCAATTAAACCACTAAATGTAACTCTTACTTTATTATTTACTGCATAATAATCATTTGTACCATTTGTTGCCCTTGATATTTTCATTGTTACTTTATCCTTCACTTTAAATGATTTACTATCTTTTAATACTTCAACAGTTATATAGTTTTCTTCTGCAACAATGATTTTTCCCTCAAAAACATCTTTAGATTCGACAAATTTTATTATTTCTTGATTATTTATAGCATCTAATATTTTTGCTTCATCATCAATAAATACTTTCTTAATAAACTTTTCTTGTTCTTCTTTACTATTATTTATTAAACCAACTATTACTTTATTAGTTATATCATCAACATAATTGAATGCAAAATTAGATATATCATTATTATCATATTGAGGAAGAAAAAAATGCTTATGGTAAAGTTGTTGAATATAGAATAGTAGAAAATGATAATACAGGAAATACATATAATAATATAAATTTAGTTTTTACAATCCATGATGGAACATATAAAGGTACTGATATAATAAAATATCCTTATTCGATTATTCATAATGAATTAGGAATCAAAAAATGCAGATTTTATGATTTAAGAGGAAGTTATGCTACAAAAATTTTAAAAAATGGTGTAGAAATAAGAGATGTTGCCGATATATTGGGACATAGAAATATTGAAACAACAGAAAACTATTATATATCAAGTTCCAAAGAGTCGAGAAAAGAAGCTTGTGATATTTTTGATAATTTAACAAAATCAAAAATTATAGATAAGATTGTTCAATATGAAATTGAAATACCATAATTGTAATTAGATAATAATTAGTGTATAATATAATTGTTAAATTGTTCAAATGTACAAATAATTTTATTGTAGATTTGAATATTTAATCTACATATCATATAATCGTATCAGCAAATGGAAAAGCTGACAATGTCACCCATTTGTCATCCGATGATAGATAACATAAATAAGATTAATACTATAAATATCGTAAATACTAAGCAAATTTGTTCATGTGGTTCTGGAAAAAAATATAAGAATTGTTGTGGAAAGTAGTCTTGCCAATTTTTAGAGAATATTCAATGGTGTGAGCGATTAATTTACGTTTACACCTTTTATTTTAATTATGAATGGTTAGAAGGTGAGAAAATGACTTTTGATATAAATAGAGTAAAAATAAGTGTAACAGTTCCATGCGAGAATACTGAGAAAATTAGAACGGCGGTATGTAATGCTGGTGCTGGTATTATTGGAAAATATACTTTCTGTACATCATCTACTAAGACAGTTGGTACATTTATACCTGGTGATGACGCAAATCCTTATTTAGGTGAAAAAAATAAGTTAAAATTTGTAGAAGAAGAAAAACTAGAATTTGTTTGTAATGTAGATAATGTTAAAAAAGTAGTTCAAGAATTAAGGAAAGTTCATCCATATGAAGAACCTGCTATAGATATAATTCCTTTGATTGATGAGGATGAATTTGAATAAAGATATTAGTTGGAGGTAAAAATGGACGAAGATAGATTAAAGCATTCCCTAGCTGTAGCTAGGAAAATGGTGGAGATTGCTAAAAATAAAAGCTTGAGTACTGAGGATATTGAGAACTGTTTTGCTATTGGATTTAATCATGATATTGGATATGAATTTACGCAAAATGGGGTAAATCATAATGTGATTGGTGGAAATATTCTTAAAAATAATGGATTTAAGTATTGGCAAGAAGTTTATTATCATGGAGAAAATGATACAGAGTATGATTCTTTGTACTTAACTATTTTAAATCAAGCGGATATGCAAATTGATAAGTATGGCAATGATGTTGGCTATGATAAAAGGTTATGTGATATTAAAAGTCGTTATGGAGAAGATTCTATAGTATATAAAAAATGTTTTGAATTGATTGAAAAGATTAGATTGAAGTAGTTAAAACTTAGTAAGCGTGGTGACTCTTTTGAAAATAAAAGTAAAATACAATAATGAAACATTAAAAACATAGTTAGAAACTTATATAAAAAATAACTTTGCTGTTGTTTATGAGATTGCAAGTATTGCTCCAGTATACTTACTTGGTGGAGCAATTAGAGACTTAATTATGGATAAGGAACCTAAAGATTTAGATTTTATTGTTTTAGGTATTGAGTACTCAAAAAACATTTTAAAAGTATTAAATAAGCATAAGATATATTTTACTTACAATCATTTTGGAGGTTATAGAATAAATTATAATGGAGTACATGTTGATTTGTGGGCAAGTAATGATTTATTTTCAGCTGTACAATATAATGTTGATGGTTTGTTCTTTTATTTGAATGATAATAATTTGATATCATTTTCGTTTGATGACTTTGTAAAGAATGAGTTGAAGCTTATAAATCCGGATAATAATATTGAAAAAGGTCGCGAAAAAAAGTTAATACAATTTGAAAAAGATTATGGAAATTTAAAATAAGTATAGATATTTATTTTAGTTCTATATAAAAAATGTTATTGAAAAATGAAGTAGAATACCAAAAAGGTTAGGTTGTTAGTAAGACTTTAGTTCAATTTACATGCCAGTGAGTCAATAATTATGTTTAAATATGTACTACATTCAGTATATAGAGAAGAATAATTTAAAATATTATTAGTTGCTTTTTCAAGAATGATATTAATAATTTTCTACAAAACGTAGAATTTTTTTTATTGGATAAATGATATATTTAGGATGTGGGAGGGATTTGAATGATTAAGAAAGTGGTTTTAACGGGTGGACCAAGTAGTGGAAAGACGACTGTTTTAAATGGCATTGTAAAAGAGTTTAATAAACAGGGGGTTAAGGTGATTGTGGTGCCGGAGACGGCAACGGAGTTAATAACAGCTGGTGTTAGGATGTTTGGGGAAGATAAGATAGATGCTTTAGATTTTCAAGAGTTGGTTATTAGAACGATGATTTTTAAGGAAGATAATTATTATAGGGCAGCAGAAATGTATGAAAAATTGTATCCTAATCAAGATGTGTTGATAGTATTAGATAGAGCTATTATGGATAATTTGGCATATGTAGGGGATGAAAGGTTTATTGAGGTACTAAATAGATTAGGGTTAAATGGTGATTATAGTCAAATTTATAATAGATATGATTTAGTAATAAATCTAGTAAGTAATGCTAAATTCTTTACCTTAGAAAATAATAAAGCAAGAACGGAAAGTGCTAGGGAGGCTTTGGAGTTAGGCCAAAGAACGTTAGCGGGCTGGATAGGCCATAAGAATTTAAAAATAGTTAGTCCTAAAGAAAATATTGATGAGAAAATTAATGAAGTTGTTGGGCATATTAACGTTTTATTGAATAAAGAACAATTAAAGTTACAAAAGAAATATTTAGTAAATTTGAAAAATAGTGATTTGAATGAGGTTTTAAAAGATAGCAAGGTATCTTATATAGAGCAGGTGTATTTAATTAGTGACGATAATGTTGAGAAGAGAATAAGAAAGACAGTTAATAATAATTATGATACTTATGAGTTAGCTGTATATAAGATAATGGAAGATGGAAGTAAGGTTTTGGATAAAGAAAAAAATATATCTAAAAAAATATATAATGAGTTATTGCAATTTAAGGCTTTTAATTCAGGCGTTATAAGAAAAGCTAGATATCATTTTAGTTATGGTGATACATGTATGTACCTAGATATCTTTGAGGATAATAATGAGATAGGATATTTAGAAATAAATTATGATTGGAAAGATAAGATTACTTTGCCATCATATTTAGATGTTATTAGTGATGTAAGTAATGAGGAGGTTTATTCTAATAGAAAATATGCAATAAATGATATATACTTAAAGCGATTGCTTCTTAACTAGGTCGCAGTATTTTTCTTCTTCAATATTATTTAGGTCAATGCTAAAGTTTTTGGTAATACTTATTAAATCGTCGTAATTGTTACTTTGCATGGCTTCTATTTCAAAGAAAAGACCTAAGTTTTCTACGGTGTCAAAGGAAAATTCATAGTTGTTATATTGATATGTTATACGTTTTTTAGAGACAGTAACTTGGCTGTTAAAACCTAGTTTAGATAAAATGTGATTAAAATTATCTAAGTTGTCTATTGATACTTCATATTTTTCCGTGTTAAACTTTGTAATTTCTTTATACGATAGGGTACTTACATTACCTACTTGGCGTATTCTAAGCCATTTATTTGGGCTATTTAAAATATAGTAGGTGTCAATTTGGGTTACATCGCTTATAAAGGTGCCTACTTTACTTACTTCGTATAAAATTCTAAGATATTCGTCTTTAGTTAATCTAATTTTGATTTCATTTTCGAAAGTTTTTGTTTCGTTATCGCCATAAAGTAGATAATTGATAGGTGTATTAAAAATTTCACTTAGCTTTCTTAAAGCGTTGAGGTCAGGCTTGGTGCGGTTGGATTCCCAACTAAAGATGGTTTTACCAGAAAAGAATAGTTTATTACCTAGTTGTTCTTGGGTTAGATTATTCTTTTTTCTTAAGTTTTTAATTCTTGTACCTATTGTTTCCATAAGTATCCCTCTAAGGAAATTATATCTAATAATTGGCAAAGAAACAATATTGATAAGGAAGCAATATAAATGATATAATTCGGATAAGGAGTGCTTATTATGAACGTTAATTTGGAGTTGTATAAAACATTTTATGTAGTGGCTAAATATAAACATATGACTAAAGCTAGTGAAGAGTTGCATGTTTCTCAACCAGCGATATCGCAAGCGATAAAGAAGTTAGAGGAAGAATTGGGTGGAGCACTTTTTGTTAGAAGTAATAAAGGAATGGATCTAACAGAAGAAGGTGAAATGTTTTACTCGTATGTTTCTGGGGCATTGAAGTTAATAAATGATGCGGAAAATGAGTTTGGGTCGTTTAAGAAACTTACTAAAGGCGAGATAAAAATTGGATGTTCGGCTTCTTTAACTAAGTTGGTGTTGTTGCAGGCTTTAAAAGAGTTTCATCAAGATTATCCGGGTATTAAGATTAATGTAGTTAATGAACTTACAAGTAATTTAATATTGGATTTAAAACTAGGTAAGTTAGATTTTGTTATATTTAATGAGAGTGATATTAAAGAAGCGAGTTTGGAGTTAAGAAAACTTAAAGATTTAAAAATTGGGTTTGTTTATAATCCAGAGTATTTTGAAGATAAGATAGTAAATATAGAAGATTTAAATAATTATCCTTTGATATTACAAAAAGAAGCTTCTAATACAAGAAAGTTTTTAGATAATTTGTTATTGGCTAAAGGGATAAGATTGGTTCCTAAAATGGAAGTTGTTAGTCAAGATTTAATTATGGAGTTTGCTAATATTGGTTTAGGTTTTGGCTTTGGGTTTGTGGATCTAGCTAAGAAAAAATATAAGAATTTGCAAGAGATAGATTTAAACAAAGATTTACCTAGTACTAGTGTTTATTTAGGGTTAAATAAAGATATGACCTTGTCTTTTGCAGCTAAGACGTTTATAAAGTATTTAAAATAATGATAAGGAGGTTAAGCTTTAAATGATACTTAATGTTAGTGGAAGAACGGATATTGTGGCTTTTTATACACCATGGTTTATGAATAGATATAAAGAAGGATATCTTGATGTAAGAAATCCTTTTAATCCTAAGTTAGTTAGTCGTATTAATTTTTCTAATGTAGATTTGATATTGTTTTGTACTAAAAATCCTCTTCCTATTATAGATAGGATAAAAGAAATAGATAAGCCCATTCTTTTTCATGTTACTTTGACCCCATATAAAAAAGATATTGAACCGAATGTTATTGATAAAAAGTTAGTTATAGAAGGAATAAAGAGATTGTCTGGTATATTGGGTTCAGATAATGTTGTTGTTAGATATGATCCAATATTTTTAAGTGATTCATATACCTTGGAGTATCATATAAGAGCGTTTGATAAGATGTGTAAGGTACTTAAGGGATATGTTAAAAAAATAGTGGTTTCGTTTTTAGATGATTATAAAAATGTTAGATATAATATGAGATATTTGAGATTAAGGGCATTTACAGAAGAAGATTATAAACAAATTGGTCTAAATTTTAGTAGGAGTGCTTGGGAAAATGGCATGAGTGTTCAAACTTGTTTTGAAGAAAGAAATCTAGTTAATTATGGTTTTACTAGGGGTGAGTGTTTGTCATTGGAGCTAGCTGAGAAAATTACGGGTAAGAAGCCAAAAAAATGGAAGGCTAGGGGTAAGAATGGTTGTAATTGTGCAGAAATGGTAGATGTTGGTGTTTATAATACTTGTAAGCATTTTTGTAAGTATTGTTACGCTAATTATGACGAGAAAATGGTAAATGCTAATACTTTGAAGCATGATGTTAATTCAAGTCTTTTAATTGGGCAAATTGGTGCTGACGATGTTATAAAACCTAGAGTATAAAGATGTAAAGTGGTAAAGAAAAAAGTACGTTTTTCTTAAGATATTGGTATAATTTAAGTAGATATTAGAAGAATAAAAATAGTTCTTCGAAGAAAGGAAGATGGATATGAAACAAGGACGTGTAGCAATTATCACTGGAGGTGCCAGTGGAATAGGACTTGCAACTGCTAAAAAGCTTCTTAGTGAAGGGGCTAGTGTAGTTATTGCGGATTTAAGTGATAAAGTCTTAGATATCGCGACTTCTTTAGGTGAGAAGTGTTTAGGTGTTAAATGCAATGTTGCTTTAGAAAGTGATGTTGTAGCGTGTGTTAATAAGGCGGTTGAAAAGTTTGGACATATCGATTATTTAGTGGCTAATGCGGGAATTGGAGGAAGTCCTGCCGCACCAGACGAAGTAAGTATGGCCGAATGGAATAGTGTGGTTGCAGTTAATCAAACCGGAATATTCTTAATGAATAAGTATGTTATTAAAGAAATGTTAAAAAATGGTGGTGGTAGTATTGTTAATACTTCGTCAATGTATGGTTTAGTAGGAACAAGTACAAGTTTTTCTTATGCCGCTACTAAGGGAGCAATTAATCAAATGACTAGATGTTTGGCATTAAGTTATGCAAAGAAAAATATTAGAGTTAATGCGATTGCTCCAGGGTATGTTGATACACCAATTTTAGCCCAAGTACCACAAGATATGAAACAAGCTATGGCGATGCAATTGCCGGTAGGAAGACTAGGTCAAGATTTTGAAATTGCTAATTTAGTAAGTTATTTACTAAGTGATGAGGCTTCATTTATTATCGGTGCTATTGTCCCAATTGATGGTGGTTATACGGCACAATAAGAGAAAGTTAGAACGTTAATTTTCTTTTTTCTTGGGCTAATTTATGATATTCTATATATAGAAAGACTTGAGGTAAATATGAATTATTTAGATAATATAAATAAGGATACATTGGAGTATTTCAAGGTATTGGAGCCTGATTTTCCTACGTGGTTAATTCCTTATATAAATACGCCTACTATGTTAAAACAACAATATATAAGTACGATGTGTGGTAAGAATTATACAAAGTTATTTAACGTTGATTATTATTATTCAAGTTTAGATCATAGCATTGCAGTAGCGTTAATAGTTTGGCATTTTACTAATGATAAGAAACAAACTTTGGCAGGGTTATTTCATGATATAGCAACTCCTACTTTTAAACATTGTATTGATTTTTTGAATGGAGACTATATGAGACAGGAGTCAACAGAAGATTTAACTTCGTATATGATTAGTAGTTCTAAAAAGATAATGGCTTTATTAAATAAAGATAATATTAAGTTAGAAGAAGTAAATGATTATCATATTTATCCAATTGCGGATAATGATACGCCGAGGCTTTCGGCTGATAGGTTAGAGTATTCGTTATCGAATGCGTTGTTTAATTGCCATTTGGCTAAGTTAGATACGATTAGAGAAATATATAATGATATAAGCGTTCAAACGAATGCGGATGGAATAGCGGAGTTAGGGTTTAATAATCTGGATGTTGGTTTGAAGTTTGTTCGGTTAACTAGTGTGTTGTCAGTAATTTATAGAGATGATAAAACAAGATATTCGATGCAGTTAATTGCGGATATTTTAAAAGATATGGGTACTTTAGGGATAGTTACGAAAGAAGATTTATATACTAAAAAGGAAGATGAAATGCTTGAGGTAATGAGGCTTAATGGTTATAAGGATGTTATAGATACTTGGAGTAATGCTTGTGAGGTTTTAACTTCTAGGGAAGAACCTAAAGGTGTTTATTATGTTTGTCATGGTGCTAAAGTACGTTATATTAATCCTTTGGTTAATAATCTTAGAATAACGGATAAATCTAGGGTTGCGAAAGAAATGATAGATAAAAACTTAGCCTATGATATGAGTAAGTATGTATACTTAGATATGAAATTAGAAAGGAAACTTTAAATGGAAAAGATAATGAGTTTAGGGGTAGCTGAGGCAAGACGGACTTTGAATGAGAATAAAGGAGGACCTTTTGGTGCAGTTATTGTAGATAAAGATAATAATGTTATAAGTGTAGCGTCGAACTTGGTTTTAGAGTTACATGATCCGAGTGCTCATGCTGAGATTATGGCAATTAGAAAAGCCGGAGAGATTTTAAAAACGCATGATTTAAGTGGGTGTAAGATTTATGCGACTGGGTATCCTTGTCCTATGTGTTTAAGCGCTATTATGTGGGCTAATATTAAAGAAGTTTATTATGGCACAGATTTAGAAGAAGCTAAAGAGATAGGATTTAGGGATGATTTTATTTATAATTATATAAAAAATCCTAATGAAAAAGCTTTGAAGTTAGAACAAATAGGGCACGACGAGTGTCTAGAATTGTTTAAAGAATATCAAAGTAAGAAAAAGGAGGTTTACTAATTAAGAATTTCTTTGTATAATCTTCCTTTAAGGGGGATGTACGTGCAAAAAGTTGTATATATTAATGATTTAAGAGAGTTACCGCATGGAAGAATGTTAATTACCGATGGAAATTCAAGTGTTTTATATAAAGTTAGTCCTCATATTTATTATAAGAAATTTGGGGAAAGATATATTAGGTTGGATGAAGATAAAAAGCAAGAGTTAATGAACTTTTTGGAATATATTTTAGATATTGAGGCTAAAAACTATGTAGCACCTACGATGTTGTATCGAAGTGAAGATAGGCTTTATGGGTATACGATTGTGAAAGTACCAGGTAAGAATTTAAACCATGTAAGTAAGAGAACTAAAGTTAGTGAGTTTATTGAAAGAATAGATGAAATGAAGGAAACGATGAGAGTACTTGCGGATAAGAGAGTGGTATTAAGTGATGTTAACATGTCAAATATTATTTATAATAAATCGTTTTTCTTAATAGATATAGATAACAGTTATATAGATTATACACATTCTAAGGATATTATTTATTTAAGTAATATGAATAAATTTTATATGGATGTTGTTAATACTTTGATTAGTGATATGCCGGAAGTGTTGGGAAGGGATTGTGAGTTTCGAGAACGAGAAAGACTTTTAGGACAAGGTTTTAATGAGGATTATAAAGAAATGCTTATTTTTATGAAAGAATTATTAGAAAATTATTATAATAAAGAGATTGTAACGATAAAAGATTTTAGAAAGTTAACAAGGAGATAGTATGGATAATAATAAATTATGTGAAGATTTAAAGAATAGACTTAGTGATATTGGGAGGTTACTTTGACGAAGATGTTAAGTTAGAAAGGATAAAAGCCTTAGAGTCTCTTATGAATGAGTCTGGTTTTTGGGATGATGCCGCTAAGGCCAATAGAGTTAATCAAGAGCTTACGCATTTAAAAAAAGAACTTAAAGGATATCATGACGCTAGGGGTGAGTTGGAGATAATTTTAGAGCTTTTGGAATTAGAAGATGAGAGTTTTAACGAAGAGATAAAAAATAATTTAGAAAAATTAACTAAGGAAGTTGATAGTTTAGAAGTTAGTTTGTTATTGAGTAATGATTATGATGAGTTGAATTGTTTTTTAGAAATACATCCAGGTGCTGGGGGAACGGAGTCATGTGATTGGGCTTCAATGCTTCTTAGGATGTATGAAAGGTTTTGCGATCAAAATAATTATAAGTATGAGGTAGTTGATTATCAAAAGGGTGAGGAAGCTGGAATTAAGTCAGTTACCTTAAATATTAAGGGCTTTTATGCTTATGGTTATTTAAAATGTGAGGCGGGAGTGCACAGGTTGGTGAGAATTTCTCCATTTGATTCTAATAAGAGACGTCATACTTCTTTTGCTTCGGTAAGTGTTGTACCGGAGTTTGATAAGAGTGTTGATATTGAAATCAAAGAAAGTGATTTAAAGATTGATGTGTATCACTCTAGTGGCGCTGGTGGGCAGTCGGTTAATACCAGTGATTCGGCAGTTCGTATTACGCATTTACCAACAAAGATTGTGGTTACTTGTCAGGTTGAAAGGTCGCAGTTAAGAAATAAAGAACGCGCTATGGAAATGTTAAAAAGTAAGCTTTATAAGCTAGAGTTAGATAAGAAACAAGAAGAGTTAGACAAAGTTAAAGGGGTGGTATCTAGTATTAATTTTGGTAGTCAAATAAGAAGTTATGTTTTAGAACCATATACTTTAGTAAAAGATTATCGTAGTAATTATGAGACTAGTGCGGCTTTGAAAGTGTTAGATGGCGATATTATGCCAGTTATTGAAAGCGTATTACGAATAAAAAAATAATATAATTAGGAAGAAAGGTTAATTTATGTTGGAATTTACAAAAATGCAGGGATTAGGGAATGATTATATTTATATTGACGCTACTAAGATTAGGATAAAAAATCCTAGTATGTTAGCTAAATATATGAGTGATAGACATTTTGGAGTTGGAGCAGATGGTTTAATATTGATTTTACCTAGTAGTAAAGCTGATTTTTCGATGAGGATGTTTAATGCTGATGGTAGTGAAGCTGAAATGTGTGGTAATGGAATTAGGTGTGTTGCTAAGTTTGTTTATGATAAATGTTTAACTGATAAAAAGATAATTACTGTTGATACTAAGGCAGGAATTAAGACTTTGACTTTAAATGTTGTTGGTAAATATGTTGATACGGTTAAGGTTGATATGGGAATTCCTAAGTATGAGAGTGAATGTATTCCTGTTATTTCCAATACTAAGATTGCTAAGAATTTAAAAATTGAAATATTAGATAAAATATTTGATGTTACTTGTGTTTCAATGGGTAATCCACATACGGTGATATTTGTTGATGATGTAGATAGTTTTAATGTAAAAAAATATGGGGAATTGATTGAAAAAAATAAAATGTTTCCGCAAAGAACTAATGTTGAATTTGTAGAAATAAAGGATAATTCCAATATTAAAATGAGAGTTTGGGAAAGAGGAACGGGTGAGACTTTAGCGTGTGGAACGGGAGCTTGCGCTAGTGTTGTTGCTTGTGTTTTAAATGGACTTACTTCTCGTAATGTTAGGGTGCAACTTTTAGGGGGAAATTTGGATATTTTATATAATGATAATAATCATGTATATATGACTGGTCCTGCTAAGACGGTTTTTGAGGGAAAACTAATTGATTTAGATGTTAAGAGTTTTATTTAAAGACTTAATTTTAGTTTTAGGTCTTTTTAATTGAATGAAAATTTGTTAAACTTACTTTAGAGATAAGGTTGGTGGGTGTTATAAAAAAGTATGTTGGGTTAGTAGTTGGTACTTTAATGGTTGCTATTTCTTTTAATTTGTTTTTTGTACCTAATGATTTAGCTGCTACTGGTGTATCGGGGTTGGCAATAATATTAAGTAGTTTTTTTAATATTTCACCATTATATTTTATTTATGTAGTAAATGTTATTTTAATTGGAGTATCGTTTGTATTTTTGGGTTGGGAAGATACTAGAGGTACTATTTTAGGCTCTATTTTAGTACCTATTTTTATGAGCTTGACAAGTAATATTAGTACGATTATTGATTTAAGTGATGTGGATATTTTAATTAAGGCAGTTATTGGAGGATTAGTTTCGGGGTATGGATGTGGTATTATATTTAAAAATGGTTTTACTACAGGTGGTACGGATATAATTGAAAATATTATTTCTAAGTATTTTAAAATTCCTTTATCTAAAGCTATGATTATGGTTGATGGTATGATTGTGTGTTTATGTGGTTTTGTTTTTGGGTTAGAACATATGATATATGCCCTTATTATCTTGGTATTAATTAGTTTATGTAGTAATAGATTTATGTTGGGTATTAATGATGATAAGATATTGTTTATTACTTCAAAAAAGTATGATGAGATTAGAAGATATATAATTTCAAGGTACCATTATGGTGTTACTATTATGGATGGTGAGGGTGGATATTCTAAGGTACATGAGAAGATTTTGATGTGTTCGATTAAGGCTAGTTTTTATGTTGAGATTATGCAGGCTATAAAGGTTATTGATAGTGAGGCTTTTGTTAGTGTTGTTAATTCTTATGAAACAGGTTATTTAGATAAGGAAAGAAGAAAAAGACTTAGAAAGTATTAGAAAAGCAATAGTGAATTACAGCTACTGCTTTTTTAGTTTAATTTATTAAATAATTCTTTAGGGTCAATTTCTAAGGCTTTGGCAATTTTAGAGACAGTATCTAGTGAGAATTGTTTTTCACAACCACTTTTGGTTTCGATTTTTTTCAAGTAGTCTACGCTGATATTACTTTCCATGGCCAGCTTCACTTGAGTCCAGCCTTTTAACTTTCGTTGTTTTTTGATATTTTGGGCGACTAAATAGTATAAGTTATCTTCATTCATAAATATCCCACTTTCTTTCGATATTTTTGTGTTCAACTTAATTTTCTCATTAAAAATTTGTAAAATATTTACGATATAGTACACTTTTTGCACATTTCATGATATAATTAGCGAAGAAAGGAGTTACTAGTATGTTATTGTCGACTACTTCAGTGTTAGAAGGAAAAAGAATTAAAGAATATAGGGGAATTGTTTTTGGCGAAACAATTTGTGGTATTGATTTTGTAAAGGATTTTACGGCAAGTCTTACCAATTTTACTGGTGGTAGAGTTAGCGAATATGAAGAAGATTTAGTGGCAGCTAGAGCGGATGCCGTAAGTGAAATGATAGAACGAGCAAAAAAGATAGGTGCGAATGGCTTAATTGGAATAAATGTCGATGTTAAATCAATTACTGTCGGTGAAAAAGTGCAGGTAATGCTTATGGCGACTGCCACTGGAACAGCAGTTATTGTAGAAGAGGAGAAGTGATATTATGCAAAAAAATGGCCAATATGTAGGTGTTAATGACGAATATGTACCAGATAATGAAAAATATGTAGATAATAATTTAAATAACGAAATCAAAAATGATATGCATGATATATATAAAGGCGCTAAGGGTTTTGTTACTAATAAGGACAACCAAGAAAAAATGAAGCAAGTAGGTCGAAAAGGCTTAAAAATATTCAAAGGTATAGGTATTGGATATTTAATTTATATTGGAATAGTGTTTTTGTTGGTAATTGCTGGTTTTGTTTTTACTCTTGTAATGATTAGTAAATCACATAAAGACTTTGAAGATACTAGAAATAATATAATTAATAGTTCAAAAGATATTTTCGAAGATACTGATAATAAAAGTAATGAAATGATTGATAGTATTAGTAAGAGTATGTTTAACTCGGGTTTAGAAAGCTATAAAGGTACTCAATCTAAAATGATGGTAGGAATGTTATTAGACAATATTTCTACAAACTTAAAAAAATATCAAAATCATGTAATTACGGTAACATATGGAACATTTAGTTCTTCAAACGCTAATGAAATAATAACTTTGAAAAAACAACTAAATGAAGATACAAAGTATGAAGTAATATTTGATTATGACGCAACTGGTTATATTAATGCTGTTACGATTTTAGATTAAAAGACTGTTAATGACTTATTGCTTTAATAGTCTTTTTTATTGGGTAAAAGTTTTTGAAAAAGGCTTGCACTAAGTAAAAAACTAGTGTATGATACATGGCGTAAGGAAGATTATATGAATAAAAGTATGGAATACTTAAATAAACTTTTAAATGATGATGATACTGTTGTTTTAGGAGTGTCTGGGGGACCAGATTCTATGTGTCTTCTTAGTTTATTACTTCGAGTTCGTGAGCAGGTGAATATTAAAATAGTAGTATGTCATGTTAATCATATGGTTAGAAGGGAAGCTTTAGAAGAAGAAGCATTCGTAAGAAAATTTGCTTTAGATAATAAATGCTTTTTTGAACTTAAAACTTTAGCTAAAATAGAGAAAAACTTTGAGGCAGAAGCTAGGAAATTACGTTATGAATTTTTTAAAGAAATTGCTTTAAAATATCATGCTAAGTATATTATGACGGCTCATCATGGTGATGATTTAATGGAAACTGTATTAATGAAGATAGTAAGAGGATCGAATATTAAGGGTTATTCTGGGTTTTCTATTAAAAGTATGGTAGATGATTTTTACTTGGTAAGACCATTAATTTTTTATACAAAAGAGGATATTGTTAAATATTTAGACAATAATAATATTGATTACTGTATTGATCAAAGTAATTTTGAAATGGATCATATTAGAAATCGTATTCGCGGGAATATTATTCCGTTATTAAAGAAAGAAAATAGTAATGTTCATTTGAAGTTTTTAGAGTATCAAGAAGAATTACTTGCTAATTATAATTATATTAATAAGGTTGCTTTAAAAAAGTTAGAAGAGATTTATGTTAATAAGAAGTTAAATATTGCAGAGTTCAATAAGTTAGATGACGTTATAAAAAGAAGAGTGTTGGAAGTAATAATTCGTGGCATTTATAAAGATAGTCTATATTTGATTACAAGTAATAATACTAAAGAAATAGTAAATCTTTGTTTAAGTAAGAAGCCAAATGGTAAAGTAAGTTTGCCTTTGATGTATAATTTTGTAAAGAGTTATAATGAGGGATATTTTAAAATAGTTAAATATAGTAAGATAGATAAAGCCTTATTGAAAGAAGTTTTTGAAGGTAATAATCAAAGATTAGAAGTTGTTAAAGAAAGTACGGATACCAGTAATTATACAACAAGGCTTTTAAGCAGTGAGGTTAAGATGCCGTTATATGTAAGAACAAGAATAAACGGTGATAAAATTAGAATTAAGAATTTTAATGGTACAAGAAAACTTAAAAGTGTTTTGATAGATGAAAAAGTGGATAAAGAGTTTAGAGATGGGTTATTGTTAGTTGTTGATAGTAATAATGAGATTGTCTTTGTACCGGGTATTAAAAAAACTAAATTTGATAAAGACATTAATGAAAAATATGATATAATACTTAAGTATAAAAAAGAAGGAGAAGATTATGAATAAAAAAAGAAAAAATTCAATAATGCAATCATTACCATATTTGATATTAGTGATTGTAATATGTAGTGTTCTTTTTGTATATAGTGGAGGTAAATCAAGTGTTCATGATTTAAAAACAGGAGATTTCTTAAATTATATAAAAGAAAATAAGGTTACTGAAATGACTGTTACACCAAAGAGTGATGAATCAATTTATTATATTACTGGTAAAATTGATGGTTATAAGAGTAATGAATCGTTTACAGTAAAAATTATTAAAGAACAAATGGATACAGTTACTAATTATGCGGAGTCTCATAATTTGAATTTATATGATACAAATAAAGATCCTGGTTCTAGTACGGTATTGTATATTTTAGTTAATGTAGTTCCAATTTTACTTGTTTGTGGTGTTGGCTATGTTATGTTTATGAAAATGGCTTCAGGCAATAATAAGTCAATGGACTTTGGTAGAAGTAGAGCTAAGTTAAGTGAAGATGGTGGCAAAGTTAGATTTAGCGATGTTGCTGGTTTAAAGGAAGAAAAAGAAGAAGTTGCTGAACTTATTGATTTCTTAAAAAATCCTAAGAAGTTCCAAAAGTTAGGGGCAAGAATTCCTAAGGGTGTCTTACTTGTAGGGCCTCCGGGAACTGGTAAAACATTACTTGCTAAGGCAGTAGCGGGAGAAGCTAATGTACCTTTCTATTATATTTCTGGTTCTGATTTTGTAGAATTGTTCGTTGGTGTTGGTGCTAGTCGTGTTCGTGATATGTTTAAACAAGCTAAACAAAGTGCGCCTTGTCTAATATTTATTGATGAAATCGATGCTGTTGGTAGACAAAGAGGTTCTGGTATTGGTGGTGGACATGATGAACGTGAGCAAACATTAAACCAATTATTAACTGAAATGGATGGTTTTGGCGCTAATGAAGGAATTATTATTATTGCCGCTACTAATAGACCTGATGTTTTAGACCCAGCACTTTTGCGTCCAGGTAGATTTGATAGACAAGTTACTGTAAGTCTTCCGGATGCTAAAGAAAGAGAAGAAATATTAAAGGTTCATGCTAGAAATAAGACTTTTGATAAGAGTGTTAATTTAGCGGCTATTAGTCAAAGAACACCAGGATTTAGTGGTGCGGACTTAGAAAATCTTCTTAATGAAGCAGCTTTACTTGCAGTAAGAAGAAATAAGAATGCCATTGGAATGGATGAAGTAGACGAAGCTACAGATAGAGTTTTAATGGGACCTGCAAAGACTTCAAGAAAGATTACGGAAAAAGAAAAGCGTTTAGTAGCAATTCATGAATCTGGTCATGCTGTTATTGGTATTAAACTTGCTGATGCTCAAGAAGTACATAAGATTACTATTATTCCTCGTGGTGTTGCTGGTGGTTATACTATGATGCTTCCAAAAGAAGATAAGATTGGTATTATGACTAAAGAAGAGTTAGAATGTCAAATTACTGGGTTACTTGGTGGTCGAGCTTCAGAAAAATTATTCTTAGGTGAAACTACTACTGGTGCTAGTGATGACTTTAAGAAAGCAACAAGAATTGCTCGTAGTATGGTAACTAAATATGGTATGTCTGATTTAGGACCAATGCAATTAGAAGAAGAAAGTGAAGGGGTTTTCTTAGGTAGAGATTATAATAAAACTAAGAATTTCTCAGACCAAGTTGCTTTAGAAATAGATAAAGCTGTTCGTAAGATTATTGAAGATTGTTATGATAAGGCAGTTAAAATCTTAAAGGAAAATGAAGATTTAGTTCATCTACTTGCAGATGCATTGGTAGAACATGAGACTTTAACTAAAGAACAAATTGAATGTTTAGTAGAAACTGGTAAGATGTGTCCAGTAGAGCCTCAAGTTAGTGCAGAACCAACGATGGTAAAACTAAAAGAAGTAGCAAAAGCTAAAGGAATTAAAGGTTATCAAAAGATGACTAGAGAAGAATTAGAAAAAGCTATTGAAGAATTAGATAAGTAGTCTAGTTCTTTTATTTTGGGCTTCTCAAATTACAAATAAGAAATTTTAGAGAAAATTTAAGACAAAATCTACTTTATATGATAAAATTAAAGAGCAATATATATAAAGGTGGTATAGAGTATGGCAAAAGTTATTTCATTAGTTAATCAAAAAGGGGGAGTAGGAAAGACTACTTCAAGTATTAATTTGGCAGCAGCGTTGGGTAAAGAAGGTAAGAAAACATTATTAATTGATTTAGACCCTCAGGGTAATGCTTCAACAGGGTTAGGATTAAATAATGGCGATATAAAGCATGATATTTATGACGTTATGACTGGGGCTTGTGAAGCTAAGGAAGCTATAATAAAGACTAAGTTTAAGAACTTAAGTATTATTCCGGCAACATTAAATTTAGCTGGTGTAGATGTAGAGTTTGTTAAGGCCATGTTAGAAGATTCTAACTTTAGACAAAATGAACAGTTAAAACTTAGTATTGAACCATTACTTGAAAAGTTTGATTATATAATTATTGACTGCCAGCCATCTTTAGGAATTACAACTATGAATGCTTTAGTAGCTAGTAATTCAATAATTATTCCAGTACAATGTGAATTCTTTGCATTGGAAGGGATTACGCAGTTATTAAATTCAGTTATAATGGTTCAGTCGAATATGAATCCTAATTTGAAAATAGAGGGAGTTCTTCTTACTATGTTAGATGGAAGAACTAATATAGGACTTGAAGTAATTGAAGAAATAAGAGGATATTTTAAGAACAAAGTATTTAATACGATTATTCCAAGATTAGTAAGATTAGTTGAAGCGCCAAGTCATGGGAAGCCAATAAGTGATTATGACCCAGAAAGTAGAGCGACTTTGGCTTATCAAAATTTAGCTAAGGAGGTAATTAGTAGAAATGGAAACTAAGAGAAAAGCATTAGGTAAAGGGTTAGAGCAATTATTTTCTAATGAAAGAATTGATTTTGATAACTTTGAAAAAGGTTTAGTTGAAGAGGCTAAACCAAATGAAATAGTAGAAATTTCTTTAGATGAGATAAGAAGCAATCCTTATCAGCCTCGTAAAATATTTGATGAAGAGGCTTTAAATGAATTAGCAGAATCAATTAAGGAACATGGAATTGTTCAACCAATAATTGTTAAGAAAAGTATTAAAGGATATGAATTAGTTGCCGGGGAACGTCGTACTAAGGCATCAAGAATTGCAGGGCTTAAGACAATACCAGCAATAATTAAGAATTTCAATGACCAAGAAATGATGGAAATTGCATTAATTGAAAATATTCAAAGAGAAAATTTGAACCCCATTGAAGAAGCTATGGCATATGATAATATTCTTAAATCAAGTAATATGACTCAAGATGAATTAGCTAAAAAATTTGGCAAGAGTAGAAGTTATATTACAAATATTTTAGGACTTTTGAAATTACCAGAAACAACAAAGAAATATGTTGAAGAAAATAAACTAACGATGTCTCATGCAAGAGCGTTATCAAAATTAGAAGATGAAGAACAAATTGATAGATTAGCAGATAAAATTATAACTGAGGGATTAAATGTAAGAACAATTGAAAATATTGCTAGGGATGAGGCGTTGCCTAAGATTAATCCTCAACATACAACAAAAGTAAGTGATTCAAATAAATATATTATATATGAAAATGCTTTAAGAGAAAAAACGGGAACAAGAGTTAAAATAGGTAATAAAAAAATTGAAATACCATTTAACTCGACTCAAGAATTAGAACGTATTTTAGAATCTCTTAATATAGAGATAGAAGGTTAATATGAAGTTTTTAGATAAAGTTTTAGAAATTCTTTTTAAACCGAGAGTTTATGTTCCTATTTTAGCAATTACTATTGGGTATTTGATTTATAGAATTATTAGATCAGGGGTCAAGAAAGCTTTAGAGTATGGTAGTAAAAGTGCTTATGAGACTAAGAAAAGAAAGACTATTGTAGAATTAAGTTCTAATGTGATTAAATATATTATTATTGTGATAGTAGGTATAATTATTTTAGAAACATATGGGATAGATACGAAGTCTATTATTGCTGGATTAGGGGTATTTTCTGCAGTAATAGGTTTGGCTTTTCAAGATACTTTAAAAGATTTTATTAGTGGAATTACAATAATACTAGAGAATTATTATATTGTAGGAGATTATGTTACGATTAATGGCTTTACTGGAGAAGTTATTGAACTTGGATTAAAAAGTACTAAGCTTAAGAACTTTGATGGTGATATTTTAGCTATTGCTAATCGTAATGTTACTCAGGCAATTAACTTATCACAGACTAGATCAATTGTATATTTAAAACTTGATGTAGCTTATGAAGAACCAGTAGAGAAAACTGAAAAAGTATTAAATATGTTAATTCCCGAATTTGAAAAAATTCAGTATGTTATGAAAAATTCAGTTAAATATTTAGGAGTTGATACTTTGAGCGATAGTTCAGTAAGATATATGGTAAAAATTGAATGTGTTCAAGATAAACAATGGCAAGTTAGAAGAGATGCTTTAAGACTTGTTAAGATGACATTTGATAGAGAAGATATAAAGATACCATATCCACAAATAGAGGTGCATAATGGAAAATAATTATAAATTAAATGATAATGTTATAATGAAAAAGCCTCATGCTTGTGGGTCAAATGAATGGAAAATTACCCGTGTTGGGGTGGATATAAAAATTCAATGCAATAATTGTGGTAGAGAAATTATGATGGATAGATTAGAGTTTAATCGTAAATTAAAGAAAGTTTTGGGTGATAAGAATGAACAAAACTAAGAATAAGATTAAATTAAATCCTATAATGACATTAGTTATTCTAATTGGGTTAACAATAGTACTTAGTGGTATTTTATCGTTATTTAGAGTTAGTGTTACTTATAATGAAGTAAATTCAGTTACTAATACTTATGATAAAACTTTAGTTAGTGTAGAAAATATGTTTAGTTTAAGTGGTCTTAAGTATATATTTTCTTCAACAGTTTCTAACTTTGTAGCGTTTACACCATTATCGATGTTGATAATAATTCTTATTGGAATTGGCGTTATGGAGAAGAGTGGTTTTTTAAAGACAACTTTTACGTTGATAACAAAGAATGCGCAGAAGAAAACAATTACATTTGCGATAGTACTTATTTCAATTTTATTTAGTTTAGCTGGTGATCTTGGCTATGTAATAATGATACCTTTAAGTGCTTTAGTGTTCTTATATGGACGAAGAAATCCTTTGATAGGAATTGTAGCATCGTTTGCTGGGTTAACTTGCGGAACGGGATTAAGTGTTATATTTACAAGTGTAGATTCTAGTTTAATGAATATTACTTTAAACGCTTCCCATATTTTAGATAATAATTATACTATGGGAGTTTGGTCGTATTTCTTAATAATGTTAGTAGCGGCTATTTTGGTATCAATATTAATTACTTTTATAACTGAAAGATTTATGGTTAATGAAGTTGAAAAGTATGAATTTAAAGAAGAAAAGAAAGAATTTAAGCTAACTAAAAGAGAGCTTAGAGGGTTATTATTTGCTGGTACAGTGGGATTAGTATATGTATTATTCTTTATATATAACATTATTCCTAATGTGCCATTTGGGGGTAATTTATTAGATTATAAACAGGTTTTATATATAGATAAATTATTTAGTCCAGATAGTTTCTTCTCTCAAGGTTTTGTCTTTATAATTACAATGCTTTTTGTATTACTAGGTTTATTTTATGGACTTGGGGCGAAGACAATTAAGAATAATAATGATTTTTGTGATGATTTAGGTCATTCTTTAGATGAGATAGGTAAACCAATTGTTTTGATTTTATTAGCGTCGGTTTTAATTAATGTGTTTAAGAAATCAAATATTGGGACAGTTATAGTTGGGGCATTGTCTAACTTAGTTGGTGGTAGTGCATTTACAGGTATTCCATTATTAATATTGTTCTTCTTAGTTGTAGTTATTGCAACAATAGTGTTACCTGGTTCAGTAAATAAATGGACAATACTAGCAGGAAATTGTGTACCAATTATGATGAATGCAGGGTTCTCACCAGAATTTATTCAAGTAATATTTAGATTTGGTGAATGTGTTACTTATGGAATAACTCCTATTATGGCATATTATGTTATTTACTTGGCGTACTTAGAAAAATATCAACAAGGAGATGAGCCAATAACGTTATTTAGGTCTTTGAAGTATCAAAGAAGGTATGGTTACATGGTTGGTATTTTATTACTAGTAATACTTATATTATGGTATATAGTTGGACTTCCATTAGGTAGTGGAGCGCCAACAATTTAGAAAGGTAACTGTGGTTATCTTTTTTAGTTGCTAAATTTGGTGGTTTTCATTATAATAGTCTAGTAAGGACGTGATATTATGGCATTAAAAGCAGGAATTGTAGGATTACCTAATGTAGGAAAATCAACATTATTTAATGCAATTACAAAGAAGAATATATTAGCAGCTAATTATCCATTTGCGACAATTGACCCAAATGTAGGGGTAGTTACAGTACCGGATAGTAGATTAGAATACTTAGAAAATTTATATGTACCAGAAAGAACTATTCCAACTACTTTTGAATTTACTGATATAGCAGGGTTAGTTAAAGGAGCTGCTTCTGGTGAAGGACTTGGTAATAAGTTTTTATCACATATAAGAGAAACTGATGCAATTGTTGAAGTTGTAAGATGTTTTGATGATGCAGATATTATTCATGTTGAAGGTAAAACTGACCCAATTAGGGATATTGAAATAATTAATGTAGAGTTAATACTAGCAGATTTAGAAATAGCGGAAAATAGAGTTAGTAAAATTCAAAAGAAAGCAGAGACTACGAAAGATAAAGATGCTGTAGCAGAATATGAAGTATTGAAAAAATGCGTCGATGCATTAACAAATAATATTCCTTTAAGACATTTAGATTTTAGTGAAGATGAGTTATTACAACTTAAAAACTTTAATTTTATTACTTTAAAACCAATTATTTATGTCGCTAACGTATCGGAAGATGATGTCGTTGTCGGGGAAAATGATTATACGAAAAAGGTTAAGGAATATGCTTCTAAAGAAGGTGCTTCGGTTGTTGTCATGTGTGCAAAAATGGAGTCGGAGTTATCGGAATTGAATGATGATGATAAGAAACAATTTTTAAATGATTTAGGCATTAAAAATAGTGGATTAGATAAGCTTATTTTTGCGACTTATAATTTACTTGGATTACAAACTTTCTTTACAGTAGGAAAAGATGAATGTAGAGCATGGACTTTTAAGATTGGAATGAAAGCACCAGAATGTGCGGGAATTATTCATAGTGATTTTCAAAGAGGATTTATTAAGGCTGAAGTTACTAGTTTTGATGATTTAGAAAAGTATGGTAGTGAAAAGGCTGTACAAGAAGCTGGTAAGAAGAGACTTGAAGGTAAAGATTATGTAATGCAAGATGGAGATATTGTATTATTTAGATTCAATGTATAGAAAAAAATCGCCTGCGGGCGGTTTTAATTTTGGGTTCTTCCACATAGCCAATCCATGGAGATATTGTATTTTTGGCATATTTGGTAAGCAAAAGAGGTTAGAATAAGAGTTTTTCCTGATTCATAAGCACTTATTGTAGAGTGAGAGGTGTTTAAAAGGGACGCTATGTCTTCTTGGGTTAGAGATAAGTCTTTTCTAATCTTTTTTAGGTTGGAACCAATTATTTTTTTATCGAGTTTTTCTAAGATAGTATGGTTGTTGTTTTTACGAGATAGATTCATTACATAGTCCATAGAAACATTAAAATAATTGCAAAAATCATTTAAGTGGTTAAGGGGTATTATTTGTTCTTTTGTTTCCCATCTAGCATATGTTGATTTACTGACATTTAAAATTGTAGCCAAGTCCCTTTGAAAAATATTATGATCTTTTCTAATATCGGTTAGCATTTCGTTATAGTTCAAGGTAATCACCATAATAATTTTCTCATTATCTATTTATTTTTTATTTCTGCCCCTATAATACGACAAAACGTGTTATAATTAAATGGTAATAGTAGGAGATGGATATGAAAAAGAAGAAATTATTAATTATATTAGGAATTATCGTGATTACTTTTATGGTTATTGGGGTTAGTTATGCTTATTATATTAAGACATTTTCGCAAGTTAATAGTAATGTGGTTAAAACTAAGTGTTTGAATTTAAGCATAACTAATGAGAAGAATGATATAAAGTTAGATGAACAATATCCTATACCAGATAGTG
>OLGZ01000720.1_pt1 | contig 23893 bp, 22 predicted proteins | sample 1605981 | NCBI WGS metagenome assembly OLGZ01 (sample SAMN03283291) | human gut metagenome | biome: human-associated habitat; material: feces | host: Homo sapiens | place: Peru | collected 2012 | reverse complement strand
ACCAAAAGAAAATGACTATCGAGCAAATTTGGGAGTATGGCAAAAACCGCGGCAATGCGTGGTATTCGCCCGTTACTTGCATTACCGAATTTATCCCCGAGACAAATTCAGTAATGGTATATAGCGCGACTGCTGGAATGAGCTTTAACATAGCCACAGGACAGCCATCAGGTGCGCCAAAGCCTTTTATCAACGAATTTAAGTGGAATCCAAAGGCAAACGCGCCCGAAAAAGACCCAGCTGTGGAGATACAAATCTTTGACGCGATGGGCTATCAAGCCTTTCCTTTTGATTTAAAGAAGGCTTTTAGCAAGTAGTTTAAAAGGCTTTTTTGAGCTTTTTATCACAACGGGCTTTGAAAGCAAAGCCCGTTTTTGTGCCTTAAATTTAGGCATTTGTGAATTTGCGTGAATTTTTTGCGTGATTTTCGCGTTTGCGTGAATTTTGCGTGAAATTTACGCTCAATTTACCATTTCACCGCGTGCGAATGGCTTTTTATGATAAAGCCTTTCGCGCCGTGCATTAAATTTAGAAGGATACTTATGAAAAATCTACCTTTTCTTGCTCGCACTGCTTGTGCAAGCTTGCTTGTTTTTACCGCTGCAAACGCCGCACCAAACACCACGCCGCTAGCAGCTGCGTCTCAAATCCCGCCACACGCGAGTTTCAATCCGCCGCCCTTTGTGATGTTTCAAAAGGTGCTAATGACACGCCCAGAAAATCAGTTTGACGGCAGTAGCCTTATGCGCTCCAACGAACACAGCGTAGCGAACGAACTGCACAACGCAAACACTCCGCTGCACTTTACCACAGGGCTTTACGGCACGACAGGTTATGGGGCGTTGCTGGGGAAATTTCGCACGAGTGAGTTTTACGGCACGCTTGCTGGCTTTTATACTTATGCGGGCGATTACAAAGACGGAGGCGGATACAAAATCGGCGAACGCGACAACACTCACAACGCCTTTGGCTACAAACGCGTCAGCACACAAGCTATGCTAGGCTGGACTCCAAACGCTGAGAATGACTTGCGCGCGACTTTTGTGTATGATAATCTACTTGATGACAGGCAACCTCATAGTTTGGGAATGGACATACTCCGCACGACTCGGTATTTTGGGCGTGCGGATTATCGCTTGGGACAGGCTGATGACTCAAACACACTTCGCGCGTGGGCGCAGCTCATCGACATTTCAAGGCGTGGGGACAATGACTCGTTGCGAGATGGTCTTGGGGCAACGCTTCGTATCGATAGGCAGTTTGTCAATGCTGGGTCAAAATACGACATTGATTTTGCTGAGGATTATCACAGCCAAACGAGTTTGACTTATGCTTCTGATGATAAAAATGTGAGAACTTTCAGCCCTGCGGGCGTGCAGACTGCGTGGGTAGTGCCTCGTGCGGTAGTGCGTGAGTTGCAAGTGGCGCAGACTTTTTCGTGGCAGTTTGCAACGGCTCACAAGCTGAATTTAGGCGCAGAATACGCTTATAATTGGAGCAAGGCGCGCGAAGCAGACGGAGCGGTGCTAAATCCTGCCACAGGCGGAACAATCACTCCGCGTGAGCTTTTTAACAGCTATTTTGGCGAATCGATGGCTGATAAAAATATCGAACACGGCGCAAGCGTGGCAACAAGGTATGAATTTGCGCCAACTTCACGCCACAATTTAGCGGTGGATTTGCAAAGCATAGAAGTCATCGGCGATGTGGATCAACGATACGGCTCAACGGGAAATCCTTTTCTCAAAAAATCACGCCACAACCGCGCTAGGCTAGAATTTAGCCTTGGTAGCGAGAGTTTTGGCGGGTATTTGAAACCGCAAGCTGTTGTTAGTGATGAGGAAAATTCAGCCGATGCTGGGGCGAGCGATGACTTTGGGTTGCGTGTGAGCGGTTCGTTTTTAGCCGATATGGCAAAGGACTTTTTTGTCAATGCCCCAAAGGACGGCAGCTACGATAAGACAATCACAGGAAGCAATATAGTGTTTCGCAACGCCGATGTGCAGCTTTACATAGCAAGGCTGGGCTTGGAGGCGAATTTGTGGCGTGGGCTGGGCGTTCGCTTGAATGGCTGGTATAACTACGGCGAGGACACCACAAACAAACAACCGCTTTATCAAGTGCGCCCGCTTGAAGGGCAGTTTGCGCTGGATTATGAGGGCGCGGCTGGCTTTGGCAAGTGGAATGTGGGCGTAAGTTGCCGTGCTGCTGCGAAACAAACCCGCCGAAGCAAGTTTGCGCTGGATTCTGAAAAGGCTGGCTTTGCGGTGGCTGATTTATACGCGACAATCGCGTGGAACAAAACACTCGCGCTTAAATTCGGCGTGGATAATGTTTTTGACAAAGAATACAGCGAATATATCAGCGCTTCTCACGTTGATGCCCTTACCACTGCTAGCTATGTCAATGCTCCCGGGCGGACATTTTATGTAAGTGTAAGCGGGAGTTTTTAGGGGCTTTGCGTGAATTTTTGCAAGTTGTGGGCTGAATTTATCGACTAAACAAGCACTCTTGGGATAAAGGGCGAGAGTTTGGCTAGGATTTCATACTCTATGGTGTCAAAAAATTTCGCCCACACTCTTGCATCATCAAAGACACAAACGCGCTCGCCTAAATCCGCACAAGAAAAGCTGTCCATTGACATTCGCCCAAGCAAACAAGCCTTTTTGCCGTCCTTTGTGCGCTCATTTAACTCTAAAATTCCCTTGCCATCATAACGAAAAAGCCCGTCAGCATAGCCTAAATCATACACGGCGATTTGAATGTCCTTTGTAGCGGTGTATGCGCCGCCATAACCCACGCTTTGCCCCGCTTTAAGCGTGCGTGCGCTGAGTTTGTGCGCGTAGAGTTTCAAAACAGGCTCTAACTCAGCGCAAAATTCATTGTATCCAAACTGCGCTAAACCCACGCGGCACAGCTCGTTTTCGGGCAGTTTTTCACAGCGAAAAAGCGCGGCTGAGTTGTGTGAGTGAAAGATAAGCCTTTGTGAGCTGAGCTTTAACGCCTTTTTTTTGGCTTCTTCAAAGATTTGCTTTTGCGCAAAATACCGCCCATCAAGCTCATCAGCACAGGCAAAATGCGTGAAAAGCCCCTCTATGTAAATGTTGTGGCGTTTTGCCTTGTCAAAAAGCTCTTCAAGCTCGCTTACAAAAACGCCGTTTCGGTGCATTCCCGTGTCTATGGCAAGATGAACGCGCGTGCCGCTTTTAAGCCTTGCTAAATCGTCTTTTGCGTTGAGTGCGTATATGAATTCAGCCTTTTCTGCGCCGTTTGGGTGGTGTGATAAAATGAGTATGTTTTTGAAAAAGCCCTGCATAAAAAGGGCTTCGCTTTCGTTTTTTAGGGCGATGAATTCCACGCCCATTTGCTTTGCTAGCGGGGCTATAAGCTCTATGCCGTGTCCGTAAGCGTTGTTTTTCATCACGCAAATGACTTGGCTCGCACCGCCTGCCTTGTCGATGATGAGCGAAAGGTTGCGCTCGTAGGCTTTTTTGTCAAGTGTAATCAGTGCCATTACTGCTCTGCAAGGATTTTCATCTTGCCCGCCGTGTCAAGTTTGACATAGAGTGTTTTGTTGCCGCGAAATTGATGATTTTTAGTGTAATAATCCTGATAAAAGGCTATGCGAAACATTTTTTCGTTTTTTATGTTGGGGTATGGGCTTATGTTAATGCTGGAAAATTTTATCGTCTTTTTTTCTTTTTTTGAAAAAATCGCCCCTTTCATCGCGGCGAATTCTTTAAAATCTTTTTTGTCAAAGCGGCGAAAGTCCTTTTCATCGTAGAATTCAAGGTAGGCTTTGATGTCGCTTTGTGTCCATTTGTCTTTCCACGCAAAGAGTGCTGCCATCAAAGCGGCGATTTCATCGGCGTTTGTGCGCACTACTTCTTTTTCTTCTGTCATCGCAAAGGTTTTGCCGTGCTTTTCAATAACCTTTTCAAATTCGCGCAAAGTCTTGTTGTGTAGGGCTATGCAGCCGCGCGTTTTTACTTCATCAAGCCGCTCGCCATCAAGCGGATAGCCGTGTATCCAAATGCCGCTGCCCGTTTTGCCCTGCACTCTATCAAGCAAATTTGGGTAGTTTGTCGCAAAGGCTAAACCCCCATAATACTGGTCTTCTGGCTTGAATTTCGTCCCAAGTTCGTAAAAGCCCACAGGCGTTTTCAAATCCCCTTGCACTTGCTTGTCGCCCATAAGCCCTGTAACGCCGACTTTTTCGTTGAATTCGCGGCTTAATTTGCCATTTTTGTAGAAAAAAACTTGAAAGCTCTTGTTTGTTTTGTTTGTCAGCACTATGGCTGTCTCGCTGTCATAATACCCTAACGAAAGGTTTTTGTCTTTTAACTCGTCAAGCCAAAAGTCCTTGTTTGCAAGCTGTTTTTCAAGCTCTATGCCTACGGCTTCTAGCCCTTGATTGAGATAAATTTGCGCGAGATTTTGGGCGTTTGCGCCAAGTGCAGCGAGCAAAATGAGTAAGAGTTTTTTCATTTGTATCCTTTAAAAAAGTGTGATTATATACAAAAAAGTTAAATTTAGCGTAAAAAATCACACAAAAATTTATCTTGTGCGCTGAATTTTTACTCAAATGCGCTAAAATTTGGGGCGAAATTCAAAAAAGGACGGCAAAAGATGAAAAAAATTCTTGTGGGTTTAGCGCTTTTTGCAAGCGCTCTTTTTAGCTCTGAGCTTGAAATCAACGACATTTTCGTCAAGCAAACTGCTCCAAATGCAAGGGCTACGGCGGTTTTTTTGAAAATCACCAACAACAGCGACAAGGACATTGATTTGCTTGGCGCAAAGAGCGATTTAAGCGACAGAATCGAGCTTCACACGCACATAATGAAAGGCAAAAAAGTGCTGATGACGCCCGTGAGTAAAATCACTATCCCCGCGCGTTCAAGCGTGGAGTTAAAGCCGGGCGGCGAGCATATAATGCTTTTTAACATTAAAAATCAAATCAAAGCTGACACCAAAATAAGCCTAACGCTTGAATTTAGCAACGGCGAGAGCTTAAATTTCAGCGAGATTGAGAGCAAAGAAGTGCCAAAACCGCCTAAAAAACAGCGTGTGAAGTAAATGTAACAAATTCACATTTCCTTGACACTTTTTTGCTAAAATGTTATTATGTTTTTGAGTGGCAAAGCCTTGCAAAGTGCTATTTTATAGAGCTTAACAAACTTGCCAAACAAGAACAAATCCAAATTTCACACAGAAAGGACACAAAATGAAAAAGATTTTTGTGAGTGTTGCGCTTTTTGCGAGCGCTATTTTTGCAGCAGACATTGCAGTGAGCGACATAGCCGTCAAGCAAACCCCGCCAAAGGCGCAAAATACGGCTATTTTTCTCACTATCGCTAACAACAGCGACAAGGACATAGCCCTTGTAGGCGCAAAGAGTGATTTGAGCGATAGAGTCGAGCTTCACACTGTGGTGTATGAGGGCGAAAAGATGACTATGGTGAAAGTGCCAAAAATCACCATCAAAGCAAAGTCCAGCGTGCAGTTGATGAGCGGGGCGGAGCATATAATGCTCTTTGGTATCAAAAAGCCCGTTAAAAAGGACACCAAAGTGAGCCTAACGCTTGAATTTGACAACGGCGAGAGCTTGAATTTCAAGGACATTGAGAGCATTGAAATGACAGGAATGGGACACGCCAAAATGCAAGGGCAAATGCGCGGACAAGGACGCGGACAAGGCAAAGGACGCGGAATGGGACCTTGCCAAAACGCCACGCAAGCCCCTTGTATGCAATGAAAAAACTGCTTTTTGCTTTTTTCGTAGCACTTTTGCTCGTTGTGGGCGCGTTTTTTGTGCTTGATAATGAGCCACAAAACAAGCGTAGGGAGCTTATCAAAGAGCTTCCTTTGCTGGCTTGTGATTTAAACGAAAAGCCCTGTGAGTATGAATTTAATGGGCAAAAAGTGCAAGTAGAATTTAAAGAAAAGCCCGTGCAAGCACTTGTTGAAAATGAGCTTGTGGTTGAGAATTTGGGCGATTTTAGTGAGCTAAATGCCCGCATTTATGGGCTAAATATGTATATGGGCGATGTCGTGCCGACTTTTAAAAAAACAAGTGCAAACTCTTACAAGGCTGCTGTCGTGCCAAGTGCTTGCGTGATAGACACTATGCGCTTTCGCGTGGAATTTTTTAACGGCAAAAAGCCTATAAATTTTTATTTTGATTTTGATATAAAAAGATAAAATTTCTTTAAATTTTGAGTAGAATTTTGATAAATTTTTGCTGTGAAATTTAAGAATTTTGAAAAAATTCACTAAAAAAGGATAAAAATGAAAAGATTTTTTCGCATTTTGTGCGCCTTTGTTGTGGCGTTTTTGGTGAGTGCTTGCGGGGAAAATTATGATTTTAGCTTAAATTCAGAGTTTGGAAAAGTGAGCTTAAAGGACTTTGCGGGCAAAAAACTCATCGTGTATTTTGGCTACACCTTTTGCCCTGATGTCTGCCCTGCCACGCTTGCGCTTGTGTCAAGCGAGCTAAAAAGCCTAGAAAATGACAAGGCTTATTTGCTTTTCATCTCACTTGACCCTGAGCGAGATAGTGATATAAACGCCACAAACGAGTGGCTTCGCTACTTTTATCCAAACGCCACAGCCCTAATCGCCGATGATGAAAAGGCTTTGTCGCAAGTGGCTAAGCGGTATGGGGCTATTTATGAGAAAGTGCCTTTGCCAAACTCAGCGATGATTTACTCAGTGGCGCACAGCAACGAGCTTTATTTGTTTGATGAAAGGGGTAAATTTGTCGAAAAAATCAACGATTTTAGTCAAACAAATTTGCACGAAAGACTCAAAAACTTTTTAAATTCGGACAAGTAGGGCTGAATTTAAAGGCAAAATAAACAAAAATTAAGAAACTTATAAATAAATTTTTGTTATAATGCGACACAAAAGGGGCGAAAATGAGTAAAAAGCAAGCCTATATCATCACCGTGGCGAACCAAAAAGGCGGCAGTGGCAAAAGCACGGTCGTAGTCAATCTTGCCATCAAGTTACTAGGGCTTGGCAAGGTGCTTGTGATGGACACTGACCCGCAAAAAAGCATAGAGAGTTTTACAAATATCCGCGAGGACAAGGCGGACGGGGATTTGCCACATTTTGCGCTCTCAAACCGCACGGGCAATATCGCCGAGTCCTTAAAGCAGTTTATCGAGCTTTATGATTTCATCATCATCGACACGGGAGGCATTGACAGCCAAGAGTCGCGCAAGGCTATGCTTTACGCAGATGCTGTTATACTGCCAAGCACGGCGTCTCAGTTTGACGCAGCCGTGTTAGAAACGATGCTGCAAACCATCACGCAAATCAAAGATATCAACGATGATATGAAAATTTGCATTTTGATGAACAAAATCAGCACAAATGTCTTTTTGGATAAGGATTTGCTTGATTACAAAAAGGGCGTTGAGCAAATTCAGCACAAGCTTAGTTTGAAGGACGATTTTTTCTTGCTTGACGGCGTTTTAAAAGACAGAATCGCCTACAAAAGAGCGGTTAGCGAGGGCTTAGGTATCACAGAATACAGCGACACCAAAGCTAGGGTTGAATTTGAAGAGTTTTTTGCCGAATTTGCGATGAGTGTGAATTTGCCATTTAACATTTCAAATTCTAAATCAAAAAGCGAGCATTAGCCTTGCAAATGAGCCTTTGGGCGTGTTTGCGTGCTTAAATGCGTGCTTTTGGGCTTTTAGCTCAAAGCGATAAAGCCAAATTTACCACAAAGGAAACACAATGAAAGACAAAATTTCAAAAATCGACAAGCTCGAAAACAGCCACAAGGCACAAGCCATCATCAAAGAGGCGCAAAGTGCTAGCGTAGCGACAAAGAGCGCAAATCCACAAAAGAAAAAGTCCGCAAAAAGCACCTTTGCAAAGCCCAAAAACAACGCTCCCTTAAAGCCCCAAAAAGCCACGCAAAAAAAGGCTGAAAAAGCGGGCAAAAAGGCAAACAAAAAGGCTTTAAAAAACGCTCAAAAAGCAAGCGCAAAAAGCGGGCAAAAAAGCCTAACGCTTGGCGTCATCACCATAAGTGCGGACACAAAAAAGCTGGCTAAAATCAGCGCCTTTTTTAATGACTTTATCACAAATGCCGAAGAAAAAAGCGAGTTTGTGAAAAAAGCCCTTTTAGCACAAATCAAAAAGCACAAAAAAAAGCACAAGTAGCTTGCGGTTTTGCGCTAAATTTAGGCGTTTAGAGAGCTTTTGCTTGCATTTAGCTTGCCCACAAAGCCCACTCACTGCGCCAGCCATTTAGTCTCTAAAATCAAATGCACCTCATTTGAGCGAGCAAAAGAGCTTTGAACGCCAAAGTCCTCTGAGTTGAATTTACCCGTGAGCGTGAGTTTGGGCGTGGCTTGACTCGTGTCAAGGCGACTTTGAAACTCTATGTTTTTGGATTTGCCTTGTAGAGTGAGCTTTGCGATGAGTTTGCCCTCTTGCTTGCCACCTTTACTGCGTGTGGGCGTGTATGAAATGAAAGAAAGGGCTACAAATTTGTGCTGTGCGGCGTTTAGAAATTTCTCTTTGGCGAATTTATCGCGCTTTGCCTTACCCGTAGAGACAGAAGCACTTAACGCCTGTATCTGCAAAGCAGTGATTTTACCGCTTTCATCAAGCTCCAAACGTCCGCTAAACTCCCTAAAAAGCCCATCTACGCTTAAAATGGCGTATTTGGTTATCTCAAAACCGATTTTTGAGCTTTTATCAAGGGCATAATCCTTGCCGTGTAGCGACAAAGTGAGTGCGAACAAGCACCAAAGTGCTGTTTTTAGGTGCTTTGACGAAAAAAATTTATGTCTTGTTACCATAAATGCTTCCTTAAAACGCATTTAAAATATCTTTGAAAGCAAATTCTAACAAATTAAAATAAATCAGAGTTTAAAGGATTTGCCAGCAAATGCAAATCGCCACTTACACAGCAAACACACAAAATTTGTCAAAAGCATAGCCTTTTAGCTATGCCTTATGTAGTTTTACTCAAATCTTTCCATAAATTTAAAGTGTGAATTACACCTTTAAAGCGTGGATTTTTCGCCTTTTTGTAAAAGGCTCAAAATGACAAAACCCTTGTCATACTGACCTATCTTGTCATACTGAGCGCAGCGAAGTATCCATAAAATTTAAAGTGTGTTTTGAATTCTTTGGATTTTTCGCTTTGTGCTAACGCACTCCGCTCAAAATGACAATGTTCGATTTTTTTGCTGCGGCTACGCCTTGCAAGCCACAAAGAAAATCTAACCTACCAAAATCCTTGTTTTGCGGCACGCTTGTGTTTGCTTTGCAGTTTATTTGATGAGACAGCACAAAAGCACGCCCAAAAAGCTACTCAAAACTTACAACAAAGCTACAAAATTCACAGCAAAGTCGCTAAATTTAATTCACAATAAATTCACAGCAAAGCCATTAAATTTAATTCATCACAAATTCACAGAAAATTATAGCCTTTCATAACAAAGCCACTAATTTTCACCGCAAAATCACAGAATTCACAGCAAAGCCACGAAAGTCCATCATTTAAACGCGATAAAGCTTTCAAAATTCGCCCATTTAAAAAAGCTTTGCACCTTTGTAAAGCCCGCATTTTCAAGCATAGCCAAATTTTCCTTTTCGCTGTAAGGCACAAGCACATTTTCAAGCGTCTCGCGTTTTTTGGCGATTTCAAGGCGCGTATAACCTTGCTCGTGTTTAAAATCAGCGTAAATTTCGATGATATTTTTCGCCAAAAGAGCATCTTCATAAAGAATTTTTTCGCTCATTATAAAAAAGCCCTTTTCGTTTAAATTTTCATAAATTTTTCGCACCAAAGCCTGTCTTTGCGGGGGACGGATAAACTGCAAGGTGTAATTAGCGATGAAAATATCACTTTTTACAAAGTCAAATTCGCTCAAATCGCTTTCAAAAAAATCGATTTTCGCTCCAAAGGCGGCGCATTTGTTGCGTGCGTTTTCTATCATCGCGCCCGAGTTATCCACGCCTACAAGCTTGTAAGCTGCATTTTGTCGCCAAAATTCAAGCAACAAGCTCGCCGTAGAACAGCCCAAATCACAAATACTCGCATTTTGCGCCCCAAGCTTTGCCACCAAAGCCACGATAAGCCTTAAATTTTCCTTGTAAAAAGGCACTGAACGGCTTATCATATCATCAAAAACGCTTGCCACCTTTTCATCAAATTCAAACTGCTTTTGCACTTTTTGTTTAAAAATTTCATCTTTCATTGTGTGTCCTTTAAGCATTTTTGGGCGTTTTGACAATCTTTTTGAATTTGCTTTTTAAGCAAATTTAAATCATCAAAATGCCTATTTTCGCGTAAAAATTTCTTAAAAATGAGCGTGATTTTTTCATTTTTTTTGAGTTTTAAATCAAATTTTTCATCTAAAATGTGGCTTTCAACGCTGAATTTCCCATCCGTTGAGCGAAGCCCTATGAAGCTTACACTTTTAAAAATTTGCCCCCCTATCTCGCACAAACTCGCCCACACGCCATTTTTTGGCAAAAAATAATTTTTCGTGTTTAAATTCAAAGTCGCCACAAGTTCCTTTGCACCTATGCCTTGCCCGCTTTCAAGTAAGCCACACACCGCATAATCCCTACCCAAAAGCTCGCTTGCAAGCTCGCATTCACCACGCAAAAGGCATTCTTTGATGAATTTAGAATGCACGCTAATGCCCTTAAATTCAAAGTCTGCCACGATAATAGCCCTTAAAGAGCTTAATTTTTCTATATCTTTTGCTCCCGCTCCGCGTTGCTTGCCAAAGCGAAAATCATCTCCAACAACAAGAGTTTTAAGCTGAGTAAATTCAGCCTGCAAATGCGCTAAAAAAGCCTTTGCGCTTAAATTTTTAATCTCTTTAAAATCCACAAAAATCAAATCAAACTCGCAAAGTTCTTTCATTTTTTCTTTTGGCACGAGCCTGTCATTTTGAAATTTATCGATGACTAAAAGGGCTGAATTTTCACGCTTTAAATGCTTTAAAAGCTGCTTATGTCCTAAATGAAAGCCATCAAAACAGCCAACAGCCAGCATTTCAATGCTTTGCTTTTTGGTATAAGTAAAAAAACTCGACATTACCTTCCTTTCCTTTTATGGTAGATGGCGCAAAGCCCTTTAAAAGCCAACCCAAACTCGCACACTCTTTTTCAAACTCCGCTCTTGCTTTGATGATAGCTTTTTCATCTTTTACAACGCCACATTTGTCGCGCTTTGCACTAATGCCAACTTCAAATTGTGGCTTAAAAAGCAGTAAAATCAGGCTTTGAGCAAGCTCATCAATGCGACAAAGCACATTTTTAAGCGAAATAAAACTTATATCGCACGAAATAAATTCAAATTTTTCAGCACTTTGATAGCTTTTTATGTCCGTTTTTTCCACGCTTTGCACGCGCTCATCGTTTTTTAACCTTTCATCAAGTTGATTTGTGCCTATGTCAAGGGCTACCACGCTTTTTGCGCCCTTTTCAAGCAGCACCTGCGTAAAGCCACCAGCCGCCGCGCCTATGTCAAGGCACTTTGCACCGCTTAAATCAAGGGGAAATTCAGCCAAAAAGCCTTTGAGTTTGAGCGCGGCACGGCTTGCGTAAATGTCGCCCAAAAGCGTGAGTTTGAGAAAATTTAGGCGCAAAAGCTCATCATCGCTTAAATTTTGGGCGTCTTTTAATAAATTTCGCACTTCAAAGGCGCTTTTATAGCATTTATCATTAAGCAAAACGCTTTCATTTTCGATAAATTCTAACGCCTTGTTGCGCGAAATGCCAAGCCTTAAAGCCACAAATTTATCAAATCTCACGGCAAAGCCTTTTGCAAGGACTTTTTAAGCTCATCTTTTTCGCTTGAAAGCCACCAAATGCTAATCTCAAAGGCATTTTTGTTTAAAAGCTCTTTGAATTTAGCCAAATTTTTCTTGTAAAGCTCGTTTTGTTCTTGCACCGCGCTTAAATTTTGCTCTAACAACGGACTTTGCATATTTTGCAAATATGTTGAAATCCTTTCTTGGTATTTTGGCTTGACATTTACGCTTTCTTCATAAAAAAGCAGGCTCAAAACACTTGCAAAAAGCCAAAAAATAGTGCTTTTCTTGTCCTTTAACACAAAAGAACAAAGCAGGGCAAAAGATGAGCAAAGCACAAAGAAATTCAGCACTTCAAGCCCAAATATCAAGCATTTTGCGCTTAAATTTTCAAGCCAAAAAATCATAAAATTTTTAAACACCACCACAAAATAAAGAGCCTGAGAAAGTGCGTCAAGTGGCGGTAAAACCGAGCTTTTGTAAGTGTCTAAAAAATGATTAAGATAAAAAAACGGCTCATAATTTTGCCTAAAAAAAAGCTGTGAAAATGAGTAAAAAAGACTTGTTGCAAACGCTGCTACAAGCACCACGCGCAAGGTGTTGTAAGGGTTGGTGCGAAATTGTGAGCGCAAAAGCACTTTAACAAGCAAAAAAAGCAAGGGGAAAAACACAAACAAAAAGATGAAATCAAGGGCGTTTGCATACATTAAATTCAGCATCAAAGATGAAGTCGCCACAAAGGCAAGGCAAAAGGCGATAGCTTGCAAAAGGGTGTTTTTTTCTGTAAGGCGGTAAAAAAGGGCGCGCTTGTTGAGCGTGGCTTTTTTGATGATATTTTTGCGCGCCCACAAGATGAGAAAATTCTCTTTGTAAAGCGCGTAAAAGGGCACGAGCAAAAAAAGTGGCGCAAAAATGAGCTTTTGCCACGACAAAACAAAACCCAAAAGCCCAAAAAGTGCTAAAAGCCGCATTGTTTCCTTTCATAAATTTAACTTTTTTTTAAAAAGGATTTTATCAAATTTTAGTCATTTTCAACCATAAATTCAAACTTTTTTGCTATAATATCGGGTCTAAAATCAAGGAGTGCAAATGCTCAGCAAAAGAGTCAAAATCCTATCAGAGTCCGTTACTTTGGCTGTTAGCGCACTTGCTAATGAAATGAAAGCACGCGGAGAAGATGTCATCAGCTTTTCAGCAGGAGAGCCAGACTTTGACACGCCTAAAACCATAAAAAACGCCGCTATCAAGGCTATCGAGCAAGGCTGTGGCAAATACACAAATGTCGCGGGCATAACAGGCGTGCTTGAAGCCATTCAGTTCAAGCTGCACCGCGACAACGCCCTAAACTACGACATTAAAGAGATTATCACTAATGTAGGCGCGAAGCACTCACTCTTTGAGTGTATCCAGTGCCTTATAGATGATGGCGATGAGGTGATTATCCCAAGTCCTTTTTGGGTGAGCTACCCCGAAATGGTGAAATATAGCGGCGGAAAGCCCGTTTTTATCGAGGGTTTGCAAGATAACGGCTTTAAAATCACGCCCGCACAGCTTAAAAGCGCACTCACACCGCGCACAAAACTCTTTATACTCAACTCTCCAAACAACCCGATAGGCTCTATATACTCCAAAACAGAGCTTAAAGAGCTTGCCAAAGTGCTTGAAGGCACAAAAGTAGTCGTTTTGAGCGATGAAATGTATGAGAAAATCCGCTATGACGGAGTGGAATTCGCGTCCTTTGCCGCTGTGAGCGAAGATGCGCTACAACGAACCGTTACGATAAATGGACTCAGCAAGTGTGGAGCGATGCCGGGCTGGCGATTTGGCTATATGGCAAGCAAAAACGCCGAGTTAAACGCCGCTGTTAAGCGTTTGCAAGGGCAAAGCACGGGCAATATCAACGCCATAGTCCAGCACGCCGCCATTTGCGCACTTCGCGGCGAAACAGACAAAGACATAGCCTTTATGCAAAGCGAGTTTCAAAAGCGGCGCGACAAGGCTTGTGAGCTTATCGGCGAAATTCAAGGGCTGAGCGTGTATAAGCCACAAGGGGCGTTTTATCTTTTTGTGAGTATTAAAGCTGTTGAGCAAAGCTCGATGAAATTTAGTCAAGAGTTGCTTGCGCGTGAAAAGGTTGCTGTGGTGCCGGGGGTTGGCTTTGGAATGGACGGGTATTTTAGGCTTTCTTACGCCACAAGCCTTGAAAATATCGAAGAGGGCTTAAAGCGCATAGGACACTTTGTCAAAACCCTCAAATAAAATAAAATGCAAACAGCAAGCTTTGAGAAAATCATCAGCGGCGAAACGAGCCTTTTGGAGTGGATAACTCAAAACCGCAAAGACGGGATTTTGCAAGACTTTCTGCCCGATGATGATAGCATTGCCACGCTTTTTCCTCAGCTTAAAGATATGAATTTTGTCGATGGTATGCTTGATGGCATTATGGGGGCGAGCGATTCTAACGAGGCTCAAATTCTTTTTGATTTGTTTTGTGAATTTGCCGATGCAAATTTAGACGATGCGCTTGTTGATGAGTATTTGGGGCGAATTTATCTTTTTTCGACTACGCACAGAACGCTGGGGTATATCGATGATTTTTTGGAGCTTCTTTTAAAGTGCGAGGCTAAAAACAAAGACAAAATTCAGCCCATTGCCTTTATCACAGCAGGGCAGTTTTTACACAAGGCGACGCATAGAGAGCCTGTGAAATTAGCCTTAGCGATACTTGGCGTTTCGTATTTAAATGACGAGGAACTATCTTTGTATAGCCTTTTTGGCTTGGCTGATGAGTTTGCAAACTATGTCGCTGTGGCTTTAAAGCGCAACGAGCGCAATGATATCATTTGTCAGCTTATAAAAAAAGTCAAGGGCTGGGGGCGGATACAATACCTGAATTTTTTAGAGGTAAAAGACGAGCAAACGCGCGAGTGGCTGCTTTTTGAGGGCTACAAATGCGATATAAACGACAACTACACCGCGCCTCTTTGTATGCAAAAGGGCGATTTGCTGGGCTTTATCAAGGAAAGGGGCTTTGATGATGCGCTTTATGATGCTACGGCTGCTATGTTTGATGCCTTGATGGGTTCTGGCAGCGGACCGCATAAAATCACCGAGTATGAGGACTATGATGAGACTTTTAGTCTCTTTTTTGCGCACAGCAAGGGCGTGCAAATGAACGCTCAACGCTTTCGCATTTTGTTAAGCCTTAACACTCATTTGGAAATTTACAGCGAAGACGATGAAAACGATGAAGAAAGCGCAGAAAATGAGGAAAGAGACTTTGCGAAAAAATACGCAGAGCAGTTTTTAGCCTTGGTGCGTGAGATAGCCTTTGAGCGCGACATTGACTGGCAGGGGCTTGTTTTGAGCGACATTTTTGATTATAATCACAGAAAAATCGCAGCGAAATTAGGCATTGACATTTGGAGAGAATTTTACACGCACGCCTTGAAAAATAAGGACTTTAACGAGTGGTATGAGCTGAGCAAAACAAGAGACATACACCGCTACAAAGAGCTTTGCGAGCTGGTAAAAAGCCGTTTTGATTTAGAGACGATGAAAACAGAGCCAAAAGATGAGCTGGGAATGCACTCTAAATTTAACGCTTATAGGGATTTAGAAATGGTTGTGCAAGGTTTGAGGGATTTTGATGAAATTTTTGGCGTAGAACTTGTTGAAACACTCTTACAAAGCCCCGTTACGCGCAGTAGAAATATGGCTTTAAACACCATAGAATCGTGGGAAAAGAACTTTCATCTCATACCACAATCCTTGCTTAAAATCATCATCAAAAACGCCCCCAAAGAGCCAAATGAAAACATTTTCAAACGCTACAAAGTGCTTTTGGATAAATACCAAAATGATTAAATTTTTTGCTTTTTTGATGAATTTCAAGGCAAATTTGCTTTTTAAGTCTAGCGTTTGTTTGATGAGAATGCTTTGTAAAATTTAAATTTTCGTAAATCACAGCCATTTTGCCTTAGTGGTAAAACTTATGGAGAGCCAAATTTTGTAGCTTGGTATAGCCAAAGCCTGTTCTATCTCCTCTCTTATCGTATCTAGGCTTGCCACAGAGCCTGCAAAGTCCCTATCCACAAGTATGTTTATCTCTACCATAAAAAAACGCCCCGATTTTGCCGTGTGCGTGTCATAGTCCTTAAAGCCGTGCTTTGCGCTCACTTCTTGCATAAGTTGTGTGATATGCTCATCAAGTGCGGGCGGGGCGAGCATCACTAAATCCTTGAAATTCGCCACAGCGATTTTAAGCGGGCTTACGCAAAGGGCAAGCGAAAGCACAGCCAGCAAAAACGGGTCGATATAATGAGAAAATTTATCAATAAAAAACACAAAATCAAGCCAAAATTCGTGGATAAAAGATAAATTTGAAAGGGTGCTTAAATTTGTCAAATTTTCGCTCAAATTTAGGGCGTTTGTCGTGGCGTTTAAGGCTTTTAAATTTGCTAAATTTTCGCCCGCCAAAGCTGAAATTTGCGACACGCTTAAATACACCAAGCCAAACGCCGCAATCGCCCCAGCATAAAGGGCGCAGTCGATTTTCCACTCGGTGTTATCAACGCGTATTAAATCAGACTCCAAAGCCCTGCACGCCTGCCTTGTGTAGATAAAAAGCACAAAGCAAAACACCAGCGCAAAGCCGCTATACACCGCCACGCCGCCAAATTCTACCTCATATCCGCCACTAAACAAGCTAGAAACGGCATTGATAAAGGCATAAACGCACACAAGCACGAGAACAAGGGATTTGAAAAGATTTACCATAGGCTCAAAACGCACATAACCAAACTGAAAAATCTCATCATCGTCCTTGTAAATGTAGCGCGAAGTAACCACGCTCAAAGCCCCAAGCCCCACGCTCACAAGGCAGACAAAGCCGTCAAACACCACAGCCAGCGATTTCGCCCACACGCCAAAGCCCACGCCAAAAACCGCCAAAACAAGCGCGCTCAACATAGAAACTTTAAGCACGCGTTGTTCTTTAACGCTTTGTGCTTGAAAACTCTGCTCCACGCTTTCATTTACGGGAAGATAATCGCGCACACTTTTGATAAAAGGGCGTTTCAGCTCAAAAGGCTTGCCAAAGGGCAAAAGATTTTGCTTGTCGTTTGGGTTTAAATTTTTGCTTTGAGAGGCGTTTGAATTTGCCTTTTTATGGGTTGTGCTTTGTTTGTCGCTTAAATTTTTAGCTGAGCTGAGCTGAGCTGAATTTTTCATAGCCTTTTGAGCTGAATTTTGCCTTGCTTTGTGCTTTAAATTTTGAGTGTTTTTATCATTTTTCATCGCTTTTCTTTGTCTAAAATGCCTTATTTAGCCTTGACTTTACTCAAAACACTCACAAAATCTCCCTTTGTCCTTTGGCATCAGGCTCGCTCAAAACGCCCATTTGCGCAAGCTGCTCGATGATATTTGCCGCGCGGTTGTAGCCTATTTTAAGCCGCCGTTGCAAGTAAGAAATGCTGGTTTTTTTATCCTCTAAAATCACAGCCTTTGCCTGCTCGATAAGCTCATCTAAACCCTCGCCGTCTAAATTCTCGCCCCCAAAGTTGCCAGCGTTGCTAGCATTTGAGCTATCTTTTAAGAAATTTTCATCATACTCCACAGCTTGTTGCGCCTTTAAAAATTCTACGATTTTATCAATCTCCATTTCACTCGCAAAAGGCGCGTGCAAACGCACTAGATTGCTTGTGCCTGGTGGAGTAAAAAGACTATCGCCCCGTCCTAGCAAACTTTCAGCACCTTGTGCGTCCAAAATCACCTTGCTATCCACTCTTTGCCCCACTTTATACGCAAGGCGGCTTGGTAAATTCGCCTTTATCAGCCCCGTTACGACATCAACGCTTGGGCGTTGCGTGGCTACGATTAAGTGAATTCCGCTCGCCCTTGCCATTTGAGCAAGCCGCCCTATGTAAAATTCAACATCTTTGCCCGCCGTCATCATCAAATCCGCCAGCTCATCGATGATGACGACTATGAAAGGCAGCGGCGACAAGCCAAGTTCGGCGCATTTGTCGTTGAAATTCTCTATATTTTTGGTGCGCGCTTCTGCCATCAGCTTGTAGCGGCGTTCCATTTCGGCAACCATATTAGAAAGCGCAACGATAGCCTTTTTGGGGTCTGTGATAACAGGCGTTAAAAGGTGCGGAATGTCATTATAAATGCTAAATTCAAGCATTTTGGGGTCTATCATCATCAAACGCAGATTTTGCGGGCTGTTGCGATAAAGCAGGCTTAAAAGCATAGCGTTTATCCCCACGCTCTTGCCAGAGCCTGTTGTGCCAGCGATTAAAAGGTGCGGTAGCTTTTTTAAGTCGGTTATAAAGGCGTTGCCGACTATGTCCTTGCCCAAAGCTATGGTTAAAGGGCTTTTTGCGGTTTTAAACACTTCGCTTTCTAAAATTTCACGCAGATAAATCGTTTGAATTTGCTCATTTGGCACTTCAATGCCCACGACATCTTTACCAGGAACAGGTGCTTGTATGCGTATGGAAGTGGCGCGAAGTGCCATAGCTAAGTCATCTTGCAAACTTAAAATACGGCTAACCTTGACATCAGCACTCGGGCGAAACTCAAAAGTCGTTACCACAGGACCTGTGTAGGTGCTGATGACATCGCCACCGATTTTAAAACGGCGCAATTTTTCAAGCAAATCATAAATTTTTTTATCAATTTCTTGCTCGTTTATCTCTAAATGATTATTACTTGGGCGCACCAAAAAGTCAAGTGGCGGGAGTTTGAAATCCTTTGGTGGCTCTATCTTGCCTTTTTCTAGGCTGTTTAAAAGGGCTGTGTTGTCCTCAATCTCCGTTTTTATGGCAGCCTTGCTTGAAAAATTACCCCGAAAGCTCGGCTCGTCAAATTCGCCCACTTCTTTCACCACAGGCACGAATTCATCGCTCTCATCGCTATAAGCTGGCTTTTGCGGTGGCTCTTTTTCGATGACTTCAAAGGGCTTGCTTTCGTCTTTTGGGGCTTTGCTTATTAGCACTTGGTTGCGCTCAAAGCTTGGCGTGTCGAAATTTGGCTCGCTTTGGCTTGCCTTTGGCTTTAAAAATTTCTCTGGCACATAGGGCTTTGCGGGCTTTTGGGGCGATGAAATGCTCTCATCGCTTTCAAATTCAGCCTTACTCATAAATTTTTGCAAATTCTTGCTTTTTGGCGTGTCGAAATTCGGCTCACTTTGGCTAAATTCACTCTCAAACTGCTTGCGCAACTCCTCAGCTATCTCATCTGGCGTGCGTCTTGGCTCGGGCTTGTATTTTTTCGCAAACTCATCTTCTTTCGCAGGCTCGTTTTGCGTGCGTTTCACAGGCTCGATGAAAGGAATTTCACGCTCGTTGATTTCATTTGTCTGGCTTAAATTCAGCTCAACTTCGCTTTCATCGCTAGGAAATTCAGCTTGTGCGGGCTTTTGGGGCGTTATTTTGCGCTCAACTTCGCTTTCAAACTCGGCATTTTCATCGCTTAAAGGCTCATCTTGCAAAATGGCTTCATCTTGCTTGTCGATTTCTTGCTTGATTTTAGGCTCATCGCTCGTTTCTTTGCCCCCGAAAAACTCACTTATAGCGGTTCTTATCCTTTCATCAAGCCTTGCAAACACGCTTAAATCAACCTTTACGCCAAAGACAAGCTCGACAAAGCGCGGAAAAACAAGCACCAAAGCGCACAAAAGCAAGGCTATGCTCAAAAAGCCCGTGCCAAGTCGCCCCAAAACAAAGCCCACTATGGTGTAAAACACTTCGGGTATGTAGCCAGCGTCCTTGTTAGCGTCCTTTGCAAAGAGTGCAAAAAGCAGCATAGCCGCCACAAAGGCTATGCAAAGCCCTATGAACTCGCTCTTTTTGATATTATCAAGCTTGTAAGCCCTTTTGTAAAAGATGAAATTCAAGGGCAGCAAGGCAAAGGGATAAAAAAGCCCAAATTCGCCAAACAAAAAGCGATTAAGCCAACCCAAACCGCCCCAAACGCCCAAAATCTCGGGCATAAATGACACAAAACACAGATAAAAAAGCACAAAAGTCGAGCCGATAAAGATGAATTCTTTTTTGATGAGCAGTCCTTTTTCGTTTTTTAAAAAAGCCATTATAGCTAAATAAAGCTAAAATTCAACAACACTAGCGCATTTTTCCAAAAGCTTCACACAGAATTTGAGAATTTAAGGCAAGCATTAAATTTGCAAATGGCTTTTAGCTTTAAATTCAGCTTAAAATTTGCTTTTTATCGCTTGTCCTTAAAATGCGCCCTAAATTTAAACATAAATTAAATGTTTTTACAACCAACCCTTTTTCTTAAAAAACAGCACGGGCAAGATGATAGACACTACCATAACGATAAGCACTATCGGGTAGCTATACTCCCAGCGCAGCTCAGGCATAGCGTCAAAATTCATTCCATATATCGTGCCGATGAGCGTTGGAGGCATCATCGCCACAGTCGCCACAGTGAAAAGCTTTATCGTTTTGTTTTGCTCGATATTGATTTGGCTTGCCAAAATAGTTTGTATATTGTCCAGCACATTGAGCTGCGAAACGCCAAATTCCACGAGCGAATTTAAGTCTTTTAGGACTATGGTAAGGTTTTGCTTGGTGTATTTGTCGATTTTATCGCTCTTTAAAAGCGAAGTCATCGCTCGGCGCTTGTCAAAAAGGGAATCTCTCACGCGCATATTTAGCTCTTGCAGCTCAGAAATAGAACGCAGCATTTTGTCATAAATAAATTCACTCTGCTTTTCAAGCACCGACACACGCAGCCTTCGCGCCTCTTTGTCTATGCCCTCCAAAATGTCAGCGTCCTTTTCCACGCGCACTTCAAAGATTTTGTCGATAATGTCAAAGCCGTCCTCGAAATTTTTGGGGCTTGCCAAAACGCGCGCTTGAATTTCCTCAAAAGCGTAAAATTCATTATAACGAATAGTAAATAAAATGTGCTTGTAAGCGATAAAAGTAACGGTTTCGTTGGTAAGTTCAAACACGCCATCACGCACATCGCGCACGAGAAAGTGCGTGTTTATGGTAACTGTGGTGCTGTCCTCCCAGTAACGCGAGCTGTGTTCGATTTCTTCGCGCTCTTCTTTGTCGGGAATGTCCAAATCATAGTGCTTTGAGATATAGCTTATCTCGCTCAAAGTAGGATTCAGCAAGTCAAACCAAAGGATTTTTTCGGGCAAGGTGTCGCCTTGTATGTCAAAGAAAATGCGCTGCACCAAGCTGTTGTGCGCTTTTTTGTAAATCGTTATCATCTTCGCCCCCTTTGTTATGATTTGTTATTATACACAAATTTAGGGGAAATTTGGAATTTGCAGCACGCAAAATCTGCAAAAAATTCAAAAGGCGAGTTTTAGCAAAAATTAAGTCGAATTCAAAAGGCTTTTTCTAAAAAAATGTGAATTTATAGAAAATGTAAATTTGCGAAAAGTGCAAATTTTGGGCGGAATTTTTCATCATTGCAAAAAAAGCAAAGCACATTTTACTCATTACCACAAACAAGGATAAAGCACATTTTACTCATCGTCATAAAAAAGACAAAGCGCATTTTCTCATCATCACGCGCCTTGCAAAAGCAAGCTACAAGCCTCGCTCACTCCGCCTTTGCAAAGTTTGTCGGTGTAGTATTTGACTTTTTGGGGATTGTTACCCACACCGCCAAAGCCCACTGCACAAAGCTCGGCTGCTACTACACAATCGCAAATTTCACCCATTTCGCACGCTTTTTCAGCGTATTTTAGGGCTAGTTTTCTGTCCTTATACATAAAAAGCCCCGACCATACTCGCACAAAAAAGCGCGTCCATAGAACAAACCTTATCCGCATATTTTTGAGCCTTTTTCTCATCAGCTTTTATATCAAATAATTCATTGTCGCCATTTAAATACGACTCAAACAACGAGCCACAAGCTCATACAAATGGGTCTTTGTTTTATTTCAGCTTTTTTGCGATAAACTGAATTTGCAAATTTAGCAAATTCAGTTTCTATTTATGCAGTTTAAATCCTCAAAAGCCACTTCAAGTCGCTTTATCATACTTTCCTCGCCAGCCCTTAGCCACACGCGCGGGTCGTAATACTTCTTGTTTGGCTTATCATCGCCCTCTGGGTTGCCGATTTGCCCTTGTAAATATGCTCTGTTCGTGCTTTCGTAGTTTCGCACCCCATCCCAAAACGCCCATTGCGTGTCTGTGTCGATATTCATCTTTATCACGCCGTAGCTTACGGCATCTTTTATGTCTTTTAGCTCGCTGCCACTTCCGCCGTGAAAGACGAAATTCACAGGCTTATCGCTTTGCAAGGCAAATTTTTCCTTGACAAAGGCTTGTGAATTCTTTAAAATGCTCGGTTGCAAGCTCACATTGCCGGGCTTATAAACGCCGTGCACATTGCCAAAGCTAGCGGCGATGCTGAATTTATCGCTGATTTTGCCAAGTCTTTCAAAGGCAAGTGCGACATCAGCGGGCTGCGTGTAAAGTTTAGCGTTATCAATGCCCGTATTATCCACGCCGTCCTCTTCGCCGCCCGTGCAGCCAAGCTCGATTTCAAGGCAAATTCCAAGCTCGCTGAGCTTTTTAAGATAGCTCTCGCAGGTGCTTAAATTGCTTTCAAGGCTTTCTTCGCTCAAATCCAGCATATGCGAGCTAAACAAAGCCACGCCAAATGCCTTTTTATGCTCTATACTAGCGTTTATAAGCCCATCAATCCATGGCAAAAGCTTTCTTGCGGCGTGGTCGGTATGGATTATCACAGGCACACCATAGCTTTGAGCGAGCAAATGAATGTGTCTTGCGCCACTTATCGCGCCCAGCACATCGCCACCTTCGCAGTTTTTGCCCGCCATAAATTTCGCCCCGCCGTTTGAAAACTGAATGATGACGGGCGAATTTACCTTTTTAGCACACTCTAAAACCGCATTTATGGAGTTTGAGCCGACTACATTTACCGCTGGTATCGCAAAGCCTTGCGCTTTGGCATAATCATAAACCTTGTTTAGCTCATCGCCGCTTACAACACCAGCCTTAACTATGTCCAAAACGCCCATTATTTCATCTCTACTTTGGCTTTTTCGTAAAGTTCTTGTTGCTTTTGCACGAGCAGTTTTCGCATTTCTTCGACTTTGTAAGCGTTTTCTAGCTCGCCTTTTACTTGCTCAAAGCTCAGCTGCTGCTTAGCTTGGGCGTCTTGCTTGTAGATGATATGGTAGCCAAACTGCGTTTTTACGGGCGTTTTGCTTATCTCGCCCTTTTTGAGTGAAAAGGCAGTGTCAGAAAATGGCTTTACCATATCGCCCTCGCCAAACCACGGCAAATCCCCGCCATTTCGTGCTGTGTTTGTGTCGATAGACTTCTCACTAGCGATTTCGCTGAATTTTTTGCTTAAAGCATCGCCTTTTAGGGCTTTTAGCTCGTTGATGATACTTTTAGCATCGCTTTCGTTTGACACAAGTATGTGCTTAGCCTTGACAGCCGCAGGGCGCACGAACTGAGCCTTGTTTTTGTCGTAATAGTCTTTAATCGCCTTGTTATCGACTTTTGCGGCATCAAAAAGCTTCTTTTGATAAAGCGTAACGATGATTTGGTCTTTTGCCAAAGCCAAAGCCTTGTTGTAATCGTTGCTTTTTTCGAAGTTTTGCTTTTTCGCTTCGGCTAAAAGCAGCCTGTCGGCTATGTATTGACGAATGATGGCTTGCTTTTGCTGAGCGGGCAGGTTGTTGATATTTTGCCCTTGCAAAAGCTCGTTGATTTCGGTGTCGGTGATATTTTTACCATCGACAGTTGCCACCACAGCAGCGTTTAGGCTCACGCTTGTCAAAAGCGCAGCCAAGACAAATGAAATTTTTTTCATCTTTTATCCTTTTAGAGTAAATTTGCTTGCAATTTTGCCAAAAATTTGTTTATCTTGTGTTAATGCACGAAAAATTTATCAAATTTGAGTGAAATTTGTTATAATGACGGATAAATTCACAAAAAGGACACGCAATGCTGCTAGATACCAAAAACACGCTTTTTGTTTGTATAGATATACAAGAAAGGCTTTTGGGCTTAATGGCGCACAAAGATGAGGTGATAAAAAATGCAAATTTGCTTTTGCAAGTG
>OLGZ01000719.1_pt1 | contig 23946 bp, 18 predicted proteins | sample 1605981 | NCBI WGS metagenome assembly OLGZ01 (sample SAMN03283291) | human gut metagenome | biome: human-associated habitat; material: feces | host: Homo sapiens | place: Peru | collected 2012 | reverse complement strand
GAACTGGCAGACGCGCTAGACTTAGGATCTAGTTCGAGAGAGTGGGGGTTCAAGTCCCTTTGCTCGCACCAAAACAATTTAAAGTGAGTCCCACAACTCACTTAATTAATTTATGACTCATTAGCTCAGATGGTAGAGCACCTGACTTTTAATCCGGTTGTCCCGAGTTCGAATCTCGGATGAGTCACCAAAAGGCACTTTAATTAGTGCCTTTTTTGTTTTAATTTTAAGTAAATGAATATTATTTAATTTATTTAATCTAATTATTTGATTCAATTTAATTTAATTCAATTTAATTCAATTTAATTCAATTTAATTTAATTTAATTTAATTAGATTTAATATTTTTGGCTATTTTATCAACACGCCTTTGAGTACAATTAAAATCTTTTGCTAAATGCTTTTAGTTTTTTTAAAACTTTAATACCATATAAACTATATATAGCAAAACACTCTTAATTTATTACATCTTTTCAATTCTATATCTACTGGCAATAAATAATAGTTATCTTCTTTCTAATGAAATTAATTCTTGGTATTTAATAAATTCTTGATTACTAGGGTCTATTTGAAGGACATAGAGTATTTTGCCATAAAGGCTTCGAATATACGCTTCTTTATCTAAGATATTATTTCTTTCTAAATGAGAACTAAGGCCATATTTAGTTATATAATATAGTTCTTGTCTTATTTTATGACGATAGTCTTTAGGCACTTGAAGTTTTCTATTAACGACAATACCAGTTACTTCTTGTCTTTTATTATTAGTAATGATATGAATCTTCTTTTTGTTTAACTCATAACCCATTTTATGAAGTTTATTAGCAACGTATTTTATTATTGGATGAGGGTCAAAATTACCAGAAAACGTCATGTCATCACAATATCTGGTATAGTTGATATTTCTTTCTTGGCAAAATGCGCCAATATCGTTATCAAAGTCTTTTAAGACTAAATTTGATATATATGGGGCGGTTACGCTGCCTTGAGGTAGAAAATCTTTATACGTACAAAGATTAGTAAATAATGTTCCTATACTTGTAGGATATAGTTCTTTAGAAAAACAAGCTTTATAGATAGTTAAGTAATTAGTACTAGGAAAGAAATCTTTAATGTCTAGTTTAAGTATGATTTTTTGATTTAAATGAGGTTTGGCATTAGTAGTAAGGCTAGCACCATTATAATAAGCCTTGGCGTACTTAGAAATACTCTTCTCTTTTAAAACTTTATCCAGAATTGTTTTTTGAATATATTTTAAAGTTGGACTTGGTTGATAAATGGTACGGTAGCCGCCTGATTTCTTCTTAATTTTAATTACATGGTAATATTTTTCTTGATTATTGCTTATCTTATATAATAATTTTAAAGTTTCTTGATTAGAACTTATTAAATCAAATGAAAAAAGAGATAATAAGTAGTCATTACAAACTTTCTTGGTTGTATATTTCCACATATTACCTCCTTTTAGCAACACTTAATGATATTGAAATATGAAGGTGGAGAGTAAGCGCTAGCGGCTACATGAAATGTAGTATACTCCACTGGAATAGTTCAATCATTATCTATATTATTTTAGAACTTTAACGACTCGCTAAAGTGGGAATAATTAATTCCTATTCGCTGTTGCTTAATATGATTATAGCATATTTTTTAATTGGCAAATAAAATTTTAAATATATTTAATTACATTTTGATATTGAAATAAATCGTCGTCTTTTTTTAACACTCTTACTAGTCTTTCCTCGTAGTCATTACTTAGAACCTCAGGCTTAGAAAAATCATTTTCATTTAACCCTAATGTTTTCATTAATAGATTGTTATACTCTTGAGATAGCATTACAAGTTCTTTTTCATAAGCTGTTAATTCTAATTTACTTTTTAAATATTCAATATAACTTTCTAAAGTACTAAGATTGTGTTGTCTTTTTTGAAGATACATAGCTAGCTCTCTTTGAAATCTTCTCGATTTAAGCTTAGGAGGTTTAGTACTTTTCATTTGTTCTAATAACTTTTGACTTTTTTCTAGTTCTTGAGCGATTAATTCAGGATTTTCTTCTATTTTAAATAAGCTTATTTGACCTAGAGGAACAATAGCGTCATAACCAGATATCTTATCGTATTGGAAGGCTATGGCATTGTTGTCATTTTGATTAAATAATAACTCACTTGAAGCTAAAATTTCATTTGTATTTATACCAGTTGTATTTTGTAAAGTTTTCATAGCTATTGCTTTAACATTATATACGGAGACTTTCTTAAATAAAAGTAATTCTTTTAACAGTCTCCTGCTTTCAACAGGCAGTTCATTTTTAGTAACTACTGTTTCTAACGCTACTAAACTTTGTAAATATTCATAAACATAATTTGAAAATACCATTTTATATTTTTCCAATTCTTTCTTTAAGTATTCTTGGGCATTTTCTTGATAAGAAGTTGATTGTTCAATTTTTGACTTATTTCCAGTATTATATTTATATACTTCTTTTGCAAAATTGTTTTTTCTCTTTATTCATATTTACTACTCTTTTCTGTTATTTCTTTCTAATTAATTTTTGTTTCTTTTTATCTTTTAAAGCTTGAATGATTTTAATTATATTTTCATTGCTTAAAATCATATTAATCTTATTGGCATAATTTTTAATTTCTTCTTTATTTGCAGTACTAAATATTTCTTTTAAAACCACATCATCGTGATTATTCTCTTCGCAATATATTAAACTTACATTAAACAATTTAATTATATCGTCTAAAGTCTCTATTTTTTCTTCAAACGTAGCGTTTAATTCTGGCAAAGTAAATTGATAATGGTCAACTACGTTTATTTTAAATTCTGTTGGCCTTAAGTCTAACAAATCAGCTTTAGAACCATAGAAATATTCATATATATTATTTGAAATAAATGCTGGGTTAAGTTCTTCTTTCATTATTATATACTTAATAATCTCAGCTAATTTAGAATTTCTGCTAAAAGTACAATAAAGCTCATGATTAATATAATGATTTATTACTTTCACCAGATTATCTTGGCTATAAGTTAGATTATGACTTTTGACAAAATTCATTCTATTCTGCTCATTATCTAAGTTAAAATGTGTCCAGATATCCTCTTTAATTGGCTTTTTAGGTTCAAGTGGTCTATATGTAAAATAGTTAAAGTTACTAATGCCACTAACAAATTCGTTATATTTTTTAATTGGTACAAAGTCATGAACAGTATCATGATATTTTAAATTTAATTCTTCAACTAATTTAAGTGCTTGCTCTTTATCAAAGGTTATTTGAAATAAACGTAAATTATTATTTTCGATAATTGGCAAAACCATTTTAGAAGAAGCTTTATCATTTAAAACATTCATTTGGCGATTTTTTAGTATCTCGATTTGTCGCATTCTTTTGTAATGTTCCATTTTTAATTTATCTCGTCTTTTTAGTTCCATATTTATTGGTAATGAATACATAGTTATCTCCATTTCTAATGGTTTATATTATAGCATAGTGATTACATAATTCAAACAAAATTTTGTCTTTTATTTCCATAATAATTAAGAAAAATCTACTAAAACTATAAGTAGGTGGTAATATGAAGAAAATAATTAATTATATAGGTATAGGGCTTACTATCATTAGTTTTCCTTTTAATGTCTTAGCCTACTCTAATAAGGTTATTATGGGTGGTCAAAATGTCGGGATAAATATTAATAGTAATGGTGTTATGGTCGTAGGGTTTTATAAGGTTAATGGTGTATATAACGGTAGTAAATTAATGGCTGGTGATTATATTTATGAAGTTGGTTCGAAAAGTGTTAATACGATAAATGAATTAGTTAAGGCCATTGATAGTGGAGTCAAAAATAATCAAGTGGAGATAAAATACCGTCGAGGAAATAATACATATAAAACGACACTTAATTTAGAATATAAAGATAACGTTTATAAGACGGGACTATATGTTAAAGATAATTTACTGGGTAATGGAACACTAACTTATATTGATCCAAAAACAAAGATATATGGAGCTTTGGGACATAATGTTATTGAATCTAATACAAAGACTCGAGTAGAAATAAAAGATGGTAGTATTTTTAAGAGTGTGATTAGCAGTGTTACTAAGAGTACTAATGGTAATCCAGGAAGCATTAATACAAAGTTTTATAAAGATAAAGTGTATGGCACAATTAATAAAAATGTTGAATCCGGAATATTTGGTAATTACTTAGAAAGTGTCGATAATGATGCTTTAATTGAGGTAGCAAGTATTGATGAAGTTAAATTAGGAGAAGCGTCAATTTATACTAATCTATATAATAGTGATGTAAGGGAATATAAAATTAATATTTTAAGAGTAGATAAAGATAATAAGATAAAGAATATTTACTTTGAAGTTACGGATGAGGCTTTGCTTAATAAGGCTGGTGGCATTGTTCAAGGAATGTCAGGGTCGCCTATTGTGCAAAATGGTAAGTTAATTGGGGCGGTAACGCATGTTTTAATTGATGATGTTACAACGGGATATGGAATTAGTATTATTACAATGTTAGAAGAAGGAGAAAAAAATAACTGATTTAGTGGTCAGTTATTTTATAATTTAATGTTTTTTGATTCGTAGTTCCAAGCGTCTTTTACCATATCTTCAATAGTTTTAGTCGCGATAAAGCCTAGTTCTTTTTGAGCTTTAGTTGTATCAGAGTAGCATGTCGCTATGTCCCCTTGCCTTCTAGGCGCTATTTTATATGGTATTTTGATATTATTTACTTTTTCAAATGTTTGAACTAAGTCAAGGACACTGGCACCTTTTCCGGTACCTAGATTGTAAATAAATAATCCAGAAGGTTCTTTATTAAGCTTTTCTAAGGCTTTGACGTGGCCTTGGGCTAAATCAACAACGTGGATATAGTCTCTTACTCCCGTACCGTCTTTAGTGTCATAATCATTTCCAAAAATACTTAGACATTCTAATTTTTTACTAGCGACACGGCAGATATAAGGCATGAGGTTAGCTGGTATGCCATTAGGATCTTCACCAAGTAATCCAGAGCTATGTGCTCCAATAGGATTAAAGTATCTTAAAATACAAATATCGTATGTGTTATCAGAATTATATAAATCTTTTAAAATTTGTTCAACGAATAGTTTACTTGTACCATAAGGGTTAGTAGTTCCCCCAGTTGGACAATCTTCCGTTATTGGAATAGTTTTAGGGTTACCATATACGGTGGCACTGCTGGAGAATACTAGTTTTTTAACGTCGTATTCTTTCATGGCTGTTAAAAGGTTTAGAACACTACTTACATTGTTAATATAATATTCAACGGGCTTTTTAACAGATTCACCAACGGCTTTGTAAGCTGCAAAGTCAATTACCGCATCAATTTTATGTTCGCTAAATATCCTACGTAATATTTCAATATTACGCATATCTCCTTCATAGAAAGTTATTTCTTCATTGGTAAGCATGAATATTCTATCTAAGACGTCTTTTTTACTGTTTGAGAAGTTGTCTAGACCGATTACTTCATAACCATTATTTAATAATTCTACGCATGTATGGGAGCCAATATAGCCACAACATCCGGTTACTAATATTTTCATAATTTATTCTCCTATCTATACTATAATATTTAGTCGCTTGTAAATATTAAATTTCATACATATTAGTATGGTTAATAAATTTTTCAATAAATGAACAAATCTCAATGGATGTTTTTTCAGATATATGCATTGCTTCTTTTTTATTACCGATTGCCATAATAAACGCTAGTAATTGGTATCTTATGCCTTCACCATTTAGTTGATAAAAATAACGTTTATTATCATTTTGATTTTCATATCTAACTTCAAAATAGTCTGTTTTCCACCAAGGAGCTGGAACCATAATATACCCATTTGTACCGGTTATTATTAATTGCCCTTCTGATTTAGCGCCTTCTGCTACTTTAAGTGACGCTACGGCGTGGTCATATATTAAATCTAATTTAGTAAAGATGTCATTGCTATCTTGAAATTTAGAATAAAAATGATAATCTTTATAATTACATCCTAAAATGTCTAAAATTGGAATTAGAGCTTGAGCTCCTAAATGCATGAAGCTGTTAGGTTTAACACCATTTAAAAATTCGCTCATATTAGTAATAGTAGATTCAACTGAAATAATATTACCAATCTCGCCACCTTTAATAAGAAGTAGCAATCTAGAGTAAGCAACTGAGTATGATGTTCTTATGGCATCCATTAAGATTACACCTTTTTTCTTGGCTAGTTCTTGAAGTTCTTCACAACCTTTTTTGGTATTGCAAATTGGAGATTCACATAATACATGTTTACCTAGATTTAAAGCACTCTTTATTTGCTCGTAATGGTCATTTACGTTGGAATCTATGTATACAGCATCAACACTTTTTAATAATTCAGTTAAGTCATTGGTTATAAGTTGTATATCATCTAATACAAATCCCGATTTGGTATTTTTAAATTCTTTTTTTGGCACATTTGTGCAAATGCCAATTATTTTAATACCATTAACATAGTTATTTTCTAACTTATATTTATTTAGAAATGCTATATCATCACCAACTAAACCCATTTTTATTTCGTTCTTTTCACACCTTATTTGGGTACTTGATATTCCTTCAGTTCTTGGTAAATATACTACTTGACAATATTCTTTTAAATAGTCAAATTTACCATCCCAGTCTGAACCGATAGCAAATATATCAATATCATAACGCTTAATATCATCAATTTTTTGACCAATATATTCCTCTACAATAATTTCATCGGCTAATCCTGTTTTTCGCACGTTTTCTATTCTTTGAGCAAGGGATTGTTGAACGTTTATTTTGCCTCTTTTTCTATCAAAGTCTTCAGAGGTTACTCCAACAATTAAGTAGTCTCCTAGTGCTTTAGCTCGTTCTAATAGCCTAATATGCCCATAATGAAGATAATCATAGGTTCCATAAGTAATAACTTTTTTCATTAGAATATTCCTCTTTGGTGAAGTTCTTTTAAGGCTGCTATTAAAGTATCGTAATCTTCTTTAGTTAAGCATCCAATATGACCAACACGGAAAATAGAATCTTTTAAGTTACCACCATTAGGGCAAATCCAAATATTATATTCTTGTTTTAATATTTCAAAGATTTCATGAGCACTATTATTTTCTACTTTTAAGGCAGTAACGGCATTGGATGGATTTTGGGCAACTAATGTTAGTGGCAAAGACTGAATGCCTTTTCTAAAATAATCAGCTAAGTCTTTAGTATTGGCAATACTTTGTACAACACCACCATTAGCATCAAGCTCTTTTAATCTATAATTTATTTGTCTTAATATTCCTACAGCTGGTGTAAAGGGAGTTTGACCACGTTCCATATTTTTAAGGGCACTTTTTAGATCAAGGTACATACATGGGCATTTGGTATTATTAACTCTTGAAATTGCCTTTGGTGATAAGGCAATTATTGAAATTCCAGGAGGACACGCTAAAGCTTTTTGAGAGCCAGTTATCATAACATCAACGCCTAATTTTTTCATATCAAACTCATCAGCTAAAAAAGCACTTATGCAATCCACTATAAAAAATAAATTATTTTGTTTGCAAAATTCACTTAGTAATTTTAAATCATATAGTACTCCAGTAGAAGTTTCATGATAATTAACTAATAATGCTGTAAACCCTTTGTTCTTAAAACTATTTAGATAGTCTTCGTTAATCGAACAGCCGGTTTCTAATTTTAATTCTTCATAGTTTATATTGTGAAGCTGACATAATTCAACAAATCTTTGACCAAAGCTTCCACCATTGATTATTAGGGCTTTATCGTTAGAAGATAAAGTATTAATTATTGCTGCTTCCATAGAAGCTGTACCGGATCCAGTTATGAAAACAACTTTGGCGTCTTCTTGAGTTTTAGCCATTTTTTTAATTAGGGTTTCATTTTCTAGCATTAGTTTAGAGAACTCTTCTGTTCTAAAATATGGAACTTGTTCTGCTCCTATATTTCTAACACCTTGGCTTGATTGCACAGGTCCTACTGTAAAATTTAACATAATCTACACATCCTTCATCAATTAAAATTATTTGTTAATTTCTATATTATCTGATTCTACTTCTTTATTTTTATTTTCATCTATTCCTAGTTTTTTACTAACTTTTTTCTTGAATTTTCTAAAATAAATACCTAGAGCAGCTCCTAAAGCAATAATTATTCCTGCTCCTGCTTGAATAGCATACGTCATAACTGATGGGTCAATGTACGCTTTAACATTTTGACTTATCATTATTACAAACAAGTATGTAAATATAACTTTTTCTCCTAAATTTATTATTTTATTTTTCATTTTCTTTTTTCCTTTCATCAATTCTATTTTGAATGCATTCAATAATGTATTTAGCTCCAACAGAGGCTGAAGTTCCTAAATTGTAAATACTATCTTTTAGCATTTTATTAATATCTTTTTCATATTTTTTGCCATTTTCAAGTAAGTATGAAACATCCTTATCTATATTTTTAACATTATTAAGATCTACACTTTTACCAATTATATCCCTACTCCAAATATTTATTGGTTCGATATCGATATCCTTATAATTAGGGTTCATAATTTTCATTGGTGTATTAATAAATATTACAGGCTTTTTGGTTGTATAAGCATATTCATAACCAATACTTGACCAATCAGTTATTAATAAATCAGCTTTAAATATTGTGTCATTTTTAGCAAAGTCAGTTTGAATTTCAATATTTTTATTATCTTTATATTTTTCTTTTAACATTTCAAATTTTTCAGGCATGTGTCTTACTTCTTGAGGATGTGGTCGCACTGTAATCTTATAATTTTTATTTTTCTTTAAAGCATCTATTACTTCTTCTAAGCATAAATCACAGATATTATCTTTTTGCCATGATGGGGCAATTAAGATACTCTTGGTTTTAGATGATTTTTTAGGATTATTTTTTATTTCTTTTTGATAGTCACTAATCATATCATCTAATAAACTATATCCCCAATCATATATTTTTCTTTGCAAACCAAAATGTTCATATGTTTTTTCAGCTTCTAAGCGTTGGTACTTACCACAGGCAAAGAATACATCATAAGCATTTATTGATTTATATCTTTGGGTTAGATTAATACTATCAATTCCATGAGGAATAAAAACGTAAGTAATATCTTTTCTAACATAGCTTCTTTTAATATGATAGGTATCTAAATCTGGCATAGTCATCACTACTACATCCGCATCCATTTTCATCATTAAAGTTATTAATTTTTTTTCTTCAATATAATATGCTTTTAATTGATTATTTTTTTCAGCTAGTTTAAATATGTTATCGTTATAATCACTTGTAATATAGTGAATGGTGATATTGGTATGCTCTAATAAATACTCTATAATTCCTTTAAAGTATTTATAGAAACCGTTGCTTTCAGAGTAAAATACTAAATGTTTATTTACTACTTTAAAGAAACGTTTATAGTCTTCTTTTTCTTTTTTGATTTGCTCTTTTGAACGTTTTACTTTTTTATCTAAGTTAGATAATTCATTTAATTCAGCTCGAGCTTTTTCTAACTCTTCATAATCTACGTACTTTTTGGGGTTAATAAAGATATTTAATAACCATTGTAAGACGATAGCAAATAAATTACTAAATGTCCAGTAAAGAGCAACGCCACCAGGGACAAAATATCCTAAATAAAGTGATAGACCAACGGATAAAGCAACCATACCCCATTGGTTAGCTTTTGATTGCTCTTGCTGAAGAACGTTCATTAAGTTTTGGCCAATGCACATTATTAGAGCACTTAAGCCAGCTATTAAGGGAATAAGTAAACTTAGTCCACCCTCGGTTTGGGCAATCCAACTCATATCAAAACCTAAGAAGTTCATATTAAAACTATTTATCTTTTCAATATTTTCTGTGCTAATTGCATATTTAGTAGCATTTCCGTTTTTGATATCCTTAACAATTAGTAATTCTAAGGATGATGAATCTTCTGTAATTGAACTATCTTCTTGTAAGATAACTTTTTTTGCAGCACTAATTTCATTTGGAGAAATATCTAAGATGTATGTTAATGGCTGATTGATTACTTCAACTAATCCTAATAAAAGAACTATTTGAATAATTAGAGGTACTAAAGAAACAAAGACGTTATATTTTTCTTTTTTATATAACTTAGTTGTTTCTTCGGCTATTTTGTCTTTATCGCCAAAATAGTCTATTTTGATTTTATTAATATCTGGTTGCATTTTAACCATTTTTATGGAATTTTTTTGAACCCAGATACTTATTGGTAATAGAATGATTTTACTTAAGAAAGTAAAGATAATTATTGCTATACCATAGTTACTGCATATTGAGTAACAAAAACTCATGATTTTTCCTAATATTTGCGCTAACATTTTACACCTACCTATTAAATTCTTTACCAGTTGGAATCATTGTATCATTATCCCAAGCATGTCCTTTTTGATTGTATTCTATCATATGATCTTCTTGATTATAGATATAAAATAAATATCTGCGATTACGATCATTGCTGATATCACTAAATAATGTTTTAGTATTTGCACCATTTAAGATATCTTCATATGCACCTTGCAAGTCATCATATGAAATCTTTTTTGACGACTCAACGGTTTTATTGTGTTTGTCATTTTTGGTCTTAATATATAATATAGGATTTTGTCTTCCCTCTGGGCCAATAAAACTATATCCATGATCAGACATAATAATTATATTGGCATTATCATATATACCAAGTTTTTTTAATTGCTCTAGGTACTTATTTGTTATGTTAAAGCATGTTACTAACTTTTGCTCATAAGTACCATCACTAATTAAATTTACGTCTTCATCTAAGTCAAAGGGAACATGTGCTCCTTCAATATGTATAAACTTAAATTGATTATTGTTAGTAAGTTTTAATTCTCTATTTAAATATTCATTATAGAATGTTGTATCTCGTTCATCAAAGATATCTTGAACTTCTTCTTTGGATTCGTTAAAATTCATTTTTTCAATACTTGAATATTGTTTTAGATAGAATGGTAAGTACTTAAATGAAATATATCTAAGTTCATTTTTTATAAAGTTTTTAAACTTATATCGCTTACTAAAGAAAAGATTGTTTACTCTTTTTGCAGCATTATTATTATCATACATTATTTCAGAATCATATATGTTTATGTCGTATTTTTTTTCTTCTAGCTTTTTTAATAGTGGTGAATTATCTAAAGCATTGACATAGTAGTCATGAATATTGTTTTCGTTATTATTCCAAACTCCAGATAAAATAAACGGAATAGAATCTCTAGTAAATGGATATGCTCCCATGGTATCGGGATAATATGTAAAATCACTAAGGAAATCTTTATATTTTTTGTTACTAGTTAAGGCTTTATTAAACATTTTAGAATCGACAGCATCTAGTAAGAAGATTATAAAATTTTCATTAGATGAATAGGTATCTAAATTGGTTGCGGTAGCGGTTACTACATTTTCTTTTTCTTTGTAAGTATCAGTTGTTAGTGTTGTGGTGGCAAAAGAAACTAAAAGCATGGCAACAACAGCAAGGTCAAGATATTTCATGATAGAAATAGTTTTAACAAATCTAACTTTTCTGATTAGAATAATTGTCAATATTGTAACTACCATTAATATGGCAGCAGAAATTACTGAGGCTTTAGTGTAATCGTTCCACAATATTTTTGTGCCATCAAGTGGTGGCAACATTCCTGATAAATAATTACCTTCGATGTATGTTGTAATAAATAAAATATTAGCAATGATAAATATTACATAAAAGATGCTTTCTTTTTTTATTACTTTCTTAAAAAATAAATTGAGGAGTGTAAGTAACACACTGATAGTAATAAATGATGCTAGAAACATAGCCATTACAGGTTTGATTAAAATTCCTATATCAAACCATAAATCATTTATGTTATTGCCATACATTATTATTGGCTCATAAAAAAACAACATAAATGATGCAGCAAATGCTAAGACTATGTTTGGCATAGCGTCTTTGATAATATTTTTAAACTTAGAATTCATATAATACTCTTCACTTTCTATAATACATTTGAAATACGTTGTATAAGTTGATTATAACACCCTATTTATAATGTGTCTACTTAATTTAAGCTTTAATTTGCCTTATATGGCACTAATTAGGCAATTATTTGACTATTAATATAAGCTTTAAAACTTATTTGATAGTTGATATATATTGTATAAATGTGGTAAACTAGATTTGAAAAATATTGATAGTGTTTTTATGGTGAGATGAGGGAGCTTATGAAAAAAAGAAATTCAAATATGGAATTATTAAGAATTGTAGCAATGCTTATGATTGTTGCTTTTCATATATTTAGGCATTGTATAAATATTCAATTAACAGATGCTAATTCAATTGCAGCTTTGGGTAACGGGTGGTATTCTTATCCGGCTTTTTCAAAAAAGCTTTGTTTGTTAGCTCTTATTTCACCGATGGGTCAGATTGGAAATGCTATTTTTTTAATTATATCAGGATATTTTATGGTAAATAAGGATGATATAGATTTAACTAAAATTTCAAAGAAATTATTGTTGCAACTCGGTTTTGCAGCATTGTCTTTAGGCTTGATATCAATATTAGCTTATCAAAGAATAACTACTGTTCCTATTAAATTATTATCTTTTAATTCTTTTAATTGGATGTCGTGGTATGTTGGCTACTATTTTATGGTAATTGTGTTAGCTAAAGTTTTTCTAAATAAATTTTTAAGTAAATTAAATAAAAATGATTATATAATGTTTCTATTAACAATTTTTGCTCTTACTCAGTTTTCTTGGAGTGCAAGTATTATTTCAAATATTGGTGGTGGTTTAGAAACTCTTTGTACTGGTGTTTTTCTGTATTCAATGGGCGGTTATATAAAGAAATATAATCCATTTGATTCAGTTAAATCATGGTTCATAATTGCTCTAATTGCTATTATAAATATTATTGTAATTGGAAATTTTTACATTGTTACAGCCGATAATATATTGTCATACGTTCCAAATGGTGAAAACATATTTTTACAATCTATACCTTTATATGTTGATATTCAGATTATACCTATTATTCTTGGAATAACGATTTTTGAATTATTTAGAAGAATAAAAATTTCAAATAATAAAGTTATAAATTTTATTGGTTCTTCAACATTTATGATATATCTAATTCACGATAATGAATTCTTTTATAAGATATGGAACGCTAAGGATTGGATAACGTTACTATATGAAAGTTTATCAAAATTTATTATGACATTTGGTATATATGTTTTATTAACTTTTGGAGCTGGCTTTATTGGATATTGTATTTTCTTACTTTTAGGAAAAATATGGACAATTTTTAAGCCTTTGATAATTAAAAAGACGATATAAATCAATTGACAACAAAAATAGTTAGAAACTTTCTTTCTAACTATTTTTATTAAATATTACTAGTTTACTTAATATATAATTAACTATAATTACTAGTACTTGAGAAACAATTTTTAAAAGTTTGTCATTTACATGGAGCATTGATACCCCTACCCCCATTATAAGCATATCTAAAATCAAAGTAGAAATTCTAGCACCAACAAAAGTAGAAAACTCTTTTAATTTGTTCTTGCTATTTGATTCAAAAACATATTTTCTATTTGTGAAATAAGCAAATAAGACACCAGCTATCCATGATAATATGTTAGCTATTTGTAAGTACATTGAGTTATGTGGATTTAAGATAGTCAGAGTAAGAGCGTAATACGCTATTAAACTTATTACCGTTGTTAACCCCCCAAATATTAAGTACATTATTATTTCTTTATGTTTTTTAAATAAATCTTTACCATTTTTCTTTATAAAATCAATTGTGAAAAATAAGATTGTTGGTAATGCTACTCCTAGAAGAACATATATTATTGATAATTGTTTAAAGGCATAGGGAAAAACGCCATAAACATTTGGGTCTACTACTCCGTTTAGCTTAGCATAACTATAATCTATTAATTTAAAGATAACAAAGTGTAATGCCATAATTTCAAAAGAATATGTTCCTATTTTATTAAATATATTCTTTATGTATTTAATATTTAATATTATCTTTGAAAGATATAAACACCAATATATTCCAATAAATGATATTATATAAAATAAATAGACATTACTTACTCTGTTACATGATAAGTCAATATATATGCTTAAATTCTTATATGTATAGTATAGTAATCCGCATGATATAATAAATAATATTGCTTGAATTATAGGATGAACATATGATTTTCTTTTACTAAAATAATATCCTGCTGTAAAAAATGGAATAACTAGTGGCACGGTTTGGGCGTGAAATGCTAAGTTGACCCCTTTTTCATTTAATAATAATCCAAGTAAACCACAAATAATTGTCAAAATGATTAAACTTATGTTTTTACATAGTTCTTTTTTCTTAATTATTGCTGAACTTACCTTATTTGAAAAATATACTAATGAACCAAAAAGTGTGGATGACAAAATATATACTGATACAAACCACAAACCAGCGGCCATGTCTTCTATACAGCCAAACATTATGCAATTAAGGCAATATGCTAAAATACTTTTTGGACTATATAGTACTGCATTTTCAAGTAATCCATAATTAAATAATGTATTATGGATTAATGTTAGGAATATACTAAAAGCAACATATTTTGGCCAATTGTTTTTAATTTTGGATAAGAAGTTTAAGTAAGGATCGTTGCCATATTTTTGTTCATTATATAAAGCTCCTCCAACAAAGAAAAATAACGCCAAATGATAGAAATAAACGAATTTTCCTAGACTGGCCCAGGAATGACCAATAACAATTGATATTATGCCTATTGCTTTTACAATATTCCAATACATTCTCTTTTTATTACTCATAAAACTACTCCTTAACTAGTAACGACTAATAATTTTGAACACATTTTTTTCTTCTTCACCACTATAAGCATCGATGAAAGAAAACTCGTCTTTTACGCATTTGTCTATTATATTAGATTCTACTGTGGCAGTATAATTTCTACATAACAATTTTTTAGATGGATAATATTTGATATATTTTGCAAATGGTTTAATATCATTAAAGTAATCAACAATAATTGCATAAATCTCATTTAAATTATATTGCTTTTTACTATCCAATTTTTCTTCGTTATAAACTGGCATTATTTTATTATTAGTCTCTTTAAAATATTGTAATTGACCATATGGAGCTGTTAAAAAATATTCTAATATTAGGGAATAATGGTATATTTTTTGATACTCTTTATCCTCATTGATATCAAAGTAAAAATATAAATTGTTACCATTAGTATATTTTTTTACATTATTGGAATTAGTTAAATAATATCCATTTAAATCTTTTTCTAATAATTTAGATAGGTTGTATTGAATGCTTCCTGAATATCCTAGATCAATTAGATTTAAATCTTGCTTTTTGTAATTTGGAATTAATTCTTTAATGTATTTTTTATAACACTTTTTTTCTTCTTTAATATTAGCATTAATTTCTTTTTTATTTTGATTAATTACTTTAAGAACCTTTTCATAATCACTTGGCAACTTTATTTTGAAATCTTGACCTTTATATTTTAAATTGAAATTTTTAAAGAGAAATTTACTTAAATTACCTTCATATTCATTTTTTAATATTGCTAATATGTCATCTTCGTTATTAATTGATGCAGTATTAGTAGCTTTTCTAGATGCTAGAAAATAATAATTATTTTGTAAGTTAATTTTGTTTAAAGAACAATATTTCTTATATAATTTTGTAAAATAGTACCCTTCTCTAGCTAAAAACAATAAATTTTCTGCCTGACTATCAATAACAAACTTTAAGAATTCAGTAATAATTGGAGCATGAAACATATATACAAAGTTTTCAAAATTATCAATTTTTAAAGAACTGAATGGACTATTATATATCTTTTTATTGAAGACCAAACCCAAATAAATTGAATCACTAGTTGTTCTATTATTTATACATTCTTCTAGTGATGGAAATAATAGGCTTTTTTGTAATAATTCTTTACTAGAGTTAACTTTAATTGTGGAAATGTTAAATTCCTTAGGGTATTCTACATCTGATAAATTATTGTCTCCAACATGAATAATTTTTTTTCCATCATAAATATTTTTTATAAAAGGCCATATTTCTTTGGTGTCTTTTCTTTTTTTTATGTCATTTGAGACATAAATTTCGTCATATATTTTATTATATCCACATTTATCTAGTATTTCAATGATTGCTGTTTTTGGTAAATACATATCGCTTGTTAAAATAACTGTCTTTTTAGCTTTTTTTAATTCTTTTAAGATGTCAATCATATCTCTACGAGCCACGATTAATTCTTTTTCTAAATTAATCTCTAACTTTTCAATTTTTTTGGCTTCGGAAGAAGAAATGTTATTGTCTAATTTATATTGACTATATATTTCACTTAGATTCACATCGTAATTATATCTATTTCTAGCGTTTTGCTCAGCTTTTTTTCTCTTTAATAGAAAGTTAGGATCTTTTAAATATTCACTCAAAATATTGAAAACGTCGTCCGGATTATAAACACATCTAGTAACCAAAGTATCAAATATATCAAAAGAAATTACATCATATTTTTTTAAGGCATAAAGAAATTCTTCTTGATTAAGAATTTCTTTAACCTCAGGTTCTTTCACAAAAATATTTTTTACTTTTTTGCGAAAATCTATTGGTAATTTACGGTATAAACTTAAAATGTAATTTTTCATATAACACCTCTAAACTCTAAATATTTTATGAATGATACTAGCATATTTTCTTCTAATATATCTTTTTATTACTACTAGTTTTCTAACGAATTTTGATGAATCTTTAGGCACTATAGGCACTTCTTTAATAGCGTCCATGACATTTATAACTTCTTGTGATGGTAAAACTGGCTCTCGTTTATAAATTTTGGTAACGTTGCCATCTGGAACATTAATATCATTTAACATATCATTAACAAATTTTAAGAATTCATCAAATCCACGTTCAATTGGATACTTTTGCATGTATTCATACCCAGCTTTGCCTAGTTTATTACGTAATTTTTCATCATCAAGAAGTTTTATAATTGCTGTTGCAACGGCTTCTGGCGATGTGTCAGCAAGCAATACTCCATCATCTGGAATATCATATAAATTATTTTCTCTGTATAAATCTACTACTGGCAAGCCTGCGGCCATCATTTCAAATGGAATTCTTGATGGGTTAGAAGAACTCATACATACACCAACAGAACATTTATTATATAGTTCATTACATTTTGTAATAGGCATAATATGAAGATTTTCCATCTCTACATCAAGCTTTATATCTACATCTGAACCATACAAATAGATTTTAACATCAGGACGCAATTTCTTTACTAAGATTAATGCTTTTATGCCAATGTTGCTACATCTTCTTGCTTTATCTGGTTGAAAGATAAAACATATTGCATTTTCTTTCTTTACATTCTTTAGTTTTTTATAAACATTAGTATCAGCGCAGAAACTAAAATAATTCATTGGTTGATTAAACTCATTGGTTAATTTATGTGCTAACCATTTTCCAATACTAACCCCACTTAGACCATATTTATAAGTATGTTCCATTTCTAAGTATAAGCCCCCCATTGGTTCAAACCAAGGTTCAAAGTCTTGAATGAAATAGGCTTTTCTCTTAACATTTTTCTTCATATAGTAAAGATAATCTGGAGTTTTAATTGAATATGTAGCAAATGCTAAGTCATATTCTTTTTTGAAGTCAATACCAACGTAAACGTTGCAAAGGCATTCCCCATAATACTCAATTATACGTTTTTTCATTGATTCATTGGTATTGGCATAATCTTCTTCAACGTAAATATCACATTCAAACCCCTTTCTTACTAAAAAGTTGGCATTTTGAATCATTGTTCTAATACCACCAGAGCCTTTAATTGGCCATGGAATTATCCAAGCTATTTTTTTTGCTATCATACTACTTACCTCGTTTCTAAAACTATCGCTTGTTTCATTTATAATTGCACCATATCTAAATGATTGTTTATGTATTTGTTCACTATTTAGTTCATAATTTTTTCTTATATCACTTTGAATTGTTAAAAGCTCAGTTATTTCTAGTTCTCTTGAAGCAACGGTGCTGGTTGATTTAGAATGTTTTCTAAAATAATTTAGGCTTTTATGACAGTATGCTATTTTACCTTTTGATAATAATTGATAATATACATACCAATCACCACTTATTTTAAACCTTTTAGCTTGTTCAATAACTTCAATTTGATTGCTTTTTTTAAAGACTACTGCTGAGACATTCGGAATTGTATTACATACTGCTAGAGCTTCTTTTATTTCTTCAGCTCCATCATTTATATAACTTTTATTCCATTTTGTCTTACTTACAGCAAGCATCCAATCTCTACATGATGGACTTATAATGCGGTTATTTTCATCAATACGCATACTCTCAGCATATGATAGAACGACGTCTTTATCATTAAATCCTAACATTACATTTTTTAAAAAGTCTTTATTACAACTATCATCAGCTTCACATATCCATACATAATCTCCTTTAGCAAGAGAAAATGCTTTTTGCCATTGGCTAAATACTGAACCACTATTTTTTTCATTCTTAATAAATTTTATCTTGATTTCCTGATGTTTTTTAATTATTTGCTCAATTTTTTCAACGGAATTATCAGTTGATTTATCATCTAATATAATTAATTCATAAATAGGATAAGTTTGAAATAAAATAGAATCTATTCTTTCTTCAATGTAGTGTTCATAATTATAATTTGGAACTATAACAGAAACCTTTTTGTATTTGCTAGTATACTTAGTAAATTTACTATTTTGGTTATATATTGTTACATGTTTGTTAGCTTTTGCATCACGATATTTTTCATATACAAAATCAGGTGTTATTTTTAGTATTGCTTTTTTTATTTTAGTTTTCATTTTCTTTAATCCCCCACACTTCTATTAAAAATTTTAACCTTTGGTTCATATTTTCTTTTTGCTCTTTGCTTAAATTATTATTTTGATTTAGGTAAGAATATATTTTTTGAATTTCTAATAAATGATTCTTTTTATTCATTGTAGAACTAATATTGTTTCCATGCAAGCGATAGTAGTTTAATGTTTTTTTATAAAATGCTATTTTTCCTTGTTCTAGTACATTTAAATAAAAATACCAGTCGCCACATTGCTTAAACGTCTTAGAAATTTTAAGTATTTCATCATAATTCTTATTTTTAATAATAATACCTGAAACATTTGGAATAGTACAATTTAAATATGAATAGTTAGTAATTTCTGATTTACCATCATTAACATAATTTTTGTTCCAATGTTTTGTTTTTAATAAATCAATTTGATCAATTAAGCTATTTTTTAAAACCTTTCCTTCGGCGCTTATAAAACCTGTGTTGACATAGCTTATTACTATATCATTATATTTAATAATGGGATTAATAACTTTCTTTAAGAAATTATTTTGACAATAATCGTCAGCTTCACATATCCATACATAGTCCCCGTTGGCTAAACTGAAACCTTTTTGCCATTGGCTAAAGGCGTTGCCACTATTTTTTTTATTAATAACAACTTTTATATCAATATAATTTTTTGTGGCTTTTTCGATTTCTTTTATTACACTAATAGAATTATCAGTTGAACAATCATCTAGTATTATTAATTCTTTTATTTTATAATTTTGAGCTAAAATGCTGTAAACTCTTTGATATAAATATCTACTATAATTATAGTTTGGTATTATAACAGAGACTGTAATTTCAGGTTCTTTATAAGTACTTTGTTTTAAGGCACTTTTTTTAATATCTTCTATAGTTAGATTAGGTATTATTTGATGTTGTTTGATTTTTTTTAAATCTCTCAGCAAATGATAAAATGATATCCATAGATTGTCTAGTAAAATTAATTTTTTATCATTTAAATTTACTAGTGTAGCATAATATATTCTGTTTATTTTGGATTGTCCATTCAAAAATTTTAAATATTCTTTATTTTTTTTACTATTATATTTCTTAATAAGATTATTATACTTTTTTAAAATTTTATATCGATGCCAAAAGTTTGTCTCTTTTGGAATAACATACAATAGTAAGACAATTAGTTGATTATAAATTAGAGTATCTGCTAATTTTTCATACAAAGCATGATGTTTTATTCTTTCAAGAGTAGTTTCTATTCCATAAAATATATCAAATCTTTTATCACTGAAGCCACTATTTTGAATAGAATTATTTCTTTGAACATAGTAGTAATAAGTATTGGCATACGATATTTTTTTAGCCTCAACCAAAGCTGGTATTACAACAGCAATATCTTCATTTACCTTTCCTTCAGCAAATTGGTATTTAGAAATTATTGATTTTTTAAATAACTTGTTACAGGCACTAGCAGCAAGACCATTATTAACTACATTGTAAACATTAAATTCATCTTCGCTGCAACATTTTGAAATGGTTTCGGTATTATTATTTTCATAAACTATTTTCATATCGCAAACAGCAATGTCTGATTTATTTTCTTTTATTGATGTCATTAATTTTTCATAAAAGTCATTATCAACATAATCATCAGAGTCAATGTATCCTATGTAACTGCCAGTGGCTTCTTTTAGTCCTCTATTTCTAGAATATGATAAACCGGAATTCTTTTGATTGTAAAATATTTTTATTTTAGGATTATTTTTATAGCTTTCTAAAACTTGTCTAGAATTATCTTTAGAACAGTCTTCAACTATAATTATTTCCATGTTTTTATAAGATTGGCTTAATAAAGATTCGATACATTTTTTTAGATATTTTTCGGTATTATAAACTGCTACAATAACTGAGATTTTTTCATTCATATTTTTTTTCTCCCTTGCATAACATCTATTAGTAGATATAGCGACTTCAATCGCGTTTTTTCTCTAAATAATTTACTCAATCTTTCCTTTTTATTACTTTTATTTATGCTTGATCCCTCTTTATGAAATACTTTCAATTCAGGATCATATAGACTTACTAACTTATCATTTATTACTCTTTGATATAAAAATTCTTCTTCGTGAAATAAGAATGTTTCATCATAAAATGGATATTTATATTTTTTCAAGTAGTTATCACTAAATATTATACAGCAGCCATGTAATGGTGAATCTAATATAGTTTTATCACCATTGGTTGGAATATTAGGCTTTCTAATTGCATGTTTTATTTTCAAAACAACTTGTAAAAGAAAGTACATAATGGGATTGCTATATATTTTAATTAGCTTTTGACATCTTGATATTTCTTTATTTAAGGAATCAATATCTTTGATAACAGGAAAAGGATTTACTGACTCTTTACTAGGCGAAGAAATATATGGTCCCATCATATCAAAAGAATATTTTTTATAATCTTGTTCAATGATATTTAGAAAATTCTCATCGTCAATATAGACGTCATTATTCATAACTATATAGTATTTAGATTTATACTTTTTCTTGGCATATGAAATACCTTTGTTATTAGCTTTAGCAAAGCCATAATTTTTATCTAATTTCAAGATATCTTTAGTGAACTTTTGAATTAGTTTTTCCTCACTTTTAGAAAGCGTATTGTTATCTACAATAATTATATGGCATTTATCTTTAAAAAGATTTTGAAGTTTTGTTAAACATTCAATGGTTTCTTCAATATTTTTATAATGCAAAATAATAAATGAATACATATTAAATTTCCTCGGCAAATCTTTTTTCTAATTTTTTAAATACTTTGTAGCACAAGACAAGAATTACTATACCAAATATCAATAAAAGAAGTAAGTTTTGAATTTGTGGTATTCTGTGAACATAGAATATATCACGATATGCATTAATTAAATGAGCCATTGGATTTAGTCTAAATAACCATATCATCCATGATCCTTGAAACATTTCAGTTGAATATAGTACTGGGGTTGCATAAAATAATAAATTTATAATAAACCCAACCATGTATTCAACATCTTTAACATATACATTAAAAGCACTTAATAAAAAGATTATTGCTAAAGAGATTATATATTGAACTAGCGCAATTAATGGTAAAAACACTAAATGCCATGAGATGCCACATCCTCCTAAAAGTACAAAAATTAAAATAATTACGCATGATATTAAGAAATTAACTAGTCCACTTGTTACAACAGAAATTGGAAGTATTTCTCTTGGAAAATAAACTTTTTTTATAAGATTTGAATTTATAGTAATGCAAGTTGTTCCTTGAGTAATGGTCGTTGTAAACCAGGTCCATGGAATAATACCACAAATTAAAAAGATAAGATAATTTTCAGTTTGGATTCTCATTATGTAGGGAAAAACAATAGCATATACTAAAACTTGTAATAAAGGGTTAATAAATGACCATAAAACTCCTAAAAAAGAGGCTTTGTATTTTCCACGAATTTCTTTTTTGACGTTAGTTTTTAATAATTCACGATATTGGTACAATTCTTTAAATACATTCATATTCTCACCTACCCACAAACTCTTAAATATTCTTCAATAACATCTTTACATTTGCCATCCATGGCAACTTCACCATTGTTAATCCAAATGGCTCTGTTACATAATTTACTAATAGAATCTAGGCTATGACTAACGATAACAATAGTCATATTACTTTTGGCTAACTCTTCTAATTTAGCAAAACATTTTTCTTGGAATCTTTGGTCCCCTACTGCTAAAATCTCATCTATTAGAAGTATTTCAGCATCTACATTTATAGCAACGCTGAATGCTAAACGCATGTACATACCAGAAGAATAAGTACGAACAGGACTATCTATAAAATCTCCTAGTTCACTAAAATCAATGATACTTTGTAATCTAGCATCTATTTCTTGTTTAGTTAAGCCAAATATAGCAGCATTAAAATAGATATTTTCTCTACCTGTAAAATCCGGGTGAAATCCTGCTCCTAGTTCAAGCAAGGACGTTAACTTACCATAAGTTTTTAAAGTACCTTTATTAGGATAAATTATTTTAGTCATTAATTTAAGTAAGGTTGATTTACCACTACCATTTACACCAACCATTAAAATAACAGTTGGACCTTCTTCATTCATTTTAATTGGTTCATCGTTTGATTCATCATAGAAATCATAAAGAATTGAAACCAAATAATCTAACATGGAATCATATTCTTTAACATGTTTTCCATTTGATTCAAACGCATCCACAATTTTTTGTGCTGTATGAATACCCACATCACTCTCAAGTAGAATAACCATAATTTGCTCTAATAGGTCATCATCAATTCCATGAAAGTTATTGGATAAAGCACGCATACGATCTCCAAAGCTTTTCTTTGAACGATCAAGGCCTGATAAATATTTATCTTTATCTTCACTTTTTACGAAAGCTTCTTTTATTTTCGAAAAGACCGACATTACTTTTCCTCCTTAGCTATATGTACTGCATCTTTCAATTGCACTTTTAACACTTTACTAACACCATCTTTTTGCATTGTAACCCCATATAACGTATCGCACTGTTCCATAGTTCCTGGTCTATGTGTTACCGCAATAAATTGAGATTGACCACGATAATGAGATAAATAACGGGCAAAGCGCTCAACATTTGCCTGGTCTAATGCAGCTTCTACCTCATCAAAGATACATAAAGGCATTGTACGAGCCTTCAATATCGCAAACAATACACTAATCGCAATCAACGCTTTTTCTCCACCCGAGAATGTCTGGATATTTTTAACCATTTTTCCAGGAGGCTGAACATCAATATCAATACCCGTATTCAATACGTCTTCTGGATCCACCATGGAAAGACTAGCACGTCCTCCACCAAACATAGCCTTGAATACGCCATCTAGTTCAGCATTAATTTTATTAAACATCTC
>OLGZ01000717.1_pt1 | contig 23960 bp, 23 predicted proteins | sample 1605981 | NCBI WGS metagenome assembly OLGZ01 (sample SAMN03283291) | human gut metagenome | biome: human-associated habitat; material: feces | host: Homo sapiens | place: Peru | collected 2012 | reverse complement strand
CCTCCACACTGGGCAGCGGCGGTATTTCATCTATGCGTAAATCAGCTCCTGAAAAATCTGTTCCTCTGCCGATGCCCGGATGTTGTTCATCAGGCCCACCCACTTCATTGGGTCGGCGGCTTTCAGATCCTCCGTCACTCCCTGATCCTGGGCCATCTGGCAAACCGTCTGCTCCATTCGGCTCCGGGCGGTCTGCTCGATCTCCGTCAGATGGCGGTAGAGCTGCCCGCTGGTCAGCAGATTCGTATAGGTCACTTTCCGGTGTTCCATCAGGAACCTGCGGCGCATTCTTGCGTATTTCCCAAGCTCCTGCGGAAATGTCGGCGGAATCAGATTCGGAAGAAGGTAATCCCCCTGCTTCGTGTAGGTGATGGCTGTCATATTCTTCGCCCCTTTCTGGCTCGTTTTTCTGGTTTCTGACTACAGAATACTTCTTTTCCGAAGATTCCGCAAAGGTGTGATTTTCTCTTTCAGACTGCCGCTGCAATGCAGTCCGGGCAATTTCCGAAAGGCACATAGCGGATATATCGCTGACAGCTGTTCCCAGCGCATTCAGGGTTTGCAGCGTATTGAACCCGCCGATATACCGAAAATCCTCTACTTGGAAATAAAGCTCTGGGTCTACACCGCAGCGAGCAAGCAGCATATAGCCTACGCTGTTTTGAAGCAGCGGCTTGAACATGGCCTCTACGGACTCCGCATCCAATACATCCAGGTTGCTTTCCGTTTTACATTCCAAAAGTGCCGCAAGATAATCCTGGAAGTGATCCTCTACGACATTGTTCGCCGCAGAAATCAGTGCTATTCCAAGGGGCTCCCTTGCGTCCAGACTGCCGAACCGATTTTCCAGAGCTTCTGTCACCGCATCCGCATCTTCCTGGCGAACCTCCCACATGGGAACCGGTTTGGCTTTGGCGCTTTCGTGGGTGTCGGCAATATCAAAGAAGTATCGAACACCGTACTGCCCATCAAACATAGCAATTCCTTTTGCGCCACGGTTTACCCACCGTCCAAACCGGCGATTCCAGCCATTGTGCCCCTCGATGGGCAGCACGGCGGTAGCATCGGGCTTTTGGGCATATAGCATGACCTGCTCGTGGAAGCTCAGTCGGAAATTACGGCAAGCCGTAGTCAGAAAGCATGACCAATTCTCCGGTTCCAGTATTTCATTCAGTGCCTGAAAATACAGATCGGTCATCCGTTCGTATTTCGATGACATCGACGCACCTCCTTTGTCAGCGTTCCCAATCATCTCTTGTTTTCTGGCGGACAGGGTTGCCTTTGGCATCGTAATTTCTGGGATCAGCGGCAGGGACAGCCCAGCCGAACATGGAACCGGCAACCATGGCGGCCTCCTGTGCCTTGGTAATACCGTTGGATTCATTCAGGGCAGCAGCACCTTCTTTGGGAGAAGTATTCTGCGGAAAAGTTCCGGTGGGAGCATAGCCCTTTTCACCCTTTGTAATTACAATCAGCTCTCCGCTTGCTTCCAGGGTGCTGAAGCACTTATCTGGAAGTGAAGAGCGCAGTGGTACGACCTGAATACCGCTGCACTGAATTCTTTCCGCAAATTCACAAATATGGTAGAGACTGCCGCCCACTTCCAAGTGCGTTTCATCAATATAGCGGCAAACCCTATCCTGCGTTTCGCCAGAGGTCAGCGTCATGCGGATTTTATCGCCGTCTGAAATCCGAAACAGCTCCCTATAATTGGGGGTAATGAATCGAATGCCAGCTTCGGCGTGACTAACGTGCCGATCCAGCCATTGCCGGACATAACAGTAGCAATAGAAATTGTAATCTTCCTTGTCTGGATTCAGCCACAGCAGATAGGAATAGTGGTCGGTATCTGCCCGGAAACCGTACTGTCTGCCAGATTCCATCAGGCTTTCTGGGTGTTCGCCGCAGAAGGCGGACAACTGTTCTCGATCTTTCAGAAAGCCGTCACGCAGTTCGTTGACGACAATATCAAGCTCCGCCTTGAAATCCGGAGATTTCAGGTCTTCCCGAAAATCAAAGAAGGAAGAATAGAATTCCTTCCCGGTGCGGCCAAAGCCTGCCCGCAGGTGTCCAATCAGGCCAGTCTGAGCCGAAATCTGCTGGCTGTTTCTATAGCAGTATAATTCTTCCGTCCCTTCAACAGGACGAATTGTCATATTGGATTCCATTACCGTTCAAACTCCTTTCCTTTGCGTCCTCGAATGCTCTTTAAGAAATGAAGTCGTTCTGCCGCCCGTTTCACCAAATCCCGCTCCGCATCCGATCTGCTGCCGAGATAATGCCCCCAACAAAAGTCGTTTCCATTCTTGCAGGCCCAGGTAACGAACATGGGAGGATTGCTCGGCTTTTCTCCGATTACGAACTCGGTTTCTCCGATATGGATAGAATCTGTAATGCGGTAACCGATATTGATTATTTCTTCCATCAACGTTCCTCTCTGACCTTATGGGGCTTTTGTCGATGTCCCTGTTCGTATGAGCGAAGTGTAAGCGCTGCCCATTCCGGGAGCTTGGAACGGTCCATCGTTCCGAGAATATCCTGGCGCTCAAATCGGGATTGTTCTCCGGAATACAAGTCAACACAAAAGCAGGCAGAACCACGGCTGTGCGGATATGCCCCAAAGCCGCCAGTGCAGAATTTCAGCTGATTGGTTGCATTTTGGTATTCCCGCCGCAGGACACCAGGGCGGATAACAACAATTTCTCCGTTCAGATTGCTGTCAGCAGAAATTGGCGTACAGTCCTTGTGCGTCAGTGGTGTTGTGTCGATGCCCTGAAATCTGGGCTTGAATTGCTCCATTCGGGTTTTCTTGGATTGTTCGGACAGCCGTTCTCCGTAGAGCTTGGCAATTTCACAATAATCATCGCTGATCATCACATCACTGTAGGATGACGTGATTTCGTTCTGCTGACAATAAGCGCACATATAGCGTTCTCCCGGATTGCAGTTCAGGCTTTCTCCCAACACAATTTCACGATCTCCGATATGAAAAGCATGGATGATTTCATAATCACCCGCCATCCGTTTTTCCATAATCATCCTCCTTATAAACTCGTTCACAAATCACCAAGAAACGCTGCTTGCCTCCGCTGGCGTAGGGATGGCAGGTTAAGAGCGTTAAAAGTTCCCGGCCCTCCTGAATCCGAATAGCATCCACATCGCTGGGAGCAATGATTTTCGTTTCTACCACCTGATAGCTGAGGGTTTCCCATAGGTTTTGCAGCGTGACCACATCGCCCTTTCGCAAATCCGGCACATAGCGGAAATAATAGGCTCCGTTCCACCCCCGGTGTCCGGCAATCACACAGTTGGTATTCTCGCCGCCAATGGGCAGACTAGTCTGGGAAAGATAGGCTGCTCCATTCGCCAAATTCTGGTCTGTGGCTCCCAGATATACCGGCATATCCAGATTGATTTTGGGAATGTTCAGGACTGCGAACACTTCGTCGTTTCTCCCATAGTCCCGAAGCTGAAAGTCGGTTTTCTGCAAAGCTGCACGGCTGCTTAATAATGCCTGTTGTTCATCGTGTATTTTCTCGTTGTAGGAACACATTTCCTCCCAAAGCTCTGCATAGGCCCGTGTTTCTTCCGTGGGCAATGTTTCTGTCTGGGCAGAGACGGTTGTTTCTTGATTCTGAAATGTCTGGATACTGCTGTCCATTTCCTGCTGAACCCGGATGCGCTGGGCATAGGGAATAGAAAAAATGGTAAGTCCCAGGAGAAAGATGCTTAGGTACAGCACTCTTAAAAGCGTTCTAACCATGCTGTTTTCTCCGTTGCAGCCGCTTCCAAAGCCAATACAGCAGAAGCAGGACAGTCAGCAATCCAAATACAACCGCCAGACCGATCTCCAGTCCCCGGAGATAATACTGCATCCAGTGGGAGCCCGTATCGTTTGCTGTTTCGGTTCCGCCTGCAATCTGTTCCGCTTCCGTATCATCTATCCGTTTCCCGGTTACCAGCAGCCTGTGGGTGTTGATGCCATACGGCGTACAGGTCACAAGGGTACAATTGTCCTGCCCCTCCCAGATGCCCAGCAGACTGGTATCTGTAGGAAGCACGGTATTGATTTCAAAAACCTGATAAGCAAGCACATCCCCCAGCACCCGGAGATAGAACACATCCCCTATTTCCAGTTGCTCCAAATCAGTAAACATGGTCTGGCTGGCCATTCCGCTGTGGCCGGAGAGTATGCTGTGGGTGCTTCCTCCTCCAATGGGCAGGGAGCTTCCCAGTAGGTGTCCCACACCTTTGCGAAGAACGCTGTCGCCAGTGCCATGATAAATTGGTAAACGGACGGAGATTTTTGGAATCTCCACATAGCCCATCATGCCGTCACTGGCAAGATTCAGAATCGAGTCGTAGTTTTCAGAAGCGAACTGCAAAGCATCCTGGGTGAAACCGTTGCCAGAAATAAGCGCCTGATTGTAAGCCGCTGCCCTGTCCCGCTCCTGTTCCAGCATGGTGTCGTCCGTCTGGGCAATAGCCTCCTGGTAGGCGGTGTAGATTTCGGATGCGTACTTTCTGTTTACATAATTACTTATCACAGGGTACAGCGTCAGTCCCAGAGCGGCAAAAAACATGACTGCCCCAAAAATTATCCAGAGAATCTTTCGTTTCATAGAAATCCCCTTCATTGGAGGAAGCTCCGAAGGTATGTTCCTCCGGAGCTTCCAGTTTCAAATCAGTGCTGTTTCTTTCGCAGAGACAGGAAAATCATGGCTGCGGCACCGGCCATTAGGAGAATGCCCGCCATGGTGAACATCATGGTGCCGTTATCGCCGGTTTCGGGCAAATCAAAGCCACGGGTGTTCACCACCGTCAACGGAGCTTCCGCATTGGCGCTGCCATTATCTGCCAGCATGGTAATGGCGTTGCCATCCACCTTGGCAGAGACCATCAGCAGATGGTGGTTGCCGCAGAGGTTTTCGTTCTCCGTCTGGGAGATCACTACCTGGATGCCCTCTTTCAGCAGCGTATAGCCGCTGTCGGTGCGGACTTCGGTAATCTGATAGGTGTCATCCTCCAAACCTTTTACAATTACCTTGCCGGGGGTGCTACCGGCGGTGACCGGGATAAAATGGGTAGCATCCTTTTCGTCCGCAACATGGGCAGTCACATAGTAAATGCCGTCGCTTTCATCCAGCTTTGCCTGCACAAAGTAGTTGTCGGAGTCATTGTGCAGCACAAATTCCACCTTGGAGAAGTCGCCCTTGCTGTCACTGAACTTCTTGGTCAGGTCAATGCCGTAGGTGTAGAGGTGGCAGTCATCTTTTAGAGTGCCTACAGAATCCGCAGAGGTACGCTTCCAGGTCAATGTGACCTGGTTGGGGTTGCTGTCATCACCGTAGATAACAGAATCGTCACTGTCCAGCTTGGCAGTGTAGGTGATGCGCAGGGTCAGATTGGAATAGCCGGAATTTACCATGCTGGCTTCTGTATAGACCGTCTTTGCGCTGTTGATTTCTTCCAGACCAGTCTTGGTCATGGTGATAGTCATAGCTTCGCCGGATTCGGAGGCAGCATAAAAAACGGTGAATTTACCATCTGTTTCCAGCCACTTTGCAACGGAATCCGTGCACCCGCTATCCGTAAAGAATTCCAGGACCACATTTCCCTTGGTGTAGGTCAAACCTTGGCTCAGTGTGTCAACAAAGGAGTAGCTGGTCAGATAGGTGGATTCAGAGGTAATGACAGGTAGCGTAGAAAGAATCTGGTATTCCACGGTATCACCACCGGAGGCAGTGCCGGTATGGGCGAAGCCGTCCGTAATGGTAGAACTGCCGTTATTCTTGCCGGTATTTGCCTTGCTTTCCCGCAGGGTTTTCACCAGAGTAGGTTTGCCGGTCTGATTCTTGGGATAAACCGTTACATCATAGATCCAGCGTGTACCGCAATCCGCTGCGTTGGTGCTGTTTACGGCGGTCATAGGCAGAGAGATGAGAAAAGGATCGGTGGTAGACACTACATTTTCGGGGACCCTGGTTTCCACAATCAGATACAGACCCAGGTCCAGATTCTCCGCTTTGGTCTTACCATAGGTGTCCGTCAGGGGCATGGCCGCAGCACCGTTTGCGGCTGCATATCGTTCCAGAGCATTCTTTGTCACCGTGGAATTGGTAGTCAGCGCAGCAGACAGCGCAGAAATAAGAACATCAGACTGGTAATAATACTTGGCTCCATCCAGAGCATCCCCGCCGGTGTATCGCTGGGCACCGTTTTCCAGGCCCAGGGCTTTCAGGAAGTCAGCGCCCTTAACCTGATCCAGAGCGTACAGTGCCTCCACAAGATTGGTCTCGCCGGTGTGTTGCACAATGTCCGCAATCTTCAGGTAGCTAAACTCTACACCTTTCAGAGCATAATTTTTCATAACTTCGTTGACCCTGTCCTGGTCAGCTACGCCGGTGGACACATAGGAACTGTCCCACACGCCATCCTCCTCGCTGCCCGTCAGGTCATATTTGTAGATGGTCAAAGATCCCTTTTGGGTTTCATCAATGACTGCGTCGCCCACTTCGGCGGCAGAAACAGAGATGGCAGAGCCGAAGCACAGTACCAAGGCCAGACACAGGTAGACAACTTTCATAAGCTTGTTTTTCATGGTTTTAAGTCCTTTCACAGCAAAACTTTTGTTTTCGGTTTGTATTTGGGCAGCAAAAAAGCCAGGGGGAGTCCCTGGCAAAATAGCAGAATGTTTTCATGGCTTAACTTCGTTTCTTTCTATAGAATATGAACAGCATTGCGGCACAAACCACAGTACAGAAGATTCGGGAGATGCGCATAAGGAGTTCAGTGGTTACGCCTGTTTCCGGCAAGGTATAGACCTTGGCATTGACGACTTGCAGGGAAAGTTGAAGATCTTCTTCCGGGAGTTCTCCAACGAAGGCGTAATCCAGCAGCTTTTGATAGCCATTGGGCGCTCTTAGCTCCGTTACCCGATAGAAAAGGCCCGGATAGAGATTGTCCCACAGCAGCACTCCATCATCGCCGGTAGTAAGTGTCCCATCTACAAGATTCGGATTGGAACAGCCGCCTTTGACCGGTTCTTCGGAATAGATTACCGGATACCAGAGGGCCCCCTCTGCACTCCATTCCAGGAGAAAAGTGGCCCCGGACAGATGCTCACCGGCGGTATTGATCTTTTCAATACGGATACTGCCGGTGCGCAGAATGTTGGTGAAGGTTGCCTCTGCCGTTTGTCCTTGTTTGACGGTTACAGTCTGGGGGTTCTGGCTGATGCACTGATAGGGACTGTCCTCCGGGAGCAATTCCTCTACCGTGTAGGTTCCGGGCAGAAGATTTCCAGTCAGAATCAGGCCGTCTTTATCAGTAGTAAAGGGCGAACCGCCCAGTGTGTTTCCATCTGCGTCGGAAATTTTGAACTGCCAGCCTTCTGCGCTTCTACCGCCGCTCACGGTCTTGCGAATTCTCAATTTGCCGTAGTGGATGTTGCGGAAGGTGACGCTTGCCGTTTGATTGGCTGCAACCGCAATCGACTTTACGGCTGTATCATAGTCCCAGTAGCCATCCTCTCCGAGCTGCTCCCTTGCGAAATAGGTTCCGGGAAGCAAATCCGTTATGATTACTGCACCATCTATTCCAGTGACGAACGGAGAACCGGGAACAGCATCGGTGCAGTCAGTATCTCGAAACAGGTCAATTTTCCAACCACTCAGATTCTCACCGGTGTTTGTGGTTTTGACCATGGAGACGCTACCATATTGAACAGGTGCTTCCAGCTTAAAATAGGCTCTCAACGGTTCGGTGGCCGCATTGCATAAGGAAATGGTCGTTTGATAGGTGGATCCGGTCATATACCACAGATTGTAACCGGATGCAGAAGCAGAAGGAATATTGCGAACTGCTGAAAATACCGCAGCATCCAGAACATCGCTGCTTTTCGTAATTGAAAGTGTGTTCCCGTCTTTATGGAAGCGGGCTCCATTTCCATCTGAAAAGCTAAAATGGGACAGCACCTCATTAGAATCCGTTACAGAGGCATGGTCCCCACCCAATGTGATTGTTGGGGCATTTTCCTCAGATTCGGCCGTAAAACTGGGAATGATCTTAGCTGATTGAACATAGGACACCAAGGCATTGTATTTCGATTTAAAGCCAGGAATTGATGCGGCCCCCATATTAAAGAAAACGTTCCCGGCTGTGCCACACTCATTTACGGAATTGCGCTCAAAACTGGCGGGGTTTCGTAGTCCACAGACGATTTCATACACCAGAAACTGCGTGGCAACCCTCAATGGAACATTGGGATTTGCATCTTTTTTCGTCGTGGTAACACTGATAGAATGATCCCACAGTTGGTTGCTGTAGAGAAGGATTTGACCAATTGCAACACGCCACTCTATCGGCAATGCGTACCAGACATTGCTTCCAGCAGTGGTTCTGTTGCCGTCAAGTGAAATGTCCTGATCTACAGAATTCCCCGAAGTGCCTGCCGCATAGTTACGCCATGGCTCAATACAGTAAAGCGGCTTATCCGGGTAGGCAGTTCCGTCATATCTTGCATAGTGCCAGCCTAGGTTTTGGATAAATGCCCTTCGAATGGTTCCATTTCCATTTGGTTTGTAGGCACAGACTACCTGGCTTTTTAATACAGTTGTGTAGTTGCCATTATCCGCATAATCAAATAACATAACGCCACTCTGGGCATTGGGCAAAAGCATCCTGCTGGAGTCTTCTTCGAAATCCTCCGTAGGAATTGGGTTTGTGATTTCTTCAGTTTCCGGTGTTATTTCATCTGCAAATACACCTGGAACCATTCCAAGCAACAGTGTTAATAGAAGAAAACCTGCTGCAATTCGTTTCAACATTGCTCTATATCTCTCCTTTTCTTTGTCTTTAGGGGTGGTCTATACTCTTCTCTCAGGAAGTTCTGGCAGTAAGAAGGGGTGAGGTGTGGAGAGGGGGAACCGACATTCCGGTTTGTGTACATCACACCAGATGGGCAGACTGCCCCCTTGTAAGTGGCTATCGTTCCTGTTCCCGCTGACGCTTTCGGTAAAACTCCAACGCCTTGATAATCGTATCCTCAATTTTCTGTGCAGGCGTCCCCGGCGCAAAATATTTGCTGATACGCTCCCTTGGAATCTTGAATTGCTCTTTCTGGTTGGGTTTTTCCTCCTGCATAATGGAGAAAATCACATCCATATTAAGCCGCCCTTCCTCTGAAAACTTCCGCATTTTCAGAGCCTGAACATGAGAAGGGGTGCAGTCCTCGGTGGTCATGGTTTCATAGAGATCGTGCTGCTCCTGTTCCGTGAGATAGGAAAGCTCCACAGCGGGACGGAGTGCGATTTGGAGCTTGTCTTTTTCTTTCAGAGTGGAATTGTCAACCAAATCGAGAATTTCGGGAATGAGGTTCGTCAATCTGATATATCGAAACACCTGATCTCTGCTTTCGCCACTCTGCTGGCCTAGCGTGGTAGCCGTATCCAACTTTGTCGCCACTGGCGATAAAGTTAAATCGCTGCGTTTTCCCTGCCGTTTTATAGCATCCAACTTCATTTTGTAGGCGAACGCTTTCTCCGAGGGGAGAACCTGCTCCCGTTGTAAGTTGGAATCCACCATAATAATGGTTGCTTCCTCATCGGTCAGGTCACGGACAATGCACGGCATACTCTGTCTGGCAATCAGGCTGCAAGCCATTTTGCGCCGATGGCCGGATACCATTTCATATCGCCCGTCCGCCTTTGGCCGGACAATCGCTGGCACTAAAACACCGTACTGCTTTACGCTTTCCGCCGTATGCTCCATGTTCTCGTCCATACGGACTTTGAATGGGTGATTGGGGAAATCATCAATCTGGTCAATAGGAATTTCCTGCACCCTGGGCTGCTTGGCGATGTCTCGTTCTTCTTGGGTGGTAAATAAGCTATCGACTGAGGTCAGAAGCCTTGCTGCGCTGCTTTTCTCCAATTTCCATCACCTCCTTCACCAGTGTTCGGTATGCCCCTGCGGCACGGCCCTTGGGTTCGTGGACGAAAATACTGTTGTCAGCTGTGCTGATTTCCGCCAGCCGAACCGTAGCCGGCACAACAGTCTGCATGATTGGCAAGTGCTTCCCGTAAGCCGCTTTCACCGATGCCACAATGTCCTTCCGAAAATTGGTTTCGTTGGCCATGGTCATAAAGACACCTCCGATTTTCAGCTTGGGATTGATCTGCCGCTTGATGCTCTGCACGGTATTTACCAGCTCCGTCATGTTTTCAGCAGCAAAATACTCTGCCTGCACCGGAATCAAAACATAATCCGATGCTGACAGAGCATTGATTACCAACATCCCCAGCGACGGTCTGCAATCCAGAAGCACATAATCGTACCTCTTTTTGACTTCATCTACATACTGCCGCAGTACCGTTTCCCGGCTCATCACATTCACCAGCCCCACCTCAAGAGCGGACAGGGTTCGATTTCCGGGAACAAAGTCAAACCCTTCATGGTGCTGCCGCACCTCCGGATGCTCTCCGCCGCTGACACCTGTCACAATATCGTTCATGGCGTTCCCGAGTGTCAGCGGCAGCTCATTCGGCTTCCGCAATCCCAGCATCTTGGTCAAATCGCCCTGGGGGTCAACATCCAGCAGCAACACTCTCTTGCCCTGCATCGCCAGTCCGGCACCCAGGTTGTACACCGTAGTGCTTTTCCCAACACCGCCCTTTTGATTGGCAACCGCAATGACCTTTGTTTTTGCCATTGGGATTTTCCTCCTTAAAATAGATTTAGCCGCCTGCGGTTGGGCAGGCGGCTATGTAATGATAATAGACATTATGACTGAATTGTTTCTGTGTAAAAAAGGAACCACATCAATCGCTCCATAAGGAACAATTGATGTGGTAAAAGGAACAAATAGTGGTATTATTCAGATTTTTGAGTTAATTCAACAGGTGGAATAAGCGCATCGTAGATACCATCAAAAACTGCAACAAGGTTTATATGTTTGCATTCTTTCCACGCACTTGGAGATACATGTTCCAACATGATAATTTGGAAATGCTTGCCCTCTCTGAGGATTGATTCAAAAAAGAAATCCCATAATTGAAAAATACCCAACACTTTACTCCAATCGTCTTTTTTAGAAACAGCAGTCTCACTGTCTGCATAGTCATATGTTTCCGTGTTAAAATATGGTCTACTTGGCTGGTCGATAATCAAGTAGCTCGGAACATATTTCGGTTCGCCATCTAAGAGCATATGGTGCATTCCAGCAAATAAACAAAGATGCATGAACAAATGATCTGAACTGCTAGAAATTTGCGCAACGGTGGCACTGTGGTTTTTCTTGAGCGATAGAGCTGAATGAGTATAGTCAAACCAAGCATTATATTCACCATACTCGTCAAGTGCGTCTTTAGATTCCCGTATATATTGCTGAATGTACTCATTCAATGTATTAACGACTAGCAAACGATTAGCATCGATTGTTGTTTGTTGCGTCTGGAGTGTGGCTAAGTCTTTTTGTAATTTTTCTATGTTTTGTGAAATGGTGGATATGTCTGTTTTATAAGGTTTAATGCGATTAAAATCAGAACGGATCTCCCCCAGAGAAATAAGTTTCTGCGCAGCGGGGATCAATGTGAACTCAACAGATGGCTTTTTTGACAGCTCATCGTCAAGTTCGGCCAGCTGAGTGCGCAAAGCCTTAATTTGGCGCTCAACATCAAGTTCAAAAGGATGTTTTCTGTGAAGATCAGCTTTGATTTTTAATAATTCTTGGGAGAAACAATCTAAAAATTGTCGGTACTCTCCTGCAGTGCGTTCCGAAAATTGTTGCTGAATATAGTTGATCGGGCTTAATGAATCTTGCGCTGATTTTAAGTGAGATTTATATTCTGAATATCTACGTTTAAATCGTTCCAGTTTTGCCAATTTGAGAGAAATTTCATCCCGAGCAGATTGAACCTTTTCGTATTCCTGCTCCGCAGAATAATTAGTCGTAAGGTGCTTTGCACCATCCTCCATAAGTGACATAAAGGCATCTTTAGCATTTTCACCCGTGACCGCTTCATCAATTAAACCTGCCTCTTTCGCTTTTTTGATCAGATAAAGAATTGAAGATTCGTATTTTAAAGACAGTCGCTCTGCTTTATGTTTAGCTTGTTCATACGTGACGATTTCTTGCTCAAGATCATTTATCTGCCGTTGAAAAGTAAAGGATGATGGCGTAACCACACCAAGTGCCAGATCAAATACTTGATGCCAAGTATTTCGGTAGCGTTCAATCGTTAGTTTGTCAAAAAATAGTTTCCCATTATCAACAACATCTTTTGATAATGTATTAAATATGAGAAAATAGCGATATGATAGCCGTGTATTTTTCTTAACACCCTTACCGCCATGAGATATAGTTAACTCATCATCAATAGAGAATTCAGCATCAAGGACGGATTTCAACTCAGCTTCTCCGATTTTTACAAAAGGAATATCAGGGATTTCTCCTGTTTGAGAATAGTAGTAGTCTGTAGAAAAAGTAAGATTCTCTGCTATTTTACCCCGTGCAATTGTAAAAAGTTTATCATTTATTGAAAAACGAATTCCATACCATGAAACATTTTCAGCTATATGTTCTCGTGAGATAACAACTGTTTCGTTGCTGCCACATAAACAATAATCAATAATCTCTAAAATAGCTGTTTTGCCAGTTTTACTGTTTCCTGTTATAACATTTACTTTGTCATTTGCAAATTGTAAAGTCCTTAATCGACCATCATTGAGCCAAAGAAGTAATTTATCTACAAAAAAGTTCATATTTCAATTCGCAAGCTTAAGTAAAAATCACTTGCGTCTCCTTTCTGAAAAATTTCTGCAAGCTTTTTAGATGCAACTATTCTTTTGTGGGCAGAACGGCCTAATGTCGGTTCCTCAAAATCAAAATCATCACCGGAAAAACAGGCTACTTTCCCGTTAAATGAAATTAGTTGTAACTTGGAGAAAAGTAAAATTGAATTTAAGGATAAAAGCAAATTTTCTTGATATCTATCATTAAAGTTTGCAAAAGAAATGCTTTGCTTGATCATAAAATCTTCAATGCTTTTTATGCTAGAATTTGTTCGGCAAAGAGATTGTAATGCCGCTGAATAGCTCAAAATTGGTTCGATAAGCATACACTTGGATAATTCTAATTGCTTCGTATGGCGAAGTACCGCAAGAATTGATATTCCAGTCAACAGTTCATTTTCATTAAAAGAATGTAATTCCATATAACCACCCTATTGATCCCATCGATTTCTCCAGCCAATTTTTTTGTCATTTGCAAGAAAGATGAACTCACCATTTGAAAGAGATATGCCGAGTTCTGTAGACAAAACGCGCAATCGCTGTAACATGGTTTTATCAAAGCAGTCACATGCGTTTTTCAAATCAAGGGCATAATCACTATTAGTAGTACGATGACACGAACGGTGTATATTCTTCCACAATTGCTTTGCATCTTCATGAAAGCGCTGCACAGTAAGTAAATCAATTTTTCCATCATCTCGCCAATCTTCCAGCTGCATTTTGATGGATAAATAGTGTTCAGTAAACTCGGCGATATCGGCGAGTCCGTTGTCATCAAGACTGATTGCACCTATCTCGACCAGTTCCCTAACAAATACTTGCTGTTCTAGGTGTTCTGGTAGTATGGGTTGATATGAACGCATAGGGAGTAACGTAGTTCGTACAGAGTTGAAAACCGGCTGGTATCTGCATTGCCATTCATCATATCCAATAATCTGATGTGTTTTCATTGAAACTTTTGAAAAAAAGTCCTCTTTTAGCTGCGCATATAAAGCATGAAGAACATCATTAACGTACTCCTCGGCAACCATCTTATTGCGAATTTCACGCCGAATTTCATCAAAAAGATTAGATGGAGTGGAATTGATCTCCATTTTCTGAAATAGGAGGAAAAGGTCCCTAACGCCTAAGTTAAGCACATCCCCAATATACTTACGGATTGTTTTATCCTTTGTGCTTTTACATATTTCACGCAACGTATTTGCGACTTCTTGGCCATTAGTAGATCGGTCTTTTGATTTCTGAAGCAGCGTTGAAATCTGGGTATCTGTTATTGCCCGGTTTGTGACTAAGATAAAATTTGATTGAGAGATAAACTCTTCCTTGGTTTTATCGTTACTCCGTCCAGCCACTTCATCTGAAATCAATTTGCTCCAGTTTGAAAGAGTTTTCCAGAAATCCGATGAGAGCAACGATAAATTCGGAGGGTTACCCGCAGAGTTCGTTGAAACAGTGTGCTTAACCTGGATGAGTAAGGTGGTTTGGGAGGTTGCAGAAACAACATGAACGTCATCTTTAGCTTCGTAACCGACCTCATCTCCGTGTTGCATCTGCAAAAGCCTAATTACAAAATAGAGATATTGATATTCAAACCCCAATTGCTGCATATCAGCTGAAGTGATTTCAGAACGGCTATGTGTTGATCCCACAGTTTTCACCCCTCGTCATTTTATACGATTAAGCTATATAATTATATAACAATTCTGTCGTATATGCAAGAAGTTATTGGTTCACAATACCGTTCACTCTCATATCCTATTTGTGCATTGTTGCAGACGATACTTTCATAATCAGTTCGTCTACACAGTCCGTCAATCTCCCCTCTTGAATCAGTCGATTTACAGTCGAACCAGGTTCAGGAGAATCACTCGGCAATCTATGCTGGTTAAATTGAGATTGTATTTCTTTCTGAACATAGTTCTTCTCCCTTTTTAATTACGATTATTCTATAATCAGTCGGAATTTCATGCAATTAAACCAGCGCAGCGAAGATATTGACTGTCCGCTCTGCACCTCGTTCCACAACATTGGGTTTGTCTGTAAACGAGAATTCGTTGCTTTCGCTATACCGCAGAACCCTATCTTGGGTTATTATGGTATGTATCAGCAGCCCAGGGTGGGCGTGCTTGTCCCTCTCTATTGGATTCTGGGCCATTTTAGATGCTCCACTGGGGTAGTCGCTCAATTTGCCTTTCGCAAAAATGCGCAATATTTCAGCAACAATTCCCACCATATAGCCATCAGAATCCGGCTTTATTTAACTCATCCAACATACTGGTTCGTCTGGGATATTTTGCTCTCCAACAATCAGCCAAACTTTTAGCCGTCGCTTTCCCATCTGGGTATTTCCGAACTTTCTTCAATGTTTGAATGACTGACCAATAGGCCTTCCGGTTGTAGGCTCGTCCCATTGCATCTTGCAAATGCGTAACATAAACATTCAGACAACGTTGCCCATATGATTTCTTCAATAAACGCTCATATCTCTCCAAAGCGTGAATGTCAGTATTCTTCTCAATTCTCTGCATCAGTTCTTCGTACATTTGCTCCTGTTCCAGAAGCGTATATGTCTGAAATCGCATTGTTTCACTATTCAGTAAACGATCCCGTTCAGCTGTCCATTCTTCTGGTGTCAGCATTGCTTTGAGCTTTAACACATAAACCAAATCATCCTGTCTGAACGCATAAAGGTAGTCTCTCAATTCTTTCAAAAGTGGCTCCCAGTTATCTGTCCTTTCATAAATCTCAATAATTTGAGCACTGTACTTTGCCACCAACCCTGGCTTATCCTGGTCAATCTCTCGACTTTCCTCCAGCAGTGCAAGTGCAGTAGCCCAATCACCGCTTTGTTTAGCCTGAGAAATTTTTACTTCACGAATCTTGGGAAGATAGTGGTACTGTGTAAAATACTGTTCCTGTTCCTCTTTGCTCCACCCTATCCGCTCCATCCATTTCACTCTGTAGACGACCAAATCTTCCAGGCGGTATTGGCTGTTTTCATTCTTTAAGCACTCTTGTATCTGTCGATCCAGAAACGACAGTAATTCCGGCCCAATTCCGTCTTTCCAGGGAGCGTCATAAAGATACTCGTCCAGAAACATTCTGCCAAGATCTAGTGACGCATAATGCGCAGTGAACCAGTGGAGAATCTCCCGTTGTTCCTCTAAATCAGCCTGTTCCAGAATCTGCGACCAGGCATCCATGCAGAAGCTGGCCAGTACCGACAGGCCACCATCAGAATCGTCTATATCCTGTTCCACTCCTGTTCGGAATGTCAGCCATGTCAGTTGAAAGGCATCCATCGTCTTTCCGGCAAAAAGCAAATCAGGAAGTCGATCATTCATATACTCCACCAGAGCATGACAGTATTCTGATGCGTCTTCGTAATCAATAAATCCATGCCTATCTGACACGGAATCCGTCAGCTCCTCCAAATCCGCTTCCCACTGATTTTTCTGCGTTTGCGGTAGTTCGTTGGTTGCTGTGAGCTGAATCACCTCTCTTAGATTGGAATCTCCTTCTGCAAACCGAATCAGCAAGCTCCGCATCTGCGACTCCGACAATAGTCCCACCAGCGCTTCTACCGTGTGCTCACTCTTTTCTTCCGGAGTAGAACTTTGGGCTTCATCCTGCACGGCACACAATACAGCAGCAAGATGCTTGCACGGTGTTCCATCCTCTCCGTAAGGACAATCACAAAAGTAATCGGTAATGCCGTCCCTCGCCTTGTTGAATGTCACAGATACTGTGTAGGTTTCACTGCCCTCTACCTGTGCCGTAACCTCGCTACTCCTGTAGTGTAAATCTAAAACACGCCCATCACGATAATAATCTACGCCTCGCTGCCAGATATGCGGTGGAAACATATTCTTCCAAGGATTGCTCGCCATCTGATTACCTCCTGCCTCTTTCTATTCGTTGGAAAAATATCCGTTTCAAAAAAGGAGCCGCTTACCTATTCTGGCAGGCAAGCGGCTCCTCTCAACATTCAAACAGCCGTGCCCCTTACGCCATTGACGGCTGCCGTGCTGTGATATATTCATCAATATCGTCCACGATATAATTTGCGCCCGTCGTATGCAGCGCCTCAAAGCAGGAATAAATATAATCCCAAACATGGTAATTGGTGAACAAATCAGACACCTGCTTGCCCGTCATATTCTTTGCCGATTTATACAGCTCCGTGCAGTACACCATAAAATCGCCCTGTCTGCTCATAATGCTTCCTCCGGGAAAGTAATCGTTCCAGTCCTTCGTTCTTCATCATACATATTGAAGAGTGTCAGAGGACTAAAATGCCATAGCTTTGTATCCTCCTCTTCCAAAACAGAATACACCTTGGATTCATAGAATTCTTTTGTAGCAGTTACTTCGTCACATCCGTAATTCTTAACGATGAGCCCAATGACCTGTGGGACAAGCAGCACCAGCATTGCCTCAAATTTCTTTTGATCCATCAGTATTCCTCCTTTGGAACCGTTCCAATGAATTTCAAAAAGGACAGCCCCTTCTGGGATGTAATTGCCAACTGATTGTACAGCTTCCGAACCTTTAACGCATCTACCGTCTGCTCTTTCGTCAATACCCCCGTAGTGTAAAGCATGAAAGTCGTGTAGACATTATCATCCGCAACCGGTCCGAATATATAATCATAAGTCTTTTCCATGAATTTACCTGCTCTGTTGTCAGAAACAAAGTCCAACCAGGCTTCATTTGGTCCATCAAACCGCAGGACTGAACATTCTTTGAAGGCTTTTTCTTCATCGATTTCATAAATGTTGACGGTCGGAATTCCCTCCTTGCGACGGTTGGTAACTTTCTTGGCAAAGCTGATTGCCTGTACCCTGTTCGTTGTTGTATAAAAGCCAAAACCAAAATCAAGGAAACGGTTCTGAACAATGAGTCTCGGTTTGGGTACCGTTAAATTACTTCCATGGTATAGAATCATAAATTGTCTCCTCAAATTTATGCGGATAAATATTTTTATTATTTCTCGAAATCATAATAGAGATACTTTAATGCATTTTCAGATGTGATTTCTTCATTACCTTTATTCTCCAGTATTTCATCCATAATTTGGACAGCCAATTTATGCCCAATAAGCGCATCATGAATTGAGTCATTATAAGGAGAATTATCAATAAGCTCAATTGCTTTCAAAAATAGTGTATCTACATACGAATGAAGATTAATAAGCAGTTCTTGATTCAATTGTTCATTTTCAGTCGCATCATGAATAATATAATTTCGTGCACGATAAATTCTGTATAAATGCCAGCTAATCCGTTGAACGTGGTTTTTAATAGTTGCTTTTATATACCTACTGTTATGTAGCTGATCAGATAAAGTGGACACTCTATATCGCAACAATGGAAAATCTTCTGTCCTAGAATACAAATCTTCTCTCGCTGACTTCGTAGATGTGAATGCTAGGAAAGCAAACGTGTGCTCCAAGTTATTAGTCCCAAAATCATTCTTTGCTATATATTCATCAAAGAAATTAGAATCCCATCTGATTATATCTAGCATGCACGTCTCCACTAGCTTTTTAATATAGGTACTTTTTAGATACGGTAAAGTATATGATATGACATTTCCAATTTTACTACGTTCCTTCTCAGCATTAAGACCATCCAATTTGGCCTTATCCGAAATCGTGTCCTCATCAACAATCGATTCAAGAATCGACCATAAAGATAGTAAGGACTCACTCGTATTTTCAGAATATATCGCTGAGTTATGAATATTAGTTACTTTCATAAAGCCAGAGAGGTTATCAAAATTTGCAAATATAATTTTAATGAGCAATTCCGCATTTTGAGTTGCATCTTGCCGTGAAAGAATTGACACACTATTTTTTAAAAGTTTCTTCGAGCGAATAGTAATAATACTCCCATTTTCACTTTTAACTTGCCCGTAAGTGTGTATAGCATTTGGTTCATGCCGAAAAAAGGAATACGAGTTCACAACACACGATGAAATCGCATTTACAAGTTCAAACGCTGAGTACATATCATAACTCTCTATTCCCTCAAACTTAAGAATTGTTTTTTGCCGTTTTGTTTTAATTCCTGTTGGCACTGAATCTAAATTTAACATCGAAATTTTTAAATCAGAAATATTAAGCTTCTTAAATAAAGGGAACAGTGAAGCCATATCATTTGAGTATCCAATATATACATCAAACTTTTTCTTTGAAAAATCAAACTGGCTTAGAAAAACCTCCAAGCTTTCTAGCGATAATACTTCTCGATGGAAAAACACCTCATGTAGTACTTGATACACATAATTTGCATTGTACCCGCAGTCTAGTAGTTCTTTAACAAATAACGTTGTTTTCTCGTCAATTTCTTTTTTTTGCTTGTTTTCAGCAATCAAATTTTTTAGTCGGTTGACAAGACCATTGTAATATGCTCTATTGCTTAATTTTCTTCCAACATACTGTAAGTTTTCGTATTGCGTCTTTATATCCCATTTACCATTGTTCTTTATAAAGCGGTCGACATATTCACCTGTTAGAATTTCCCTGGCAGTATCATCGGATTTAATGCGGTATGAAAATTCATCTATAATGCGACTTAGATTTTTCTTATTCAAGGTGCCGGCATTCACATCATGGTATACAGTACAATACTCAGCTGCCAGTCCTCTAAGGGATAGCGCTGAATATCGATAAGTATCAATCGTATGGTGAAATAGCAATTCATCCATTCGTTGAGCAAAAAATAGCAAGCACTCAAGAGATTCTGTATATTTCCATGAAGTAAGATTGTTTTTTCGCATAATTGATACCTCCTCAGTTTATGTTAGAATTTAACCAGCACCTGTTTAGAGACTCTATTTTTGTAGAAATTTATACTCCCTCACAAAAAGTCAAGAAAAATCGGAATTATTGCAATAAAAATGAGGGGTTAAGTGTATTACTTACTGCATTTAAAAAGCATGTCCATCGCTTTTGCATATACTCGTCGTCGACAAGTGAAACAATCCGCTTAAAACTGTTCCTATTGTGAGGTGTTCCATCCCTTTGCAATGGTTTAAAGCTAGTTCACTTATTGACATTATATGGGATAAGTAGATGGAAAGTCAATAGCAAACTGCCAACTCAAAAGTGAATCAAGTTGGCAGTCCCCTATAAGAAACACAGTGATTACATTAACGAACGAGATATCTATTTTTAACCTTCATTACCTTTTATCGAAACAGATGCGTATAAGTTAATCGTCCGTTTTGTTTCTCCCTCTTCAATACAGTTTGTGTTTTCGGCATTTTCTGTGCCATGCAGAGTATCATATTTCTTAATCCTATCAAACGTTGAAAAACTATGTACCTTAAAGCCAATAACGCCCAGCTTGTCCGCATATCTGATACACTGGCCCATTTTAGATGCTCCACTGGGGACTGAGGAACTGGGGCATCTGGAAATGATCGGCACCATCGTCCACCAGCTGACCCGGAAACTCAGCGACAGTCAGATTCGGGAAGCCGGCTTTGCGCCCTATTTCGTGGATCACACCACCGGTGTCTATCCCACCGCCGCCTCCGGCAGTCCCTGGAACGCCGCCGGAATCGCCGTCACCGGCGACCCTATGGCCGATCTGACGGAAGATCTGGCCGCGGAGCAGAAAGCCCGGGTGACTTACGACAACATTCTCCGGCTCAGCGATGACCCGGATGTGAATGACGTGATCCGGTTCCTCCGGGAGCGGGAGATCGTCCACTTCCAGCGGTTCGGCGAAGCCTGCCAGCTCCTGCGGGAAAAGCTGAATCAGAAAAATGTGTACTATATGAATCCGGCGTTGGACCTGTAAGACGAAAAAGCAGCCCCCAATACTGGGTGTCCAGTATTGGGGGCGCACATTATTCCTTCTTTTCCAGCTCGTCCTGATCCTTCAGGCATTCCTTCAGAAGTTCTTTCTGCTTTACCAGCTCTTTTCCCAGGGGCAGCGCGCCGGATACCGCAATCACCAGCACAAAGGCTCCCAGCCCCAGCACCGCCGGGGACGCTCCTGCCCGGATTACCATTACCAGCAGGAGCACGCTCACCACGATGCGCATCACAATGGCTCGAGTTACCACCCGGATGGTTTTCCGGCACTGTTCCTCCCGGTCATAGGGATCCATTGCCGGCTGGTCAAATAAATCCGGCTTCTCCATCAGCGTGCCACGAAGCCAACCTTCTTATAAACCTTGCGCAGGGTCTTCTCTGCCACAAAGCCCGCCTTCTCGGCGCCCTCCTTGTAGACCTTTTCGAGGTATGCCTTATCCTTCATGATCCGGCTGGCCTCTTCCCGGATGGGACGGAGGGTTTCCACCACAGCCTCGCCTACGGCGGGCTTGAAAGCACCGTAGCCCTGTCCCGCAAACTCCGTTTCGATCTCGGCGAAGGTCTTGCCGGTGACGGCAGAGTAAATGGTCATCAGGTTCGAAACGCCGGGCTTGTTCTCCTTGTCATAGCGGACGCAGTTTTCGGTGTCGGAATCGGTGATGGCCCGCTTGAACTGCCGCATAATGGTCTCCGGCGTGTCCATCAGCAGAACCCGGCCGGTGTCCTCGTTTTCGGACTTGCTCATCTTGGCACCGGGATTAGTCAGGCTCATGATCCGGGCACCTACTTTGGGAACGAAAGGCTCCGGCATCTTGAACACGTCGCCGTAAACGCCGTTGAACCGGCGGGCAATGGTATGGCACAGCTCCACATGCTGCTTCTGATCCTCTCCCACAGGCACCAGATCCGGCTGGTACAGCAGGATATCCGCAGCCATCAGGCTGGGGTAGGAAAACAGGCCGCCGTTGATGTTATCCGCATTCTTGGCAGATTTATCCTTGAACTGGGTCATCCGGCTCAGCTCACCGAACATGGAGTAGCACTGCAAAACCCAGCCCAGCTCCGCGTGCTGGTGCACATGACTCTGGATGAACAGGGTATTCTTCTCCGGATCCAGGCCGCAGGCGATGTACTGAGCCAGCTGCTCCAAAGTCCGCCGCCGCAGATCCGCGGGATTCTGCCGGACGGTGATGGCGTGGAGGTCTGCCATAAAGTAGAAGCAGTCGTATTCCTCCGCCCGCTCAGCCCAGTTCTTCACGGCACCCAGATAGCTGCCCAGGGTCAGATCACCGGAGGGCTTGATGCCGGAGAGCATCCGCTTTTTCGGTGCGGTTTGATCGGTAAGCACTTCACTCATAATGTTCACATTCCTTCTTCAGAGTTTTTCCTCATTCTAGCACAGTACATCGGATTTCGCAAGTGAAAAAGCGTCTGTCGGAATTGATTTTCCCGTCCCCATATGCTATAATGCAGAAAATCATAAGAAAAAGAGGTACTGTTAATATGGATTATCAGGCACTTGCCGAGCTTCTGTTTCCGGAGGTCACGGAAACCCCGGAGGCTCTGGAAGAAAAATATCCCCTCCGGGATCTGCCGGAGGGGGCAGTAGTCACCCGAATGGCACCGTCCCCCACGGGCTTTGTCCACCTGGGCAATCTGGTGCAGGGACTGACCTCCGAGCGGATGGCCCATCAGAGCGGCGGCGTGCTGTTCCTGCGGGTGGAGGACACCGATGCCAAGCGGGAGGTTCCCGGTGCGGTGGAGGTGCTCATCGAGGCACTCAAGCACTACGGCATCCACTTTGACGAGGGCGCTACCATGGACGGCGACAACGGCATCTATGGTCCCTACCGTCAGCGCCAGCGGGCGGCCATCTATCATGTCTATGCCAAAAAGCTGGTTTCCCAGGGCATGGCCTATCCCTGCTTCTGCACAGAAGAAGAGCTGAATGCCATGCGGGAAAAGCAGGAGGCCGCCAAGGAAACCACCGGCTACTATGGCAGCTACGCCCTCTGGCGTGACCGGCCGATGGAGGACATCCGGGCTCAGCTGGACGCCGGAAAGCCCTGGGTGCTTCGGTTCCGCTCCACCGGCTCCATCGAAAATCAGTTCAAGTTTGACGATCTGGTCAAGGGCAAGCTCACCGTCACCGAGAATAACATCGACCATGTTCTTCTCAAATCCGACGGCATTCCCACCTATCACTTTGCCCATGCGGTGGACGATCACCTGATGCGCACCACCCACGTTGTCCGGGGCGACGAGTGGCTGGCTACCCTGCCCTTCCACATTCAGCTGTTCCAGGCTCTTGGCTTTAAGCTGCCGAAATATGTCCACATCGGGCCTCTGATGAAGATGGACGGCACCTCCAAGCGCAAGCTCAGCAAGCGGAAGGATCCGGAGCTGGCTCTGACCTACTACCAGGCCGAGGGCTTCCCGGTGGAGTCCGTGTATGAGTATATCATGACCCTGCTGAACTCCAACTTTGAGGACTGGCGCAGAGCCAACCCGGACGCTCCCGCAACGGACTTCAAGTTCAGTGCCAAGAAGCTGAATCCAGCCGGCTCCCTGTTCGACTACGCCAAGCTGACGGACGTTTCCAAGAACGTCATTTCCCGGATGGACGCAAGCAAAGTTTACGAAGAGCTCACCGCCTGGGCTCAGGAATTCGACCCGGACTTTGCCGAAAAGCTCACTGCCCACCCGGACTATACCCAAAGAATCCTCGCCATCGGTCGGGGCGGAAAGAAGCCCCGGAAGGATCTGGCGGTCTGGAAGGACGCCAAGCCCTACATGGGCTTCTTCTACGACGAATATCTGGCAAAGCCGGATTTCGGTGAAAAATTTGACAAGGCCGTCATCCGGGACGTGCTGAACCGGTTCCTGGAAAGCTACGACCCTGCCGACGATTCCGGCACCTGGTTTGACAAGGTCAAGGCCATCACCACGGCCATCGGCTTCACCACCGACATGAAGGCCTACAAGGCAGACCCCACGGCCTTCCCCGGCACGGTCACGGATGTTTCCACCTTCCTCCGCCTGGCGGTCACCGGTCAGACCAATTCTCCCGATCTGTATACCGTCATGCAGATTCTGGGCACTGACCGCACCAAAGCCCGCATCCGCGCCGCCATGGATTCTCTCGATTAAGAGATGCAAACGTACCCCCAATGCTGGACACCCAGTATTGGGGGTATATCATTTATCAAACGCCATACATTCTATTTGAAGCCTTTCAATAATCCTCCAATAACAAGCCGAAGTATTCCGACCCGCTTCCGGCGGAGCGGCCGGGGGATTCTTAAGGGGGCGGCTTTTCGGCAGCGCCCCTTAAGCCGGC
>OLGZ01000711.1_pt1 | contig 24112 bp, 24 predicted proteins | sample 1605981 | NCBI WGS metagenome assembly OLGZ01 (sample SAMN03283291) | human gut metagenome | biome: human-associated habitat; material: feces | host: Homo sapiens | place: Peru | collected 2012 | reverse complement strand
GCCGGCAGGACTGATGGAAGGTCAGAAAAAACAAATGTAGATGAGTAATCTGTGACAGAGATGGATTTGATGTGGATCGGTAGATGATGAAATCTGTGACAGGCAAAATTATAGATAAATATAGATATAGGAATAGAGTTTGACTTCTTTGGATAATAATATTTATGAGATGTAAATGTCATACATCAAAATCACAGAGGTTCAGAAAGAGATTCCAACAGAAATTCTAATTTTAAAAGGAGTTCTAGAAGAAATTTTAAAAATCTGGCATAAGTTTCAGGCGGAATCTTAATCGGAAGGAGTATAGCTATGATATTAAAGGAAAAAGAAAAAACAGTTATTCAGGATCTGCAGACACAGGAGAAGTCTTGTGTGGAGAAGTATGGACGATATGCTGAGCAGGCGAAGGATCCGGAGCTCAAGAATCTGTTCCAGACTATTCAGAAGGAAGAGCAGAAACATTATGATTCACTTACACAGGTGCTCGATGGACAGGTTCCTCAGTGTGATTGCAACGACAGCAATGGAAAAGATTATGAGCCAAAGCAGACATACAAGATGATGGACGATTCAGAGGATAAGAAGAATGACAAGTTCCTTGCAACAGACTGTATCGGAACGGAGAAACTTGTGTCAGGCGAGTACAATGGAGAGATATTTGCATTTGGCGAGAGTGCAGTGAGAAAGCTGCTTGCAGACATACAGATCGAGGAACAGAATCACGCCGAGATGCTCTACAAGTACAAAGTTGCAAATGGAATGGTGTAGGTAGCTTACTGATGGGGACGGAGGTACCAGTGGGGACGGAGGTACCTGACCCCTTGGGGCAAATTTGACGTAAATAGGCGAAAAAAAGGGCAAATGGGGACGGAGGTACCTGACCCCTTTTGGGAATTTGGCGAAAATAGGTAAAAAAGTGATGAAAAGGGGACGGAGGTACCTGTCCCCTTTGACAAAACGGATTAAAAATGTAGTATACTGTTGTACAGTTCATTATGAGTAGAATAATGGTAAGACACATTTGGGATGTTTACAATTAAGAGGAGAAAGGTAAAATGAAAAGAAAATTCTATACTGCGCTATATGTGGTAGTATTTGCGTTGGTGCTGTCAGGCTGCAGTCTGTCAGGAATTGCAGATGGCAGTAAATCGGCGGTTAATGGTAATCTCGCTTCTGATGAGGTAACTACTGTATCTGAACAGGTAACCTCTGCGGAGACTACGACAACAGAGAAGATCACGGAAACCCAAAGTGATATTTCATCAGAAAGCTTAGAAACCACTGAGAATACGACAGTTTCGGATATTGGTGGGGCAGCAGACGCGAGCACCGAGGGGAAGACAGCTTCAAATATGGAGCTTGCTGATATTCCAGCATATTCTGGAAGTGCATATTGTGACATAAATGGCAATGTGCCGGCATTTGGCGATGATGAGCTGGTGACGGATGCATTTGAGAATTATAGTGATCTGGACTCACTTGGAAGGTGCGGAGTTGCTTATGCCAACATTTGTAAAGAGATCATGCCGACGGAGGAGCGAGGAGCGATAGGTATGGTCAAGCCTTCGGGCTGGCATACGGTGAAGTATAATGATCGTATAGATGGTAATTACCTATACAATCGATGTCATTTGATCGGATATCAGCTGGCTGGAGAAAATGCAAATGAGAAGAATCTGATAACGGGAACCAGATATCTTAACGTGACAGGCATGCTTCCATTTGAAAATGAAGTGGCTGATTATGTGGAGAGCACCGGAAACCATGTGCTTTACAGGGTCACGCCGATATTTGACGGGGATAACCTTGTTGCTTCTGGAGTGCAGATGGAGGCTGAGTCCGTGGAGGACAAAGGCGCTGGGGTTAGCTTTAACGTGTATGTGTACAATGTGCAGCCTGGGGTGCTGATTGACTATGCAACCGGTGGTAGTGAGGCGGATCCGGGATATGTGGTGCCGGGAGAAAATACGAGTTCGGATGTATCTGGTGAAGATGGAGGCCAGGCAGCAGAGGCTGGAACAAGCGAGGAAACTCAAAACATAGAGTCAAAGGTTGATGATACATCGGAAGCTCAGATGGAGGCAGCGAACGAGGATACATATATAGTAAACACTAACACGGGCAAATTCCATAAGCCGTCATGCAAAAGTGTGAAACAGATGAAGGAATCCAATAAGTCCGAGAGAACGGCCACAAGGGATGAGCTTATATCCGAGGGATATGAGCCTTGTAAGAATTGTAATCCATAGTTGGATTTGGCTGGGAATTTTGTTACACTCAAACCAAATTAGGAGAGAACTGCATAAGATAGTTACCGACATTAAGAAAGATGGAGAGGTAGGTCTTGCATATATGAAAAGAGTGGAGATAGCTAAAAAGATAAGGCTATAAGGTAGAGAAGAAGAGAGAAATTTGCTTGTTAGGGCTTTTAAATGCGCGAAGGTGAATGCCTACACAACAGTCAGTCAGCTGACCGAAGAGGGATATGACGAGGAGACGGCTGCAGCCGCTATAGATATGCTAAATATTTAAATAAAACAGAATTTTAGGAAGCACAATTACTAATGAAACAACCACTTGATATCATGGTGTATATCAAGTGGTTGTTTTGGTGTTGAAGACACTTTGAAACTGCTATAGGAAGTGGATCACAGCCTACTCAAAATCGTCCTCGCCATAGTCGCAGTCACAGCCACTGTCGCCGAAGTTGCCGTTGTATGAGCCGAATGTCTGGTTCTTTCTAGGTGAGCAGAGCATTCCGAGCACGAATCCGGTGAGGAATGTACAGATCGCGAAAAGGACTGCCTCTCTGGTTGAGTAATCTTTATCCTTTACAACAACAGTGAATTTGTTCCATCCGTCTTTGATTGTTTTGATTGGTTTTACAGTTTTCATATAAATCCCTCCTTAAAGTGCAGCGGACGCATTTAAAACGCCTAGCGTGGTGTCCGCGTCAATAAATATATAATACAATATTGTTATACATCAGTCCACCCCTGGGCAGGCGACTTAAGAATAAAATGAGATTTGTGGAAGTCGATCATACCCTCGTCCTTCATCCGACCAAGCTCAGTTGACAGACCGCTGCGGTCCACCGACAGAAAGTCGGCAAGCTGCTGTCTGGAAAATGGTATGTCGAATTCGTTGCTGCCGTGTCTGTGCATCTCAGATGACAGATAGGAGAGAAGCTTGTCCCTCGTTGTTTTCTGGCTCATGTGCTTTGATTTTTCGCCGAGCCTCAGATTTTTGCCGGCGAGATCGCACAGGAGATTTCTTATCATCTGATTGTGCCTGCCACACGTCGCCGGGCAGGTGGTGAGCATTTTCTGTACATTCAGGAACATTACAGAACTTGCGGCTTCGGCATATACGCTGACGTCAAGTACGGAGCCGGGGGTACAGGCGTATGATTCAGCAAATGTGTGCCCCGGCAGGATGGCGGACATGACGCTCTGACCACCCCAGTAATCTTCCTGGATGACTATCGCTTTGCCAGTCAGCAGCAGTCCGATGTATTCTGTTGTGTTGCCAGCCATGAGGATGCATTCATTCTTTTTATATTTTTTTACTATTGCTCCCAGACAGTCCAGCACGGAATCCGTGTCCTCGGCGGATATTCCGGAGAAGAGGCTGGATTTCAATAATATGTCCACGTATTTATTCATGTGAATACCTCTTATTTTATTAATTAGTGTATGTACATGATCTCAAATCAATTTCAGCTCAATCTCAACTCGATTTCAGCGGCGTTTTATTTTGCCAAATAAGGATTGTGAAGTGCACTGAGCAACCATGTCATGAATATAAGGTTTTGTTCATTTTTATAAGGATAGTATAACATTTTAAATGTTGAAAATTCAACATACACAAATGTCTCATTTGGATATAATGACGATGAAAACAGGCAGGATCAGTATAGAATCTGCTGGATATTAGAGTTCAGGTTCGTATGAACTGTTGATAAATGATTGGAGGAAATATATATGATAAGAAGAGTTATACAGATAGATGAGGACAAGTGCAACGGATGCGGAGCCTGTGCAAATGCGTGCCACGAGGGTGCCATAGGTATGGTAAACGGAAAGGCAAAGCTTCTCAGGGACGACTATTGTGATGGCCTTGGGGACTGTCTGCCGTCATGTCCTACAGGAGCCATAACATTTGTGGAGAGGGAAGCGGCAGCGTACGATGAGGCGGCGGTCATTGCGAACAAAAAGGCGAAGAGACCGGTACACTCCGGCTGTCCGGGTTCTATGGCGAGAAGTATATTCAGAAGACCGGCAGCAGCTTCGGGCGGTGCGGACGCAGATGAGGCAGATAAAGCAGCGCAGATGGGTGCATATGGACATGAATCAGGCGGAGCAGAACAGAATACATCTGATAAAGCGAACGAGCACCATACAGGTGGCTTTTATCAAGAGCGCCCAAGCCAGCTCTCACAGTGGCCAGTGCAGATAAAGCTTGCGCCGGTGAATGCGCCATACTTTGATGGCGCCAAGCTTCTTATAGCGGCGGACTGTACAGCCTATGCATATGCGTCGTTCCATGAGAAATTCATAAAGGGACATGTGACTCTGGTCGGCTGTCCGAAGCTTGACAGCGTAGATTATTCAGAGAAACTTACGGAGATCATCAGACGAAATGATATACAAAGTGTTACAATAGTCCGCATGGAGGTTCCATGTTGTGGAGGTCTTGAGATGGCAGCAAAGAAGGCACTCCAGGACAGCGGCAAGTTCATTCCATGGCAGGTTGCAACTATATCAATAGACGGAAGAATTTTAGACTATCATTTTCTTCACGGCACCGCAGGGGGACGGAGGGGACAGGTACCTCCGTCCCCAAAACAGCGAAAATTGGGTAAATAAATGTGAAAAGCCAAAAAGGGGACAGGTACCTCCGTCCCCCATGGGGTTCTGAAAAGATATGAAAGGTATAGATAATGGAAAATAAAAAAATATTTACATCAGGTGCCGGAAGTGATCTGATCGGGGCTCTGATAGGGCTTGTGAGGGCTACGGATGGTGCAGTTCATATGACAGAGAATACTTTTAATATAATTTTGGAAGGATTATATATGCATGGCAGTTATGTAAGGCCTAATAGTGATGAGATCAGTTCTATGATCGACAGGGTTCATACGGACAAGTACACGTTGGTGCCTGATTGCAGTGCGTGCGGTTCTCCGTGTGGCAGAACTACAGATTATGACTGGGAATCAGTTTGTAGGCGCGCTGAATCAGGTTCTGAGCTGGATGTCTATAAGATAAAAATCCTGGATATACTTCAGCGTTTGTCTGACAGCATAAAGATAGGTGAATTAAGAGCAGATGATGAGATGCGTTTCCTGATATGTCGCGCAGTGTTTTCTTTGGGAGAACAGTGGACAGAGATAGAAATGGAGGCACTCATCAAGGAGTTAAAAACCATTTATGCATCAAAAGGGGACGGAGGTGCCTGACCCCATTTGCCTTATTCCGCGAAAAAACAGGGAAAATCGATAAAAAGGGGACGGAGGTACCTGTCCCCTTTTGCCTGTTTTCCGAAAAAACAGCAAAAAATGCCCCATTTGGGGACGGAGGTACCTGTCCCCAATTGCTCAATTGCTCCCACCATTGCTTAATGAAAGTTTCAAGCGGGGCGGACTTAATAAAACAAGGTTAAATCAGATTGCAAGGGTTATTTGTTGACACACGCCGTTAATAATGTGAGAATAAGACCGTACAGAGTTCCATTTTTTGCAATAACAACATCGATACAGAGATTATTATATGCTACAAGAAAAGAGAGCAGACAAAGGAGTCTAAGACGTTAGGCTTCTATGTCTGCTCTCTTTTATATCAGGAAGAATGGCTACAGCATATGATAAGGAGGGCAAAGTTATGGCATATCCAGAAGTAGATTTTCTTTATTTGAGTGAGAAGGACATGATCAAAGCCGGAGTTACGGACATGTCCAAATGTATCGATGCGATGGAAGAGGTGTTGAAATGCCTCAGTATCGGAGACTTTGTTATGGGTGGTGAGAATCACAGTTCACATGGAACCATGGTTACATTTCCAAAGGAGTCGCCGTTCCCGAACATGCCAAAGGATGTGGGAGAAGCCAGAAGATTCATGGCTATGCCGGCATACATAGGCGGTTCGTTTGACATGGCGGGCATGAAGTGGTACGGATCAAATATGGCAAACAAAAATGTTGGACTTCCAAGATCCATACTCATGGTAATGCTCAACGACAAAGATACTGGAGCTCCGCTGGCGCTCATGTCGGGAAATCTGATAAGCGCATACCGAACAGGAGCTATACCGGGTGTTGGAATGAGATATCTGGCGAGAAAGGACTCAAAGGTCTGCGGAATATTTGGCCCGGGTGTCATGGGCAAGACCGCCTTGGATGCATTTGTGGCAACATGCCCGGAGCTTGACACAGTGAAGATCAAGGGGCGTGGACAGAAATCCATAGACAGCTTCGTTGCATATGTGAAGGAGAAATATCCACAGTTCACGACCATCAAGGTGTGCGATACCCTGGAGGAGATGGTGAGGGACACGGATGTCATGTCATTTGGCGCATCCACAGGTCAGGATCCGACAAAATATGCACTGGTAAAGGAAGAGTGGATAAAGAAGGGCGCATTCATTGTTGCCCCGTCAGCAATTGATTTTGAGGATGAATTTCTGGCAAAGAGAGCCAGACTTGTGGTGGACAGCATGGGACTTTACCACGCATGGGCAGAGGAATATCCGTATCCGACATTTGGCCCTATAGATATAGTTGGATGCAAATTCACTGATATGATCCACGATGGTATGATCACAGAAGATCAGATAAGCGACATGGGAGACATCCTGATGGGCAAGAAGCCGAAGAGGACCAGCGATGACGAGATCGTAGTTTACTCGGTGGGCGGCATGCCGGTAGAGGACGTTGCCTGGGGTAAGGTCATATATGAAAATGCGAAGATGATGGGACTTGGAGTGAGTCTCAATCTGTGGGATGTGCCTTATATGGCATAATTCGAAAAGCAAAGCACTGACAAATATCAGGAAAATATCAGAAAAATATCAATAACAGGCAAAGGCGCCGGATACACAGTAAGTGTGTTGGCGTCTTTTGTTTATTTATGCGGAGAGACGAGATTTTGGAGACTGCGTGATAACTTGAGAAACTTGCGGAGCGAGTTTCCCATAGTTGGACGCTTAACAGAAAAGGAGGATCAATATGGGAAATGGAAAAAAGCTTAAAAGAACTTTAGGTTTTGCCGCAGCATATGGTGCAGCGGTAGGTCTGGTAGTTTCAGGCAGTGCCATGTTTTCAGTTGGCAACGTAGGAGGAATGACGGGATATGCCACATGCATAACAGCACTTATAGCACTCATACCTATGATGGCGGCGGCATTTGCATATGGTGAGCTCACATCCATGCTGCCAGGCGGTGGAATGATATCTGATTATACGGTCCCTGCCATGGGAAGATTCATGGGTGCATTTGCATTGCTCAGCGGATATCTGGTACTCATCACCTGTGATGGTGGAACACAGCTTGTAATGGGAGGTGAGTCCATGAACCAGCTCTGCGGTGTTCCGTCCATGGTGGTAACAGTGGGACTTGCCGTGCTAGTTGTACTGATAAATATATTTGGTGTTGATTTCTATGGAAAGTCTGAGGCGTTCATCACGGTGGCGATGATGGTAATGTTCGCGCTGCTGTCACTGCTCGGCTTCTTCCACGTCGGCGAGGCATTTGGCGCAAAACCGGTAAATACCGATCTGGGATTTCTGCCGGAGGGCGGCTGGGGAACAGTTCTTGGCTCCGTAGGTACAGCCATCTGGTTCTTCATAGGATTTGAATTTGCCTGTCCTATGGCGGAGGAGAATAAGAAACCATACAAGAATATACCTTATGCACTCATACTTGGACTCATATCCATCTACGTGATCGATGTCATATTCTCCGCGGCATCCGTCAGATATACGTCGCTTGATGTGCTCACATCATCGGCGATACCTCATGTCGAGGCTGCCAAGGGAATGCTTGGAAATGCAGGATTCATCATCATGACACTGCTCACGATCCTGGCATCGTTTACAACGGCCAATTCCTACTGTGCGGCACTTCCTAGAATGCTCTACGGAATGTCGAGGTCCAATCAGGTACCTAAGTTCTTCGGATATATCAATCCAAAGACTAGAACTCCTGTATTTGGCGTAATGTTCACAGGAATCATGATGATGGTAACGATCATATACATAGCAGTAAATGGAGCAAATGCAGATGTGGTGTCATCACTGATAAGCGTTGCATGTATCACATGGACCATATCATATGCCATAGCGATGATCGATGTGCTTATACTCAGAAAAAAGTATCCGGATTATCCAAGACTTTGGAAGGCACCATTTGCAAAGGTTGTATTACCGATAGGTATATTGGGCGTAATATATGCTATCTACACACTCAAGGATTATTTGGTGGCTGCAGTCATCTGCATGGTTGCGGTTGCAGTTTACTGTTTCGTATGGATGAAGATCAAGAAGATACCGATGTTTAAGCCTGAGCCGCTGGAGAATCTGGCCAAGGATATCAGAGAGCGTTCAGAGTACCTTGAGGGCTGGGACGAGGAGGTCGAGGAGTGGCTGAACACCAGGGTAGCAGTCTCAGCTTCATAGAAAATTAGATTTTTAGCAGCGTGAAATGTTACGGCGTCATATCATTTGGCTAAAGTGGAAAGGATGATGAGTTATGAGCATGGCACTAAAGAGTTCGGAGAGAGAGTTTCAGCTTCTGGACATCGACGGCAGAAGAATAGAGGCGACAAGGATTAAGATGAATAAAAAGGCTGACAGGAAGCTTGAAGCCGTGGCTGATATGTTCTGTCAGGTGCTGCCTGATAACTGTGAGGTGTTAGATGGCGATATGCTGTACAGGAAACTTCACATAAATGGTCTTGCACCACTTGAGGATGTGATGCTTGTGTATGATGTGGAGAACAGATTTGCGGCAATATCATACAACCTGCTCATACAGTCTGTTGTCAGGGCAAATGAGAAACGGTATTACAGTTTTGAACTCAAACTGGATGGTATGGTAAGGACAAGATCCATGAAATTTGAGAGTGCATGTGCCGACAGACAGCCTGATATGCGGGAACGGCAGATACTTGAACTGCTTAATGCACCCATCGTGATTGGCAAGATACAGCAGCTTGGTCTGCTGGGAGTGAGCATCAGGTATCAGATGGATTATGGCAGATGGCTCATAAGCGTGAGGAGCATGGTGGGTTCAGCCACGTGGATACTCATGCCGCCGGTGATGCAGGTGATCATGCCTGTGAAACAGGAGATATACCAGTTCATGGAGCTTATGCGTATGCTCACCAGTATTATTCATGGAGGTGACAGGGATGATGACAAGACTTGATACGGCGAGAACGGTGAACACTATACAGACATACAATTTCGAGGATTCCATGCAGGTCATGCGGGATGACAAATGTCTGGAGCTTGGAATATCGTCTCTGTACACATTTACAAACAGCAGGCATGGATATACGGTTGCGGGAGATGCCTGCGCGGATATCATGATACATTATGACAAGAACAGGACAGACCTTGGAATAGAGCTGGTGGGTCCGCATGATGACCTTGACAGTCTGGATCTGCATGAAGGATGCAGATATTTCGGAATACGATTTCTGCCTGGTTACTCTCCGCTGGCGGTTGGGGAGAGCATAACGGATATACGAGGTTCCATACTGGAGCTTGAGTCTGGAGATGTGTATGATTCGCTCATAGAGGCTATATGTGGCCACGAGACATTTGAGACGCAGTGCCGTGAGGTCCTCCGATGCATGGGCAGATTTCAGGCTGCGGACGGTGAGCAGCTGAGCAACACACAGTGGGATCTTGCCAGGTGGCTGCTGGATGTGATGATCAGCGATAAGAAGAAATACAGCTTGGCGGAGCTTGAGCAGGCGAGTGGGTATTCGTCCAGATATCTGAATAAGGTGTTCCGCATGTATACGGGGTACACGATCTCAAAATTTGCAAATATAATGCGGGCGCAGAGAGTGGGCGGTTATCTGTGTATGTGTAAAAAGAGTGGCAGGCTGCCTGATTATTCCGGCATTGCATGTGGACTTGACTACACAGATCAGGCTCATATGATACATGATTTTGAGAACCATTTCGGCATGGCGCCTATGTTGTTCTACAAGACATATGCAGTGGGTTAGAGAGGGGGCTGGTGTCTATGGATAATTTTACATCCGAACATGGATTACAAATGCACCAACAACATTTTGTTAGAGGGGAGACTGGCATTTATGAATAATTTTACATTTGACATCCCGACCAAAATATATTTCGGAGCCGGACAGATTTCGCACCTTGTGGAGTTGGCAGACGCGGGAAGATCAGTACTCATGGTATACGGCGGCGGGAGCGTAAAGAAAAACGGAATATATGATGCAGCGGTGAAAATGCTTGCGGAGTGCGGAATCTCCGTATATGAACTGCCTGGCGTCGCACCAAATCCGAAGATTGGACTTGTGAGAGACGGAGTGTCACTGTGTAAGGCGCACAGCATAGATATGATACTTGCTGTTGGTGGCGGAAGTTCTATAGATTGTGCAAAGCTCGTGGCAGCCGGTGCCTGCTACGAAGGCGATCCGTGGGAACTCATGGTGGACAGTTCACTTATAACCAAGGCGCTTCCGATATATGTGGTTCTGACTCTGGCAGCCACGGGTTCAGAGATGGACAACTCAACAGTCATATCCAATCCGGAGACAAATCAGAAGCTGGATATTGCGAACAATGCGCTAAAGCCGCGAATGGCGGTGCTTGATCCTGAATATACATACAGTGTTCCTGGACCCCAGACTGCTGCCGGATCTGTGGACATCATGAGCCACGTATTTGAAAGTTATTTTACCAATACGCCGGGAGCGGACATTCAGGCGCAAATGTGCCTTGCAATACTGAAAACTGTAGTGAAGAATGCCCCGATTGCCATGGAAAAACCGGATGATTATGATGCCAGGGCAAATCTTATGTGGTGTAGCAGTCTTGCCCTAAACGGTCTGCTCACTCTTGGTGCAAAAGTCAAATGGTGTGTTCACCCGATAGAGCATGAGCTATCTGCATATTATGACATCACCCACGGAGTTGGCCTGGCGATACTTACGCCGGTATGGATGGAATATATACTGAGTGAGAATACGGCTCCAAAGCTTGCAGAGTATGGAAAAGCTGTGTGGAACATCTCTGATGGCTGCAGTGACATGGAAGCGGCAAAGCTTGCTATAAAACGTACGAGGGATTTCTTTGAAAGCCTTGGAATGCCGGCGACGCTTGCGGAGCTTGGAATAGGTGATGAGCATTTTGAAGCTATGGCAGACAGCGCGTATGGGTTCTGCCAGGGATGTTACGTTCCGCTTACAAGGGCTGATATAGTACAGATATACAGAAACGCCCTGTAGAAATCTAAAAGATATAACACTATAAAATAGTTTGATCAGATAATTTAGCAAAATAAGCTGTAATGATGAGCAATGGGGTTTGTCAGGATGGCTTATCAAGGCATGTGGCATTTGTCACATGCCTTTTTTCGGGGACGGAGCTGCCTTGCGGGGACGGAGGTGGGGGACGGAGGTGCCTGACCCCATTTGCCGATTTCACGAAAAAACGGCAAAAAATGGCCCTTATGGGGACGGAGGTACCTGTCCCCATTTGCCTGTTTCACGAAAAAACGGCAAAAAATGGCCCCTTGGGGGACGGAGGTACCTGTCCCCATTCGGCGGTAGTTGGAAAACTCTTATAATATAGGTAGAAAACCATTGAAAATATAAAACCACAGGAGTACAATAGTCGAACGCATCAAAAATATGGATAATGGTATACTAGTAAATAAGAGGTAATGATATGGGAAGTGCTACTACGGGCTTTGTAAAGAATAATAAAAAGGTGACATGGAAGGAATTTGCCAGAATGCTGGCAGTGCTTGCCGTGCCTATTGCGATGCAGAATCTGCTGGCGACCACTGCGAGTATGGTCGACACGATCATGATCGGAAGTGAGGGAGAGATAGCCGTTGCGGCGGTCGGTGTGTGTGCACAGATAGGATCACTTTTGTTTTCAACATATTGGGGATTTGTCAGCTGCTCCCTTCTGTTCATGTCACAGTACTGGGGAGCCAAGGATCCGGAGGGAATGAACAAGGCTTTTGGCCTGGCAATCATATGTGCGGGAATATTTGGCATAATATTTGCGGTGGTCACCATCGCTGCTCCAGGATGGATATTAGGAATATATACGGACAAGCAGGCTATCATAGAGCTCGCAAAACCGTATATGAGAATAGTTGGATGGTCGTATCCGCTTCAGGTATTTGCCGCAATCATCACGGCACTTTTAAAGTCAACGGAGAGGGTGAAGGTGCCACTGGTGTGTTCGGTCATCTCACTTTTACTCAATTTCTGTATCAATTTTGTGCTGATCTATGGTAGATTTGGTGCGCCAAAGATGGGAGTTGCCGGTGCGGCTATAGGTACACTGGTGTCTGGTATCGTGAACATAGCGCTGCTCATTCTCTATCTTGCAAAGAGCAGGCATGAGATAAAGTTCAGTGCGCGAAAAGCATTTGATATTGATATGGGATTTGTGAAGTCCTATGCGTCAAAGGCATTCCCAATCGTGTGTAACGAAATACTCTACGGTGTGGGACAGATGATAATCAATGTCGTCATGGGACATCAGAGCGATTCGGCCATAGCAGCCATGGCGGCGTTCCGTGTGTGCGAGGGATTTGTATATGCGTTCTTTGGAGGCCTGGCAAATGCGTCAAGCGTTGCAGTGGGAAATGAAGTTGGCGCGGGTAATCTGGACAGAGGCCTCTCATATGCCAAGAGGGCGGCACTTGTGTGTCCTGCCATCACATTTACAATAGTGCTCATCATGACCTTGCTGCATAATCCGCTGTTCGGATTGTTCGGACTCGGAGCCGAGGCTATGATGTACACGAAGTACATGCTTATCATATATCTGTTCTTTGGCGCAGTCAGAACCTGCTGCTATATACAGAACGAGTGCTTCCGTGCAGGCGGTGAGGCCATCGTTGGAACAGTTATGGAGATCGGCGGACTTATGCTGTTCTCCGTGCCTGCCACATGGATAGCAGGAATGGTGCTCAAGCTGCCATTCCTCGCAGTATTCTCATTTGTTTACACGGATGAACTTCTGAGATTTGTCATACTGACACCGTACTTGTTAAAAGGACGGTGGATCAAACCTATGACGGGACCGGGCCGCGCGGCACTTGATGAGTTCAGGGGCAGGATGAAGCGAAAGAAGCATAGAGCGTGATAATCTATGGGGACGGAGGGGTCAGGTACCTCAGTCCCCTGTTTTGAAAAAGGAGGAAATAATATGCTGCAAATAAAGAATCTCACAAAGAGATACGGGGATAAACTGGCGGTAGATAACCTGAGCCTGCACATAATGCCGGGGGAGATATATGGTTTCATCGGACACAACGGAGCAGGTAAGACAACCACTATAAAGGCGTGTACAGGAATCCTGAATTTTGAGGAGGGAGATATCCTTATAGATGGCGTGTCCATAAAGGAAAAACCGCTGGAATGTAAGAAACAGATTGCATATATCCCAGACAATCCGGATATGTATGATTTCATGACCGGAATTGGATATTTGAATTTTATAGCAGATATATTTGGCGTGCCGGAGGAAGTCAGGGACGAGCTTATAGACAAATATGCGGATGCACTTGAGATAAAAGATAACCTCGGACAGCTGGTATCCGAGTATTCTCATGGCATGAAACAGAAACTGGCCATCATATCGGCATGGATACATGAGCCGAAACTTGTCATCATGGATGAGCCATTTGTCGGACTTGATCCAAAGGCTTCCCATATACTCAAGCAGATGATGAGGAAAATGTGTGATGACGGAGGGGCGATATTCTTCTCCACACATGTATTGGAAGTCGCTGAGAAGCTGTGCGATAAAGTGGCGATCATCAAAGGCGGACGGCTTATAAAGGCCGGCATAATGGAGCAGGTTAAGGGTGACGAATCTCTGGAGTCTGTGTTCCTCGAGCTGGAGGGCGAGTCATGATAAAGATACTGATGAAAAAACAGCTCAAGCAGCTTTTCAGTGGATTTTTTGTTGACCGGAAAACTGGAAAATCTAAATCCAAAGGCGCTGCGGTATGTGGAATAGTCATATATATCGTGCTCATACTCGGCTGCATGGGCAGCATGTTCGGCAGCGTGGCATACTCGATGTGTGCTCAGCTCTGCGCCGTGGGATTAGACTGGATGTATATGGCCATGATGGCTATGATGTCTCTTGCCATAGGTATATTTGGAAGCGTGTTCAATACATATGCAAGCCTTTATCAGGCGAGGGACAATGATCTGATGTTATCACTTCCAATACCGGTCAGAGCTATACTGTTTTCCAGACTGGCAGGCGTGTATGTCATGGGCGCGATATTTGCGGCAACAGCCATGGTTCCGGGAATAATAGTGTATGGGATAGTGGCGCATCCGGGGATAGGTGCTGTGATTTCAGCGGTCATAGTGATGCTCCTCCTGACATTTGTCGTTCTGGTACTTTCGTGCATACTTGGCTGGGTAGTGGGCAAGATAGGCAATAAGACGAAGAATAAGAGCTATGTCACGGTTATACTCTCACTGGCATTTATAGTGGGCTACTACGCAGTGTACATGAATGCAAATAAGATGCTGTCAAAGATTCTGGCAAATAGTGAAACGTACAGCGCAAAGATAAAGGGGGCTGCGTATCCTCTTTATTCCATAGGATGCGCAGCCACGGGTAACATAATGCAGCTTGCACTTACCGTAGTCGGAACGCTGGTGGTATCACTGGCTGTGTGGATAGTTCTGGAACGAAGTTTTATCGGTATAGTTACGACAAAGACAGGTCATGCGGCAAAGAAACTTGTGGCAAAACGAAACAGGGCAAAGAATCAGGAGATGGCTTTGCTTATCAGAGAGTTTAGAAGATTGGCATCATCGGCGGTGTATATGCTGAACTGTTCACTTGGAACGTTGCTCATGCTCATTCTGGCGGTTGCATGTCTTGTGAAGGGTCATTCTGTAACGGATATGATCTCGAAAATGCCAGGACTTCCGGATGGTATACTCGTATTTGGGGCATGTATAGCGGTGTGCGCGGCAGCCTCCATGAATGATCTGACCGCACCGTCCGTATCCCTTGAGGGAAAGACGCTGTGGATAGTGAGATCACTTCCAGTCACATCATGGCAGATACTCAGATCCAAAATAAGAATGCATGTTATACTCACGATGGTTCCGGCGATGGTGCTCGATGCGGCTTTGATGACTGTGGTGAAGCCTTCCCTGACAAATGGGGTGATGATGCTTTTGATACCATGCCTTTATGTGTGCCTGACTGCCTATATCGGGCTCGCGGTAAATCTCAAGATGCCAAAGCTTGACTGGACATCGGAGACAGCGGTGGTGAAACAGAGCATGGGAGTACTTGTTGCTCTTTTATCTAATTTTGTGTATATTATAGTACTTGTAGTGGGATATATATTACTTGGAAATATAACCGGGTTGACACCATATCTTATAATAAGTGCAGTGGTGACAGCTGTCATTGCCGGTTTGTTCAGAATATGGCTGAAGAAGCGCGGGGTGCAGGTGTTTGAGGCACTTTAGTGGCTTACAGTGATGATAGATTCAGAGCTTCACAATGCACGGGGCAGGAAACTGCGGTTGTAAGACAGTGCAGATTATAGATAGCAGAATAAATTATAGATAGAATTATAGAAAGAAGTTTCAGGATTAAATATGGCAGAAATAAAGAACTCGGAATCAGATATGAGCACTCAGCAGAAAGCTGAGCTGGACAAAGAGAAAAGAAAAGAAGAGAAGAAAGAGGTAAAAAGAGCAAAAAGGCAGCACTACAGAGAACTTAATGAGCCGCCAAAGCTTACCGTTCTTGAGGAAGTGGGAAATGCTGTCACCCACGGAATAGGAGCAGGACTTGCCATAGCCGGCTTTGTCCTTCTTCTCCTGAAGTCAGACACAGGACTCAAAGTGATGGCATCGTGTTTTTATGGAATATCACTGATACTGATGTTTCTCATGAGCTGCCTGTATCACTCATACAAATCCGGTCTGGCAGTCAAGCGGCTCTGGAGAAGATTTGACTATTCCTCGATATATCTGCTTATAGGCGGAACATTTGCTCCGCTGTACCTTGTGTACTGGGGAAATGTGCTTGGAATAGTGTTGTTCTGTGTGCAGTGGGCACTCATCATAGCGGGGATCACCATCATATGTGTGTTCGGCCCGGGCAGGTTCAGACCGATACACTATACGCTGTACTTCGTCATCGGATGGAGCGCCATCATGTTCATTCCGGGCTGGTTCAGAAATGACAAGCCGCTTTTGGGATGGATCGTGGGCGGTGGTGTTGTCTATACGCTCGGCATGATACCATTTGTGAAAGACACCAAGGGGGCGCACTTTATCTGGCATATCTTTGTGATGCTGGGGGCTGCGCTGCATTGGTTTGGCATGTACTTTTATGTGTATTGAGGACAGACGCCATTTTCAAGCGTATAAGGCCATGATATATGCGTGCAATCACATTTGCCTAGCCTCACTTTACTTTGCTTCCATATGCACTCGGCTCTGACCGCAATAAGGGCGCTGCGGTCGCCACCTCGGCAGGAAGCAGTAAAGAGAGGCAGTCTGCATTATCGATTGCACACATAATATCATGGCCTTTTTATATCGCCTGAAAATGGCTGGTTATGAATCACACTAATCTTCCTTCGTTTCAGCTTGCTTATATTTGCGGTTGATTACAGACATAAACAATGGTATCTTTTAGTCAGTTATAAACATGATGAGCAAACATTATAAATACGAGGAGAAAATTCTATGGATAGAGTAGAGAAAATGCTTGGCAGAATGAAAGCAGGTAAATTATACAGATGTGTGGACTGGGATCCGGAGGGTAAGGCGAAGGATCTGGTAGATAAGTTCAACAGCGCTCCGAGGTCTGAGACTATGACAAGAACCGGTGAGTATCTTGGAAAATTATTTGCACACATGGGAAAGGAGTGTTACATAGAGCCACCTTTTTATTGTGACTATGGAATCAATATACATGTGGGAGATTATTTCTATGCAAATACAGGGCTGATAGTTCTGGATCAGTGTGACGTAATCATTGGAGATCATGCATTTCTGGGACCAAGGGTCAATATATACTGTGCATGTCATCCGATAGATGCGATGATCAGGAATGCCGGTGTGGAGCTTGGCAAGCCGGTTACAATAGGCGATAATGTATGGATCGGTGGCAATACGGTCATCAATCCGGGTGTGACCATAGGTTCAAATGTTGTCATAGGCTCAGGGTCGGTTGTCACAAAGGATATTCCAGATGGTGTGATAGCTGCTGGAAATCCATGTAAAGTCATAAGACAGATAACAGATAAAGATAAGGAATATTGGCTTAAGCAGCTAGAGGAATTTGAGGCAGACACAGGTGAGCAGGTAAAGCTGGAGCAGGAGTGATTCAACACTGCTGCTGTGATCTGAGCGGCCAAAGCGTTTGGGGAGGATATACATTTGACAAATTACAGATTTACTTTCAGCTACGATGGCACCCGCTATCACGGCTGGGAGAGCAAGACAAATGCGGATACAGTTGAAGGCCGTATAGAGGCGGTGCTGTCGAAAATGGTGGATGGAGATAACGGTAAGACAGCGGGTGTATATAGGGAGAATATGTCCGCAGATATCCGAGATACGAAAACACTAGCAAAGGTGGATATCCATGGCGCAGGCAGGACTGATGCGGGTGTCCATGCCAGAGCCATGGTCGCAAGCGGAAGGCTGAATACCGACAGGAAACCGGATGAGATAAAGAATTATCTGAACCGATATCTGCCTGCGGATATATGTGCACTTGATGTGACGGTGGCCGGGGACAGGTTCCATGCAAGGCTGAATGCGACCGGCAAAATCTACGAATACACACTGTATGTAGGATCTGAGAAACCTGTGTTTGACAGGAATTATGTGTGGTGTGTACCTCAGGGAAGTGCGCTTGATGTGGATGCGATGAAAAAGGCTGCGTCGTATCTTGTCGGAAAGCATGATTTCAGATCTTTCTGTGGCAACAATAAAATGAAGAAGTCAACGGTGAGGATCATATATGATGTGGAGATAGTCAAGGAGGGAGACTACATCCGCATGAGGTTCCATGGAAATGGATTCCTGCAGAATATGGTGAGGATACTTACCGGAACTTTGATTGAGATAGGATGTGGACATATGGATGCGGAGCATATGCCGGAGATCATAGCGGGGATGGACAGGCAGCTTGCAGGGCCTACGGCTCCGCCACATGGACTATGTCTGATCGAGGTTGAGTATGATTGAGATGGCAGCAGGGCTGTTAAAGCACAGGCTGGGAGAAATATAAATATTTGAATAAAGGGTAAAAGGGGTCAAACATATGATAAAGAAGCTTGGAGTAAGATACAGGATAAGCTGCAGTATAGGTGCGGTTATATTTGGCGTGATAGGTGCGGTTATATTTGGAGTCGCGATGGGCATAGATGAAGGCCAGGTGTGGATTGGACTGGGAGCAGCGCTTTTCTGGGGATTCGCGGTGTGGTTCATCTCGCTGGCGGTAAGGCAGAGTAATATAAGAGATGTTCTTGACTATTGTAAGAAGAAGCCAAATCCAGAATATGAGATGGAGCGGATAGAGCAGTTCTACAAGGCAGGTACTGCTGTATGTGGACTCAGACTGAACAATGAGTTCTTTCTGTATATAAAGGGTGACACAGTAAACTTTGCAGAGACAAGGGAACTGATGTGGGTATTTAAGATCATTACCCAGAACAGATTTTACGGAATCAAGGCCGGGAAATCATATCAGATAGAAGTGAAGCTGAATGATGGAAGCGGAATGGCTCTGCCGATGAAGAATGAGAAGATGTGCGATGATGTCATTGCATACATAGAAAAGATGGTTCCGTATATAATATTGGGATATAATGATGAAGTGAATAGCCTATATAACAAAAATCCACAGGAACTGGAGAGAATAGTAGATGAGAGAAGACATCAGTACTTTGAGCAGGTGCCAATGCGATAATGAAGATGTGAATACGCTCAGCTTGTTCATGGATATTGGCGCTATGATGATCAGAAATGGATCCGAGGTTAAGAGAGTGGAGGATACCCTTCGAAGAATGGGAAAGGCATATGGCGCAGAGCGCATGGATGTGTTTGCCATAACCTCAACACTCGTGTGCACTATGAACATGCCGGATGGAACAGTGTGCTCCATGACCAGAGGAACTAGGGATGGAACAAAGACAGATTTCTGGAAACTGGAGCGTATAAACGCTCTCAGCAGGGAGTATTGCAGGGAAAAGATTGACACGGACAAGCTGAAGATTCGTATTGAGGACATAGAGCACAGCTCTGCCCCAAGAATCAGAGTCTGCCTCGGAAGTGTGCTGGCAGCTGGAACGCTGGCGGTATTCTTCGGTGGAGATATCCTTGACGGAGTATTTGCAGCGGTTTTCGCATTGGCTATATGGCTGATGCAGGTGTATTTTGCTCTTGTGTGTACGAATAATATTCTTTTTAATTTTGTGTGTTCATTTGTCACGGGAGTGCTCATCGGAGTGGCGGGGCACATTTTCCCGATACACGGGGACAAGGTTATGATAGGTGACATCATGCTGCTGATTCCGGGACTTGCCCTCACAAATGCAGTTAAGGATATGTTCGTTGGCGATACTATAACGGGCAGCCTGAGACTGGTGGAGTCGGTGCTCTGGGCGGCAGCGATTGCGTGTGGATTTGCCTTGGCGGTGTACGTTGTGGGAGGTGTGTAGATTGCAGCAGGTCATAGTACAGATAGTAACGGCGCTGCTTGGGTCTCTTGGATTTGCGCTTATGTTTAATCTTGGAAAGCGTAACGTGATACCTGCAGCGGTAAATGGTATGTGCACATGGATCGTGTATATTCTTGTCCGAAATGTCATAGATGATGTATTCGTACCGTCACTTGCTGCCAGTCTGTGGGCGGCGATATTTGCGGAGGTGGCAGCCAGGGTTATGAAGGCTCCGGCGAATCAATATCTGATCGTTGGACTCATACCGCTTCTTCCGGGCGCACCGCTATATTATACATTAAGTTCTGCGTTTGATTCTGACTGGGTGGCAGCCAGAAGCTGGGGAAATGACACGATGATGTTTGTTCTCGGTATTGCAGTTGGCATAAGTGCAGTGTGTGGGTGTGATGATATAATCAAGAAGCTTTCTAAAAAAACAGATAAAAGGAGTCAGGAAAATGTTAGATAAATATGGAAAAAAGTTATTTATATTTTTAGGCTGTGATGTGGTGTACTTTATTCTCTGGGTCATACCTGCAATAAAGATACCGGCACTTGCGGCTGTGTTTACCGGACTGGGACTTCTGACGTTGACAGCCCTCAGCTTCATTGAGGGGGAGGATGATACGTTCAGACATATAACAGGGGAAGAGCAGTGGTTCAAGGTTGCTTTTCTTTCGGGGATTATTCTTACTTTGATCGGAATTGTGCTTATACTGGTATTGATATAGTGACAAGAATATATGATGTACACAAAAAGCTCCGTGCAGTGAATTTGCTGCACGGAGCTTTTTGTGCTGTTTAAGGCTAATGCTCTGCGGGATAAGAATTATGCTGAGTATTCTCTTGATAATAGACTTTAATAAAGTCTTAAGGAATCAGCCGGTTGTTTCTTAATACGTGTTTCCAATAGAATTGATACAAGAACGGGACGACGCATACAGAGTGTGTGGGTTTACTGCAGTGTATTTGACAGAAGATCTGAAAGGGGCGTTGGGATATGAGAAAGAGGTCAGAGACAATAGTGGTGTCCATTGCAGTTTTGGGAACACTTATCTGTGTCTGCCTTGGCGGATGTGGTGATAAAAAAGGCGATGCATTTGCCGAGGAGGAGAGGACAACATATATATATGGCGACTCCATACAGGAGGGAGATGACGGAGCGCTCCTGTCTGTGAGACTTGGTGTTCCCGGTGCTTGTAATGTCGGATTTGACACCGGAAAGTCAAAGCTGAGAGAAATAAAACTATCCACTGAAAACATAGTGGTGCCGGACACTGACGCAGCATACGTCGTGGATTATGACAATCTTAAGATTGAAGCTGAGGAAATACAGAAGATGGTTGAGGGGGTATTTGACAAGTCATCTGGCATATATTGCCGGAATGATGGCGACGAGTACATGACGAAGGATGAGATACAGAGTGACATAGATATGGCTGAGATATATCGGAAGCAGGCTTTGGAAGATGGACAGGCAGAGGCAGCTGAGATGTATGCCGGTGATATCAGGGAAATGCAGGCAAGGCAGAAAGAAGCCCCTGATGCATACACTCCGGTGTCCGATTATGGAGCGAACATGATATACACAGGCATGGCAGATGGAGAGAAATACAGCTTGTGGGTATCCGCAAATGATGACGATAGCACATCCCGTGGAATAAGCATCATGTTCAGTCAGGCGGGGGATCAGGAGAAGAATGAGTTGTCCAGAGTTGATGACTCGGTGTATGTGGAGACGATTCCTGAGAGTTCTGCCGGGGCAGATGTGGCAGACCTGAAGAATATATGTACAATGACGGAGAATGCGGCCGAGAGTGAGGCGATGGTTTTTCTGTCAAAGCTTGGTCTGTCGGGACTTGCAAGCCAGAGCTGTGAACCTGTGATACGGAGATGGCAGAACAGCGCATTTGACACTGTAGCCATGGAAAAAAACGGATATGCAATCGAATTTGGCTGCCAGATAGGCGGAATAGATGTGATCTATAAGGACCTTACGACTGTGGACAATCTGAATACTGAGAAAGGATATGTCATGCAGGAGGGCGATAAGATGACCGTGTTTATCGATGATGATGGTGTGTTCTATGCCAGAGCCAGACTGTGTACAGATACGAATTCCTATGTCAGAAAGAAGGCTGATCTTTTGAGCTGGGATGAGATGATGTCGGCTGCGGATGAGAGCATAGCTGAATATTACAGGCGATACCCCACCGCATATTCTGAAGTTGAGTTTAACAATGTGGAGCTGATGTATGTGCCAGAGGTGGATTCTGCCAGAGACATGCAGTACGTGCCGGCGTGGGTATTTACACAGACAGAAGGCGGCGATGTTCTAGATGCAGGGATGGCAAATGAGCACATATCGCAGGTGGTGTACATAAATGCGTTAGATGGCAAATATATTGACATTGCGGAGACAGCAAAGGCTCTTGGCACGTGGAGTGGTTATGAGTCCGGAAAAATAATTTCAAAATAGTTTGTTGTATTTACGTCATGTGAAATGTCTTATATATGTGACTTATGTAGGATGCAGGGCATAAATTGACAGCAGAAAAAAATAAAAAATGTGCAGCATCATAAAACCACATAGAGAATGATAAAAGTTCGAGAGTTAGGTTTGTTTTCAATTCAAAAAGGCGAATTCAAAAAGGGTTCAAAAAGGAGGAAAATAAGAAATGAGTAAAAGTAAACGAATGGCAAGAATAGCAGCATGCGTGCTAGCGGGAGTGATGGCTATGCAGATGACTGGTTGTGGAAACAAAAAAGTGGATTATTCCCTGGATGGTGAGTCATCCAGCGGATACAGCGAAGACAATGGTAAGAGCGGTCTGTCGAAGACACTTGGAGTGCCGGACAAATGTGATACAACATTTGATGTTGGCAAATCGGGTCTTTCTGAGATCCGCTGCACGGCAGAGTCGATAGATGTGCCAGATACGGAGAAGCTGAAAAGAGTGTATTACACCACGGTAAAATTCGACGCTAAGCAGAGACAGGCGATAGTTGAGGGACTGCTGGATAAATCACAGGGAATATATCTGCGCAAAGACGGCGTATCAACCAAGGATGAGCTGAAGAACATGATAGAGATGACAAAGAAGTTCAAAGAGGAGGCAGCAGCTCAGGGGGATGACACCTCGGATTCCTGGTATGATGCACAGATAGAGACGTACAAGACCCAGATGGCGGAGGCTCCTGAAAGCTTGCCTTTGCTTGAGAACTATGATGATCCGTATGCTTCATATACAGGAAAGTATGGGAACAAGGATTATACAATATCTATCTCAGAGTACGGCGGCAGTGATAGTGTGGATGCTGGAATGTATTTCTCATTTGGAATGTCAGAGGAAGAGGAGAATAAACTCCTGGATGGTGTAAGCGGTGCTAAGTATACATATGTGATTGGGGCGAGTGACGCGACAGATGTGGATATGTCAAATGAGCTAAATGAATGTAAGCTTACGGAGAGTGATGCCATCTCACAGGCGATGAATTTCCTTTCAAATGTAGGAATAGACGGCATGGAATGTACTAAGATAGAGCCGCTTGTAAGGGTGTGGTCGGATGATAACGGAGAGGTGAAGCAGAGCAAGGTCGATGGATATTATGTGACAATGAGCCGAACCATCAGTGGAGTTCCAGTCAGAACAGGAGAGCTCTACAATGTGGATAACCTGCAGAATCAGAACGGTAATTTGTACGATGTATCGGACTCGGCACACATAAGCATAAATGACGACGGAATCATATTCATGTATTCGTCATTATATACTGATTCATCTTCATATAAAGAAGAGGACGTGGACATTTTGAGCTGGGACGACATGATATCCAAGGCAAATGAGAGCATTGCAGCATATTACAAGAAATACCAGACAAGGTATGGCAAGATAGATTTCAATAATGTGGCACTCAGATATGTGTCATCTGTGGACGAATCCGGCAAGATGTGTTATATCCCGGCATGGGTATTTACAGAGAGCGAGGAACTACGCGGCGGAGATACATCGGGGGAGATTTCTCAGATTATTTGCATAAACGCAATAGATGGAAGCTGCATTGACCTCATAGACAACGCCAAAAAGATGAAGCTGTGGCAGGAGTACTGATAAAGCCGGCAGTGGGGACGGAGGGGACAGGTACCTCCGTCCC